>Ga0247843_1004934_pt1 | contig 19266 bp, 19 predicted proteins | sample LaCruzMarch2017__FD_192420 | JGI IMG/M metagenome (GOLD analysis project Ga0247843, IMG submission 192420) | Freshwater microbial communities from meromictic Lake La Cruz, Castile-La Mancha, Spain - LaCruzMarch2017_8m | ecosystem: Environmental > Aquatic > Freshwater > Lake | place: Spain...
TGAAGACGATAAAATAAACTCGACAGGGCCACTTAATGAACCAGATGAGAGAGTTAATGAGGTTGAACCTTGTGGACTAACGTTTCTGTAGATAACAGAACTATGATTAGAGACAGTTGGTGAATAATTTAATTCAGAAGATATTTGTTCCATTTTTATCTTAAAAGAAATTAAAAAACTTTATTTTTAATTTCAATAAATTATATTTTTTTTTAAATGTTTTCGTTTAAATATTTTTTATGTTTTTGAGTTTTTTCGTGTCTAGATTTTTGATGCTTATCTGTAATTGATCCACAAATGCATTCAATTTTAGTTTCAGATCTTTTTTTATTACATTCTCTATTATATATTTTATTTCGTTCTTTTCGATCAGTTTCTAAAATATCAATTCGAAAATCATCACGATTTCTCCTATTTTCAGAACGTGTACAGTATCTAAGATTATCTACGTGATTATTTTGATTATTTCGGTCGATATGATCAATTTCTAATCCATCTGGTCTTTTTCCAATAAAAGCATAAGCTACTAAAGTATGGATTAGAGAATCCCTACCATTTACACGAATCTGAAGATAACCACCTTGATTCGGAGACCCTTTCAATAGTCTTTCTTTTTTTGTAATTTTAGAAATACTTTTCGCATTTCCCATATTACTTATTTCATAAAAACATCTATCGCTTTCATCACATTGTTTCCAAATTTCATCCATTTTTTATTTTTAATTTCAAAACGTAAAATGAAATTCAATTTTTTTATTGCGTTGGAAGAAATTCTGTCGTAATCCCAAAAGGAACTATTGGATATAAAGGTGTAAAATCAGTTAAAATAGTTGGTGCTTGAGATGTTTGTAAAACAGGTTTATCATCAACTTGTTTTGTTATTAATTGTTCTTCGATTTTCTTTTGTTCTTGTTCGATTTTAAAAAGTCTTTCTTCATTATTAATTAGTAATTCATTCTTTTGTAATTCGTGAGTTTTATTTCTTTGAAAGAAGACAACAGAAAAAGCCCAAGGAATTCCGTTTAAATCGATTAATTGATCAAATGCATCGACTAATGAAAATTGCCATGAGTTTGTTGATGAAAAATTATATCGACGTGTATTCATATCAAAGTTATATTGTTGATAATGAACCACAGAACTCGCGGGATAACTTCCGAAATTTAATATTTCCTCTAAAATCCCATCTGTAGCATCAATTACTAAATTTGTTTTTATGAACGCGCGTAGAATATATGATAAATTCAAACTATTGACACTTTCTAATGTCAAATTTGTTGCATTTACTGTAAAAATATATGTATCAATATCGAAACCAATTTGTCTATAAGGGCTATTTGCGGAAAATATAAATCTAACGTTAAAAGCAGGTTTTGGTGTAACTGTTATTGTATATTTAAATGTGTCCGCTTGAGTTGAAACTGGATACGAAACAATGTATGTTAAAGAATTAGGTGATATGGATGTTAAAAGATTTGAAAGAACAGTTTGCAGATTAATTCTTGTATAAGAACCGGGCGGTATTGTAATAGTTCTATCTGTTACACTTTCTCGTAATATAAATGTATTAAACCCACTTGGCATGTTATAAAAGGATTTAGGAAGAGAAGCTTGAACTAAACAAACAGAGTCGAATTTATTATTTCCTAAATCAACAGGTTCAGATAAAAATGATGAATTCGACCCTTGTATTCGGTCTTTTGAATTAAAATTTATAACTAAAGGAGAAGTAATTGTGGAATCATATAAAGACATTGTATTTATTATATTTCATAATTTAATTCTTTAGAAAAGTTTTTTCGGAATGTTTGATTTTTCATATCTATGTAAAGAAAACAGTAGTCTTCTTTTGTAGCATAATCATATATTTCAAAGAACTTATCTATATCAATTGATAGGTCTAACATTTTGTGGATGTGTTCGAGTTTATCTCTCGTCATCGAACGAAAACATAAGAAATATGATAATTGCTTTAATGCTGCAGGATTTAGATCCAAAAGATACTGACTTGACACATATACTGCGGCTTTTAAATGCCGACTTTTCTTTAATAAAGCAAGTAAAGAATGATTCTTCAATTCTTGTGATATATCGTCAAAAACAAAAATATGCAATGGAGCTAATTTCTTTGGTTTATATTCTGTTTTCTTTTTTTCAGATTCTGGGATTTCGAACATTATCTTAACATCTGCTTTTACAGGTTGTTCTGTTTTTTTTGATTCATCGCCAATCGATAAATCTATAACAATTTCATCAAGTAAATTTGTCTTACCTTCCATAATGGAATCAAAAACATTAACTGTATTTCCTCTATCTTCTAATAATTGAATAATCGTTTTCCATGATTCATCTACTCGACTTGTCGGAACAAATAACCAAAATATCGTTTTCTTATCAGATGTCTTTTTTAGTATTTCAGCAATCACAGATGTCTTGCCTGATTTTCTTCTAGCACAAAGGTAAGTCACATTATATGGGTCCGGGAACATTTTTCCACCTTTTACTTTACTTTCATCGAGAATATTTGCATTGACAAGGGGTTTTATCGATATTGTATTTAATGTTATTTCCTTTATCATTTATTTAAGGTAAGAAATAATGTTAAAATTTTAATTTGACATTTGTTGCAAGTGATTGCATTCGATTCAAATGTGAATTATAGTGAAAAGAATCCTTTAATTTTTTGTTTTCAAGTTCCATCGTTTTTATTTGATCAGCAAGCATCTTTTCACGTTCTGCTTCTTGTTTTCTGATAAAATCATCTGTTCCACCTTTAGAAACAGGTAATGGTAATTCGGGTTCAAGTTCAAGTTTTATACTTTCGAATTCAGTTTCAGAATCTGAGCTTTCAACATATGGTGTTAATGAAACTACTTTTCCAACTTTTTCCTTCAATTTCTTGTTTTCGAGAATTTGTTGATATACACGACTGTTTTTAAGGTTATTTAATCCGGTTTCTCCACGTTTATCAATTGTTCCATCTTTTTTCAATTTATTCCCTTTATCATCCATTAAAATAATTCTAACAGGTTTACCTTTCTTTACGGTAGCTGTTACTTTTTTTTTGACAGCATCTATTTTTAATTCTTTTTGAATGATATTAGTCTGAACTTTATCAATCTCTTCATTTACAATTTGGGGAATGCTTTTTTCAGCTGGTTCTTTTTCAACCTCGGTATTTTTCTGTTCGGCAAGTTCTTCTTTTGTGTAAAATGTTTTTCTGGGCATTTATTATTAATAATATTATATTTTTTTTTTTCGATTTTTTTTTTATTATGTATAATTAAAATATAATGGATCCAGATGAAAATATTTACTTTAACGACTTCGAAAAAAAGAGTTTAAGTGAGATACGCGAACTCTTCGAAAATCTTAAACATATAGGGTTAAGTGAAGAGTTAATCGAGAAATACGCTCTTGAATATAAAGAATTCTTTGAAAAGCGTGTTCGAGCTTTAAATGAAATAAAAACGAAAGTCGAAAAATGATATTTAAAGGATTAAGTTTGACGAAAGTCGAAAAATGATATTTAAAGGATTAAGTTTTTTATTTTGGTGGTTTCAAGGAAACTAATGTTTTTATAAAAGTTGTTGTCTTTTATAAAATAATGATTACACCTTACACACGAGACCAAGCAAAGAAATTTAGTGTTACAGTAAAGGTTAGTAAAAACCCTTTAAAGAAAATTGATGTCTTTAAAGATAATAACAAGATAGCATCTATTGGTCAACGTGGTGCAAAAGATTATGGGATTTATTTAATAGAAAAAGGAGAAAAGTATGCAAATGAAAGACGGAGATTGTATCGGATTCGGCACGCTGGAGAGGGTTCAAAGGTAGGTAGTCCTGGTTATTGGGCGTGGCATTTACTTTGGTGACGAATAAATACTTACACTTGAAAATTCAATTTTATTTTTCTGACTTTTTTTTAAAATTATTTTACACTTTTACGCCAATAGAATTATCAATACTGTGTTTCCAAGCAATGAAAAGTTCTTGTAAAAAATTTACATTAAATAAATACGCCACTTTTACATAGATATAAATTCTACGCCTATCATTTTCTTATAGACTGTATTTATAGTATAATGGTGTAATATATATAGGTGTAGAATTAAAATATATTAATATAAGAAATAGAGAGTCTATATTTTGATGTGTTATGTCAACATCAAACATTAAAAAAACAAGTCTTTTTTTTTTCTTAAAAGATGGGAAACGTTTTTACGCCATATCATTTTTACGCTTTTTACACCCATTGGAGTAGAATTAAAAACAGGTAATTATTTTAGATAGACTGATTTCTATCTAAAAAAGAGTAAAAGGTGTAAAAGTGTATTTTATATTTCAATATTCTCAATTTTCAAATATGATTCTAATAGATGTGTAATATTTTTTTTATCTAATAAATATCCATTTTGTTTTGTATTGTTAATAAATCCAAAACACGCCGATAATTTTGACGGTTTTACTCTCTTATTACTTTGACTATTTAATGTTAAACAATCATCTGAAATACCTAATATACAATTACTACAAAAACATTCATCATTTTTTTCAGTTATAAGAGCATCTATTTCTAATTCACTTTTTTTATATATAAACTGTGATGGTAGTTCTTTCAAACCAAATTTTGATAAAATATCCTTAAAAGTTAAACGTTTTAACCATTTTCCAATTCCATATTCAGAACAATAATTTTTATATAATTGATATAATTCACCGCTATGAATTCTGAATTCATCGTCTAAATCCTTATATTGCCATACATCTTTAATAAATGATAATGCACTATTTAGACATTTCACTTTCATTTCATTTTTAAATTCTGAATGTGGCCCTTTATGAGGATTAAATAAAGAAATATCTCTGTGAGCAAAAAAACTAAAAGCACTTTTAATAAAATCTAAATCATCTAAAGAATCCCATAATGGTTTAAAATAAACTGAATCATTAGCGTGAGAACTATCTGATTTGATATAAACACCACGTCTATCAGTATTTTCTACATACATACCCTCAAAATTAGAAAAAAGCATATATCTCGAATAATCATTAACACGTATAGCATCAATACCTTTTTTTTCAACTCTTAATGTTTTACCTGTGATAACTCCTTTTAATTTATTATGACGTTTCATACCATCTGACGCACCCATTCCACTTTCTGAAATTTCATTAATCATAATAAGTAATTTACAACTTTGTTCTGCATTAAAATTACTAAAAAAGTCATCTACAGATTCGAATGATATAAGTAAATCTTCACCAATTAATTTACGTTGTAATTGATAATTTCCATCTTTAAAATTACCTTGTTCAGATGTATATAATGAAAATTGGTCTATTTTTTCAGTGGGCTTTTGAATCATATGAGCAATTTTATCAAGTTCATAATTATAAATTTCAGGATTATTACCACATAAATATTTTGTAATATGATTATATACTGGAGAATTTTCAAAATAATTAGTTTTAGTATCAAACCACATATTATTCTTAAGTAATTCAAAACCTGTAAAGAGATTTAATTTATTATCAAGATATTTTGGTGGTTCTAAAAAATAAGGTTCAAACACAATTGAATCAATAGTTCTAATTTTTCCTTGAGACATCATCGTTTCTAAAACATTAGATATTAAGAGAGTTATAAAAGGTCTACTATCTGCACCTTTACGACATGGATGTGGTAGACAATAAATCGCTTTTGCACAAGTTTTTACTGTTATTTCTCTTTTTAACATACCTACTAATGATTTGATACTCACATCAGTAGTATAAATATATCTATGTTTTTTGAGACGTTCATTCCATTCTTTTTTCTTTGTTATAATAGATGAATTTCTACCACCTGATAAACATTCAATAACTGTATTATATAATAGTTTTTCAATCATTTCAATATCAATAAATTTATTCTCACCAATAAACTTTTGATATGAGTAAATATCATCATAATCTATTTCATTATCAAGTTTTTCAATATAAAAATCAACTTTCGAATAATCATAATCTTTTAAAGCCTCTTTTAAAGCCTCTTTTTTAAAAGTTTCATACATTTCCAAATTAATATCCTCATTCATTTCTTTCTCAACGATTTTAATTTCAATTCCTAATTCGGATTTTATATAATTTTCTAAATTTTCAATATCAATTTTTTTTTTTAATAACATTCCATCAAAACATAATGTTCCAATACCAATATCATTCATATCACACCACTTTTTCATACATTGTAAAACGATATTCTCCATCTTACAAAGCATCTTATTTAATACAGTTCCCTCTGGATTAAAATCTTTTTGTCTCTTTGCAGATGCATATAGTTCAGGATATAATTCACATATTTTTGTATTAATTTCTCTTAACTGTAATTTTAAACTAAATAACCAACCGGGAGTATCCTCTTCACTTATAAACTTATCACCACCACCATTTAACATAGATAAAACGATAGTTTTTGCATCATCACGAGAAAGTTTAAAAAAATTCATTAATTCTAATATTCGTTCATTTCTATTATCATTATAATCTTTCAAATAACGACAATCAATACCTAACCATCCACATAATATACCTAAAAAGTTATTATGAGCGCCAACCATATCATAATCGTGATAAATTGGATTTCCCTCATTATCAAAACATATTGTATGTCTATATTTACGTGCTAATCCTTGTAATGATGGATTTTTTGCAAATAAACGTCCATCTAATGAACCTCTTGATGGAGAAAATTTAACCTCATTTTTATATTTGTATAAATTTTTCAAAATTGTTAGATTAGCGCCCATATCATTAATTTTTTTGTAACCATTATTAATATCTCTTAATTTTCCCAATTGGTTAAATAATTCTTGAAAATTATCAATTATTATTTTAAGTTTGTCTTTATTAAAATCCTCGATTAGGAATATATCCTTATCAACCGGATATGCCATAAATCTATTTAAAGCATCAGTATCTCCAATTAAGGTCTGGTTCACCTTGATTGGCGTAATAGTGTCATTTTCATTCATCATTTCCATTTTTATAATTCTTAATTATTTTTAAATTCAATTTTTTTTTAAAACTTTTTTGATTTAAAAAAATCTTTTATATATATAAGAACAATCCATCGTTCCCATGCCAACAGTTTCTATCGTTCGTCATCATTTTTCGTAAATTTTTTTTTTATTCGTATTCTTAATTAGCAACAACGCTATTGGTCCATGACATTTTTTTTTTAGCAGGTTCTTATAAGTTTAGTTGTATAATTATAATACCTTTTCGGTATTGTAATATCAGGCACTTTCGATTAAATCAGGACAGTATCTTTCTTTTTAATCTTTAAAATCTTTTTAATCTTTTTAAGAATTGGAGGGGAAACAAATTCCTTGTCCATTTTTTCAACTTCTTGTCTTTTCAATTCTAAATTCTGAATTTCAATATTAGAATCAATTATAGAATCTGTCTCGTATTGAATATCTTCATTTATTTCTTCAATTATCTGTTCAACAGTCTTCTTTTTCTTCTTTAGTTTTCTTTCGTTTTTCCACTCTTCTTCAGCTTTGTGAAGTTTATCGATCTGAAATTGGATCAATGTTTGAACATCTCTTAATTCTTCGATATCTGTTAGATTAATAGTTAATGTTGTCATTTTTTATTTAATACAAGTATTTTTTTAAATTTGACAATAAAAGAAGAATGAATTGTATCGATCTAACAACGATAATATCGATTCTATCACTTGCAATTCCCTTAATAATTTCTGAGATTTTAGCATTATCAAACTGTAAAACAAATGGGATTATAGATGGTTTAATAAAAATATGTAAAAAAGATGTTTCTTGTATTAATTCTGTAGATATTTAGAAATTAGAAATTGTCTTTAATATTGTCTTTAATAAATGTCTTTCGAAGAACTTCGTTCGAAGTTTCCAAATTACTGGCCTATAATTATTGAAACTAAAATTAATTGTGCTAAGAAAAAATATCTAATTCCTTTAGATGTCAATTTCGGAACAGCGATGATATCGATTCGAAAAAATATTACCTGCCCTGCAAAAGAAGGACTTATGTATATGGTTGATAATAAAATTATTTCTGGAAATACAATGATGAGAGAATTAACCAAAGATGGATTTTTACATATAAAAGTAATGAAAGAATCGGTTTTTGGTTAAAGCTCTTTCACTTAATTAGATATGCGACGTGAGAATCTGAAACTCTTGTTATAGACCCTTTATATTTGGTATTTTTAAAAAATTCATCTGTTGCATCTTTTTGACCTCTCCAATAAAAATAATCATCAAATATTATAATACCTCCGATTACAACATTATCAAACATTTGTTCAAGTTCATATTTACTTGATTTATACCAATCTGTATCTAATCTTAAAATTGCAATTTTTTCAGGAATTTTTGATTTGTCCTTTAATGTATCCATTACATCGCCTTTTATGAAATGTAATTTTTCAGAAGGGTATCCGGTTAAATATAAATCAATCATAACCTGTTCTAATGGGCAATAACACCAAGTATTTACAAGACCTTCAGAACTCCTTTTATTATATTTCTTCCATTCATTCAAAACTTCATCAGAAGTAGAAAAATTATTGTTATATCCAACGTCTTTTTCTGTTGGCTCAGTTAAACCTGTAAAAGTATCATACATATATATATCTCTAAATTCATTAAATTTGTTTAATCTTTCGATCCAAATCTTTTCAATCTTTCCTGATTGTATACCACATTCGACAAAATCACCATCAATGCCAAGATCAAGAATATAATCAACAAAGTTAAAATCGTTCATTTATATAAAAAAATAAAGAAAAAGAAAAAGAAAAAAAAGAATATTAAGATCTTTTCCGATAATTTCATTTTTTTAAAAAAAGACTTCACTATTAACATTTTATATTTTTTATTAACCTATTATCCACTCTAAAGTGTCTTTGTGTATTTGTGAATATTATTTTAAGATATATATATACACCCTACATCCTTTGAAATAAAGATAATAGATTCTATATTATAAGAATCTTTAATTATAAGAATCTTTAATTATATTATATACAACGATATAAAAAATCTCTAACAACTAACATATCATCACAAAAAAGTAAAGTTTTTGAGACTGGTTTTCAGTCTTAACAATAAAGTTGTAAAAAACTATTCACAAAAAAGAAAAGGGTTTTTAAGACTGGTTTTCAGTCTTAAAAATAAAGTTGTAAAAAACTTTTCACATAACAACATTTTTTAAAACAGTTTTTGAATGTCAGGTTCATCTAAACTATTGAACTCTAAAATTAATGAAACTGTGTCATCTCCAGTACTTGCAGGATACAAGCTTCCATTAGATTTTTTCATAACAAATCGATAAGAGCCTTGGACGACTTGAGGGTTCCAAAACTGGTTTTCAATATCCTGAATTGTTCCTGATGAATAAGTTGAGATGTTGAATGTAGTTCCTAATGGAGAATTATTAACAAGATCACTTTCGATAGTAACATATTCACCTGTAGCTAAAGCAGAATCTCCGGTTGATAAACTTATGTTTTTCGTATGAACAGTTTTCACTTTAAAAGGGCAAGAAATATAACGTTCTGTAGAAGAAGTATTCTGTGTAAATGTTAAGAATATTATTTCTGTTTGTTTCATTTTTATAACTGTCAAGAAATTTAAAATTCATATTCTGAATTAAATTCCATTGTTATACTGAAGTTATCGAAAAAATAATATATACGTCCCGGATCCGGTAAAACAGGTGCACTTGAGAAAACTTGGTAACCAGCCGATTGGATCCCATTGTTCTCAAATAATGTAAAATCATACATTCCATTTATAACTTGTGGTAAAATAAATGTATGCACAATATCTTGTTTCGTATTCATTGAAAATTGACTATCGACGTGAACAACTCCAACGGGTTGATTTCCAACTAATGAAGAAAGTATATTTATATAAAAATTTACAACAGGATCGCATACAGTAGAAACAGCTCCTTCAACTATTGTTGTAGCCTGATTTCCTGCTAAACCGGAAACATAAGTAATATTTTTGATATGGATTGTTTTAACTTTGAATGGAACATTTATTGGAACTGATACAGATAATGGTCCAGCTAAAGGTGGATTCGTATAATCATATTCTCCGCTTGGTAATGGAAAATCTGCAGGTGGTGCTGTCGGATTTGGAACTAAAGCTGTTGGTGTGAATTGAGAACCAAATTGACAATAAAATGTTTTTGTTAGTTTCATTTACATATAATACTTATTTTTCTTTTTCTTTTTCTTTTTGTTCAGTTGGTCCATCTTTATTTACGTATTTAAGCGTCCGGCGAATATCAGTTTGTCCCATTGCATTAGCAGTATCCGTTAGATCTTGTAAATCAACATCTTTATATTTTGAAGTCAAATATATGTGACGTAGCATGGATGTCGATATATTACGACCACCAAATATATCATTAAGCAATGTTGCGATTCTTGATTGATTCACAGGTTTTCCTTGATTATTAATTAAAAGATAATCTGATTTATTATATGTTTTCCACATATCGATAATTCTTTCTAATGTTTTTGGAATATCGTTTAGAACTTGTCTACCTAATCTTTTAGAATTCTTATAAGTATTAAATACAAATGAAGCTAATCCTTTCTTTTTGTTTTTGTTATAATTTATCATATAGTTATCTTCAGAACCATTTATTTCAGAAAAGTTTCTAAGTTTGAATACAGCATAATCCATAGACCTTCTGGGAGGAATTAAAACATACATTGATAGCAAAACATAATTCTGTAATGTTTCAAATTGTTTTCTTGTTAGTGTTAATTTTTTAGTTAGCGGTAAAGCTTCAGCTTTCAATTGATTATAAATATTCATTACTTCATCTTGAGATATAAGATTTTCTTTTTGTTTATCGCTTAATTCTTGAGTTAATTCATGTTTATTAACTTTAGCGGCATCATCTGACATAATCATTCTATAAAACTTTAAAGCTTCGTCAAGCTCAGATGAATGATCATTATGCTTATCATCAAGAATGGTAATGATTACAGAAATCTTACTTTTACGAATCATTGGAGTTTGAATTTCACCAAGTTGTTTAACAATTTCCTCGCGATTTTTAATTAGGCCATCAATAGTTTTAGCATCAACATCAACGATTTGTTGAATCTTTCGAATACTTGCGAGATATGTTGCCACTGTTCCGGATGCAAGTAATGGACGGTTTTTTAAAATGAGTTCCTTGAATTCTTGATTGTCGAGTTTTTGTGCGGACATTAGTTTTATTATCAATAAGAAAATAAAAAAAAATTAATAAAGTTCCGCTTGCGGAATCCAACTTTATCAATTTTAATATTTATAAAAGTCCATATCATTCTTTTTTTGAAATTGAACAAAAGAAAGACTACATAAACATAATAAAATTTTATTATGTCGTTATTACCCTTCTTTTGTTCAATATCAATCTTATTTTAATATCATTCTTACTTGATATTAAAATTGATAAAGTTCGATTCCGCGACTAATATATCCCAGAATCAAATTCTTCTAATCCTAATTTCATTTTTATAAATTCAATAACATAATTATCATCACTTGACCAATTTGCATAATCATCACCATTCATTTGAATAATACGACTAATGATATCATCATCATTACTACTAACTAAGACTATAATTGTAGCACTTGAATTAACATTTACAGTAATATTTTTTATTAAGAACTTTGTGTATGTTTTTACAATAGTTTCAATAATCGGTATATCTAATTTTATATATGAAGCCATTTTATTCAATGATGAGATAATTAAATTCGTTTCTTTAGAATGTCAAATTCTTTACGTAACTTTTTTAGTTCATTGATACAAAAGAATAATAGATTATCTTTATGTAATCCATGTATTTCATTATTCGTATCAACAGCAACTAAATTTGGATCTATAACATATAAATCATCAGCCATATATCCGTATTCAATCGTTTGTGTTTCAACTTGGTTTTTGTAATAATATCTATACATCTGTAAATCTAAAATTGACGATGTGTCATTAAACTTATTGATGATTACTTTATTTTTTCTTAACGATGTGAAATTTGCTATTGAAAAAGCTCCAGGATTTGTTGCTGCATTAAAAGCTACTCTATTATAGTAACAGGTATTTGCCCAATTAGCACTTGGTGTTGGATCTAATGCTACTTGTTTTACATAGAAAGAATTTGAGTTATTAGCTTCAAGAACAGCTCCACTTGAATTTATTGCAATCGAATTATTACCAGAATTTGTTTGACCTGCTCTATATCCTATTAAAACACACCCAGCTCCAGAACCAACAGAACCAGCTTGATATCCAATTGCAATCCCGCCATTAGCCATATTTGTTTGTCCTGCTGAGAATCCAATTGCTACAGAATCTCTTGCTTGTGCATTATTACCAGCAAGATTACCTATAGCGATTGAACCTGACGATTGACTTGTTTGCCCAGCTGAGAATCCAATAGAAATAGCTGATTCTCCTTGTGAATATCCTCCTGCTATTCGACCAATTGCTATAGCATATTGCCCTTGTGTATTTGTACCAGCTACCGACCCGATTGCTATTGAGTGAACTCCTTGAAACAAAGTCCCAGCTCTATCTCCTATAGCTATACCTTGAGCGTATCCCGATTTTTGTGCTTCATAACCGATAGCTATTGCTCTTCCAACTGAAACGGTAGGACCTGTCATTTGGCATCTTTGACCTATAGCTACACAATCTTGGGCTTGAGAACTAAATCCAGATGTTACCCCGATTGCTATAGAACCAGAACGTTGTGAATATATACCCGCTTGAAATCCGATCGAGACAGCTCCGGATCCTTGAGTATTTGCACCTGCTTGATATCCAACTGCTATAGCTCCGTAAAGTTGATTTGTATTTCCAGAACGATGACCAACTGCTACACATAAAGTTCCTTGATTATTTTGTCCAGATAAACTACCAACGGCAACTGAATAATCAGATTGACTTGTTTGCCCGGAAAACATTCCAATCGCAACAGTTTCCTGACGTTGATTATGTTCACCAGAAGAAGAACCAATGGAAATACAACCAATTGATTGACCTGTTCGTCCAGCTTTAAATCCAATTGAAATAGCACCAGAAGATTGATTATTATTTCCTGCTTGAATGCCAATAGCTATAGCATTCTGTCTTTGATTTGTTTGACCTGATTCAGTTCCAATAGCAATTGATCCTGATGCTTGAACAAAGCTACCTGCATTTGTTCCGATAGCAATACAATTAGGTTCTTGGCCAGATTTTCCTGCTTGCGCTCCAATTGAAATAGCCCCTGTTTGTTGTCCAGTAAATCCAGCTTGATATCCGATTGCTATGGCTTGTTTTTGTTGATTTCTTAATCCAGATTCATAACCTATAGCGATTGCTTTATCTTTTTGACTGAATTGTCCGCTATTTGATCCTATCGCTACAGATCCTGTTGATTGATTGTTAGCCCCTGATAGATATCCGATTGAGACAGATTCAAGTCCTTGTAAAATTGTACCGGATTGAAAACCTATTGAAACACTATATAATCCTTGACTTAAGCTACCAGCAAAATAACCAATTGCAACAGCACCTGTTTGTTGAACATCATTTCCGGCTTCGTATCCTATTGCAACAGATAAGGCTTGTTGATTCGTTTGGCCAGCTTGATATCCGATTGCAGTAGTAAATTCACTTTGGTTGAAATTTCCCGCTTGATATCCGATTGCTACAGAATTTCGTCCTTGACTTGAATATCCTGCTTGAAATCCAAGAGCTATTGATCCAGAAGATTGATTTGAATTTCCTGCTTCAAATCCAAGAGCTATAGACGAATCTCCTTGTGTATTTTGTCCTGCTGAAAGTCCTACAGCTAACGAATTATTAGCTTGAGCAAATTGTCCTGCTTGAAAACCAACGGCCACTGAATTATTACCTTGAGTTGATTGCGCGGAATTATATCCGATTGAGACAGAATTAATACCCTGATATAATTGTCCAGATTGATCTCCAATAGCTACAGATTCTATACCTTGATTTTGATAACCCGATAATATACCGACTGCTGTCGAAAAAGCTCCTTGATTAATTTGTCCAGAACTCTGACCTAAAAATACAGTATTTCCATTATTCGAAGCCCATGTTGAGCCAGTCCAATAAGGATAATTTCCCCAATTGATTCCTGTAGCACTAATATATCCTGTCGTTCCTGTATATCCTGTATATCCTGTAAATCCTGTTCGACCTGTATATCCGGTATATCCTGTATATCCTGTTCGACCTGTATATCCGGTATATCCTGTAAATCCTGTGAATCCTGTATGTCCTGTATATCCTGTATATCCTGTGAATCCTGTATGTCCTGTATATCCTGTATATCCTGTATAGCCTGTATATCCTGTATATCCTGTGAATCCTGTATGTCCTGTATATCCTGTATATCCTGTATAGCCTGTATATCCAGTCCATCCTGTATATCCTGTGAATCCTGTTGGACCTGTAAAACCAGAGGCATTTAAAGAAGAATAACTTATACCATCTAAATTTAAAACATCTGTTACTACTTCAGTTAAGTTCATTAACGCTAAGTAGTTTGATGTGAATGCACTCATTTTATTATATCTGTTATTTATAATAAAATTAAACTTAAATCAAAATTTACATTTGGCTTTTGGTAGTTGATAATTATAAAGTTCTCCACCATCTTCTTCATCTTCATCTTCATCTCCATCTTCATCTCCATTTCCTTTTAACAATCTGTTAAAAATAGCTCCAGCTTTTGTTGCCAAATTACCTAACGTTTTACTAAACTCAGGTAGTTTTGAAAATATCTCTTTTGTATCTTGTTTTATGAATTTGAAATCACTTTCATCTCCGATATTATTTGCTTTAAAGACATTAGTAATAAAATCTTGGCAATTATTTGATTGAGCGTTATATGGGCCAAAATTATTTCCCATTCGTTCTTTTGTTTTATCGATTAATGTTTGAAATGTTATACCTATTGGAATGTTAGAAACACGTTTTATTTCACTTTTTTGTTCCATTGGGTTTTTTTGATTAAATGCGATTACATCGTTTTTTTCTAAATTATATTTGTCATTTATCCAAATTGAAAGATGAAAGATATCATCGTAAAATGTTTTACTTATCTTTTCAAATTGACCAAGTGAAATTATATTAAGAAAGTTTTTTGTAAATGAACTAAGAGGCGTTCTTACAATTTTAATCGATTTAATTTCTTCATTAGCGATTTGTTCTAATAATTTACGACCATCAGGTGGTAAAAGAGTAGGGTCTCTTTCTAAAAGACCATCTCCTTGTTGTTCCATGTTTACATATAATCAAGAAAAGAAAACCCTTTTCTTTTTTGTGAAAAGTTTTTTACAACTTTATTGTTAAGACTGAAAACCAGTCTTAAAAACCCTTTTCTTTTTTGTGAATAGTTTTTTACAACTTTATTGTTAAGACTGAAAACCAGTCTCAAAAACTTTACTTTTTTGTGATGATATGTTAGTTGTTAGAGATTTTTTATATCGTTGTATATAATATAATTAAAGATTCTTAAGATTCTTAAGATTCTTATAATATAGAATCTATTATCTTTATTTCAAATCGATGGGGTTGTATATATATATATTAAAATAATATTCACAAATACACAAAGACACTTTAGAGTGGATAATAGGTTAATAAAAAATATAAAATGTTAATAGTGAAGTCTTTTTTTTAAAAAATGAAATTGTCGGAAAAAAATCTAGAATTTCATATTTCCATATTCTGACGAAATCGATCCGTAAACGATACCACCTGCGCCTATCATTCTATTATTCTTTAATCTATAGTTTTGACCAAAACCTCCATTTCCTTTTAAATTACCTATAATTCCGGATTTCATTGGTTTGGTATGCATTTGTTGAACACCATTGATACCAAAAGTGTCATTTCCTTTTCCCATTAATCTCTGACCAACAGGATTTATAACTAATTTATTAGATAGTTCTCCACCTCGCATTTTTCCATAGCCTTGAGATTTAATATAATCAGCAGTTGATTTCCCAGCTATTGTTCCAGCTGCTGCTCCGATTGGATTTACAGTTAATAAAGCCCCTGCCATTCCACCTAATATTGGTAAAGCATATGCGGCTATATTTGACACGATTTTGGAATCTTTAAGAAACTGATTTACATCTTTCCCTGCTTGATTAAACCAATTTCCAACATCTTGCCAAAAGCCTTTTCCGTGCATACGACCCATACCTTTCATGCCTCTTTTACCAGAACCCTCCATTTTTGCTTCTTTAGCATATTGCTTCTGGATCTCCTTAAAACCAGGAATTTTCAATAAAGCTGTTTTTTGTGCTTGAGATATTTCAGACATATTTTATTTATTATCAAAGAGAAAATAAAAATAAAAAAATTTGAAAGTGAAACGTAAAATTAAAATTCAATTTTTTTTTTTAGATATACGATTCGTATTTTTTCATTGCTTTCATTATATCTTTTTCACCAGAGACACTATCATCGACTACAGAATTCATTCTCTCCATGTAAGTATCATATCCACTGGCTTCTGAAAATGGAATTCCATTAAATCGATCATCAAGGAATTTAATGGAATGATGTCCACAATTACTTGTCAGCTTCGATTGTCGTCTTAACATATTCTGTTTATATTTAAACAAAAATTCAGGATTCATCTTTCTTGTGATTTTCCTACATATAGATATTAATTCAGGCGGCATCTTTCCTTCAGCTAAAGGATCAAAATATTCAATCGAAGGGTAGTCATCTTCATTATTTATGAAAATTGATCTCCAATGACCTAAACGATTACCATCATTACCACTTCCGTCTGAAGTTGATGGATTTGTGTTTATGACGAATCCAAATCTTTTATCTCCACGACCAACATATTTCAAAAGTCCGTCGATTTCATCAGATGCGATTACTGGGATATAATTCTTGATTCGTTTTTTAACAATCTTTTCAATCTCATCATTATATAGACCATCTCCTTTTCCGCCTACTCTTTTTCCGTCTACTATTTTTCCGTCTACTCTTTTTCCGTCTACTCTTTCATCTTCTTCTTCAACTTCAGGAATTACAGTAGCACCAGCTACAATTTTTTTAACAACTGATACCAATCGTTTTCCAAAAGATGTTGCTGAACTTGAACTACCAATTGAAGATTCAGATGCTTCTCTTGTTATTGAAGGTGAAGGTGTAATTAGAGGACCTGTTATTGAAGGTGAAGGTGTAATTAGAGGACCTCGAGTTCGACGGATATTGGAACTTGGTATCTCTTCATCACCTTTTGACTCACTTGCAATTATAGGTGGAATTCGACTAGAACTTGGTATCTCTTCATCACTTTTTGACTCACTTGCAATTATAGGTGGAATTCGACTAGAACTTGGAACTGCGGAAATCCCTTGTAATAATTGTTTTTGAAATTTATTTTCACTTTCAATTAGATTTGTTAATTGTTTGGTTGTTGTATCAGACGATAATTTAGCTTGATCGTCAAGTGTTGGAATATTTTTCTTTGGATAGAAAAAAGTTATAGGTAATGAAGGAACTCCTGCGCTTACAGATTTTTGTAAAACAACACCAACTCTATTTCCATAAACAGGAACAACTCTTTTTTTTCGTCTTTTAATTCTTTTCGGCTCAGGAATGTTAACAATATTTTTAATATTGATTTTTGAGATTTGTTTTTGGGAAATTCCTGTTGGAGCCTTTATAAATTTCTTTTTACCACCAACAAGATAATAAAATTTACCTTCTGTAGTAGAATATAAACGTCTTGGCCTTGTCATTATATCTTTTATTAAACGAATAAAAGATAAAAATTTAAAAGAATTTAATTAATTGACAGTTACACCTTGAGCAGTGAAATTGGCAGTTTTTTGACCAACAATGACATTGCACCAAGTTGCACCAGATCCATCGGTTGTTATGGTTGTATTGTTCCAATTAGCTTGCCATTGATAGGTAGCAGATTGAGCACTAACATCTAAACCATCGATTGCTGTGGGATCAAGTTCGCATAAAGATCTAGAACCAACCCAAGAATCGATGTGTACCCAATTTGAATAAAGATATTCTCCAGATGTTTGGATACATGATTTATTTAGGTAAGCTTTATTGGCAATACTAAAATCCGTGCCTTTGGTGCAATCGTAGCCTGCAGGATTTGAGATAGGAACAGAATTTAAAAACGTGTTATATGTAGTCAGAGTTCCTCTTGGATGGAAATTATTGTTATTAATACTATCGGTAGCAGGATAAGCTGTTCCACCAGTTCCTTTTGGTCTAAAAGGAGCTGATGCAATAAAAAGAATTCTTTTACCATAACCGGCAGTTAATTGGATTTGATATGAATGTGCATGACCTGTTCCAATAGTTTGTCTAACTACAGAAGTGTATGGAATTGGCAAACTTACACCAGAGGTCATTACTTTATTAATTACTTGACTAATAATAGCTAAATTAGCTTCAGTAGCTAATGACATATTAATATTTTGGACAGTTGTAGTACTTAAACTGACTCCGGCGCCTGCAGGTGAATTTGCTGCAGGACTAAATCCAAATTGGTCAGTTGAATTGAAATATATTTGAACAACTAATGAAGAAGGGCTGTATAACACCTTGTCAACGGAAGCTACCGTCATTTTGAAAGAAGAAAGTGGTAATGATACATCCATAAAGACAACTCCGTTATCTGCTCCAACATAAAATTCTCTTTTACCGACATAGGCATTAGCATAACCTGCTATTCTGTTTATTGGAGCACCAATAGCGGCACCGCCATCAGCTCCAGCGCTCCCATTTGAAGCTCCGCCTGTTAAGAAATTTGATTTTGACATATCTTCTAGCGGATTAAAACTAGAAGTTAAAGTAGTAATTTGAGTTCCAATTGAACCTGTTCCTTGAATTAAAGCTTGGGCTTTTGAAGCTAATTCGTCGGCAGATGTGCATAATGGGGTAATTAGTTGGCCGTATTTCTCGAAAGAATTGACGTCCATTAAAATATTCGAGGTGGCAGCATCATAAATAACTAGACGGCCGATTAAAGATGTCAAATTGGCATTGATGAAATTAAAACTTCCTGCACCAGCGGTTGGAGCTGCCACTTGTAACTGAAAATTGAGACGTGATTTTGCTAATCGCATTGCTGAAGACGATAAAATAAACTCGACAGGGCCACTTAATGAACCAGATGAGAGAGTCAAACTTGTACTGC
>Ga0247843_1004938_pt1 | contig 19251 bp, 18 predicted proteins | sample LaCruzMarch2017__FD_192420 | JGI IMG/M metagenome (GOLD analysis project Ga0247843, IMG submission 192420) | Freshwater microbial communities from meromictic Lake La Cruz, Castile-La Mancha, Spain - LaCruzMarch2017_8m | ecosystem: Environmental > Aquatic > Freshwater > Lake | place: Spain...
AACCCCTTCCATACAAGGCATGAATAATCCAACCCATCAATATCAGCGGCAAGAGATTGCTGAACAAATGCGCATAATCTCCATGACGAAAAGGTGCCGTAAATATTCCGATCCAACCCAATGGGTCACCCGGAATCACGCCCGGCAAAGGCACATCCAGCACCTTCATCACGATCATCAATCCCAGCAAGATAAAATAATAACTACGACTTCGGTTTTCAGGATGGCTTTCAGATTCCATACCTTCAGCCCTTCTTCAATGGACTGTCAGGCTCTTTTGCAAAATGATTAAATACCATTTTATCCATAAACCCCGGCAGCCATTTATTTAAAAATACCGTCATCTTGCCTTGAGAAGTCAAGACCAGCTCACGTTTACGCTGTACGACCGCCTGAAAAATAGCATCCGCCACAGCCTCAGCCGACATAATTTTACCTTCATCCAGCGGACTTTCACCCTGTGCGGAGCCATCCGCAGATAAAGCGGTATTGCGAATATTCGATGCCGTAAATCCCGGACTGGCCGTGAGCACATGCACGCCCGAATGCAAGAGTTCTGTGCGCAGCGCTTCTAAAAATCCATTCATGGCAAACTTGGAGGCAGAGTACCCGGTGCGTGCCGGCAGACCTCGATAGCCGGCGATAGAAGAAATACCCACGATACTCCCTTTGGACGCCAATAGCGCATCCATTGCAAAGCGTGTGCAATACACCGTGCCCATAAAATTCACCTGCATCAATTGTTCAATCACACGCACATCCAGATCGCGAAACAGGGCACGCATAGACATACCCGCGTTATTGATGAGCACATCCATTCGTCCCAACTCTTTCAGGCCTGAATGTATAAATTGTTCGCAATCGGCTTGCACACCCACATCTGCGGGCATGGCAAACACACGGGCACCGGTAGCACGCAAAGCCTCTGCCGTCTCCATCAAAGGCTCCGGTTTACGACCACAGATGGCCACAGCGTAACCGGCACGTGCAAACCGAAACGCCAGCGCCTTACCTATCCCCCCGGATGCACCGGTTATAAAAACCACTTTAGATTCCATATGGTAAAGATAAGAAAAGCCGGTGCGAAATGAAAACAATGCGGGCGACTGCCCAATGGGTCATACGACCCTTGGGCACCGGGCTCTCCCCTATAGTCCTCAGGCCGCACCTCACGGCAATCTATGCGGAGCAAACCCTGCAACATCAACCTATTCAACTGTGCACTTTGCCGTGAGGTGGGCGGCCTTCCGGGCTGCCGGTACGATCCCTGTCGCATGCTTTGCCTTACGGCAATAGATTCAGTAATGAAATACTTTACCCCGCCAAACACCTATTAATTCTGCATGCTATTTTTTAAACAAGGTTCTCACAGAAATATTATAGCCAAATTGCACCTGAGCAAAACTATCCCTCTGATTGCCGGCTTGCCAATTCATGCGCCAACGCAGAAAGAGGGTATTACCCGCTTCACCCGTATTTAAATAAGCACCTAATTCGGCTGCCATCAGCCACTGTAAAGCAGGGTAATAAGTATTGTGAATCTTAAACTCAGCATTCTTAGAACGGAAATCAAAACCCTGACTTGCCAAAGAAATATTCATAATTGAATATGCTACATGAAAGCCATATCTTTTTTCAGGTATAATTTTCCAACGCAATTCTGCAAAATGTGAAAATGCATGTGCCGGATTTATGGTAGGAACCGGATTCACCACGACTTCAGTATAATTAGCATTGGGAGATGTTATGGAATCAATTACCTGAAAACGCCTGTAACGGAATCCATAATCAACAAAAAATTCTGATTTCAGACTGCGCATATCCAGATATAATACATTCAATTCTCCACCTAATGCATATATCTGATGATTCAAGGCCCGCACCGGAGATGTAAACCGAGCGGTTTGAAAAGTACCGGAAATAGAATCCACAACATCCGCCCTACTGAGCTCAAGCCGGCGATTATTCTCCTCTATCTTTGTCCAACTAAATACAGGACGAATATACTGCAAGGTACCAATAGACAGATTTAATCTTCGAGGTAATATCGGTTGTCTGTAGGTCCATAAACGAATTCGCTTGTATGCCTCAAATTCTAATAATCCATTAGGCTTATCTTCATCTAATCCAGCAAAATCGGTATAAACGGTAAGGGTAACCAAATCTGCAGATTTTTCTCTGTGCAGCACATACTGAGAATCTCTAACTGCCGTGAGCAAACCATTTTCAGGTGCATAGTCGCGGGTATCCCTGTCTAAAGCAGGCGTGAAGGATAATACATCACTTACACAAATGTAGGCCTGACGCTTTCTTATTTTTGTTTTTTCATTGGAATTATTATCTTCTGTACCCTTTGTAGTACCATTTTCTGTACCCTGCGTAGTATCATTTTTTGCACCCTGCGTAGTGCCATTTTTTGTACCCTCTGGAGCATCTTTTTCTTCATGCTTTGCTTTATCAGGGTCGATTCGGCTTAGAAAATTTTCTCTTGAAAATTTATCTTCAAGCTCCCATCTGCCATGAGCAAATATCCGACCATTTAACTTTCTATAATTTTTGATGGTAGAAAAATGCACACTGCTCGCTGTAGAAAAAACGATTTTGTCCTTATTCTTAACGGGTAGTAACTTGGGGGTATCCTTTTTACTCAATATCCAAGTCTTATGCTTTGCATTTGCATCAATTGCATCCTTGGTCAATTCCCCTTGCAATATTATTTGATCTATATATCCTTCTTTAAACTCCATTTGTAAATTATGAATCTTAAGCTTAACTCCGGTCTTATTATTCTTACGCATATGGGTAAAATAAACGTCAACTTCATCTCCTATCTTTAAGGTTCCCACCTTGGGTCCTTTTTCATCCTTAAATAATTTCCATGATATAATTTCTAAAAAACTTTTATCTAAATACTTTTGGATATCTGCTGTATATAAAATATTAAAAATGGAATCTTTTTCCCCTAAATAGGATTTTAATTCCTTTCTATACGCAAGATAATCCATCGTATTAAAATACACATCTTCCTCTTGTTGGTCCCCTAATTGAATCGTAATTTTCATCCCCGCGCTATTATCAGGAATGGAGATCTTCTGTGTAACAGACTTACCCCCAATTTCATGTTGTATGTTCAGCTCATTTTGGGCCCATACATTTGATGCCCATAATAGGCATAGCATACTCAAGAAAATGTTTTTCATAGCATTTTTATTTGTTTCAGGACATACGACCAGACCGGCGTCTGATTCAGGCGAAAATTACAATTTTAATTTAATATTCAAAATTATTTAAATATTAAATTTCACCCCTATATAAAATAAGTAAAGGAGTGGATGGCTCTTAATCATCCTTAATTATATGGTCTTGAATTGGCACATAAAAAATGAATAATAGCAGATGAAATACCAATAACGCAATAAATCTATGTCATAAGTTACCCTTACTGGCTTGCTTGCTGACATTTCAATGATGTGCACATGCTGACTTGAAACCACAGGCTCAATTGCTAACCTTTCAGTGCCGTGTATATTCTGACATGTAGCCGGCGTTACCGTCATTGCGAGCCGTAGGCGAAGCAATCCAGAGAAATAACACAATGCAATGATACTATACGAAGAGATAACTTTACTGGATTGCTTCGGGCGAAAAGCCCTCGCAATGACGTGATACTTCAGACTTGCTTGCTGACATTTCAGTACCATGTGCATTCTGACATGTAGCCTGCGTTACCGTCATTGCGAGCCGCAGGCGAAGCAATCCGGAAAAATAACACAACTCAATGAATCTATGCGAAGAGGTAAGCCTACTGGATTGCTTCGGGCGAAAAGCCCTCGCAATGATGTGATACTTCAGGCTTACTTGCTGACATTTCAGTGCCGTGTGAATTTTGACATGTAGCCGGCGCTTCCGTCATTGCGAGCCGTAGGCGAAGCAATCCAGAAAAATAACACAACTCAATGAATCTATGCGAAGAGGTAAACCTACTGGATTGCTTCGGGCGAAAAGCCCTCGCAATGACGTGATACTTCAGGCTTGCTTGCTGACATTTCAATGACGTGTACATTCTGACATGTAGCCTGCGTTACCGTCATTGCGAGCCGCAGGGGAAGCAATCCAGAGAAAGAACACAATGCAATGATACTATACGAAGAGATAACTTTACAGGATTGCTTCGGGCGAAAAGCTCTCGCAATGACGTGATACTTCAGGCTTGCTTGCTGACATTTCAATGATGTGTATATTCTGAAAAGCGCATTGGCCGAGTTTCTACTTGCGGCGTATGCCGCAAATTTTGCGTGAGGGATCCCCGAATCGGCAAAAGCCTCTCGGGGCAAGAGCAGCGGAAAGCCCAGAATGGAGCGAAGTGCAACGTAGCGAAATGAGGACTTGCAGTGTATAGCCCGACCCCGAGAGGCATATGCCGATTCGGGGGCACGCCCACCAGTCTAAAACCCAACCCTAAATACAAATTGCGGAAAGTTCAATTTTTTTACTTGCGTATTCAACGCATTGTATAACTTTGCTCCTCTTGCGTATTGATCACGACCTTGGAAGCACATTCTCATCAACAAAAACTCTCAGCAGCCGGACTGCTGGTTTCTCTCGGTATCATCTTCGGTGATATTGGCACCTCACCCCTCTATGTGCTCAAAGCCATTATGGGGGATAGACCCATGGATGCATTTCTGATTCTGGGCGCATTATCCTGTATTTTCTGGACGCTTACGCTTCAAACTACCCTCAAATACGTGACCCTAGCGCTCAAAGCCGATAATAAGGGTGAAGGCGGCACACTCTCTTTATATACCTTGGTGAGACGCAAACAACGTATCCTATTTATCCCCGCCATTATTCCAGCTATCATTGGCGGTGGCACCCTGCTTGCGGATGGGATGATTACACCTCCCATCTCCGTCTCTTCCGCAATCGAAGGCTTACGGTTTTTTAATCCAGCAATTCAAACGATACCTATTATTATCGGCATCATTGCAGGCTTGTTCATTATGCAGCAGTTTGGCACCAAGAAAATAGGCAAGGCGTTTGGCCCCCTGATGCTCATCTGGTTCCTGATGCTGGGTATTCTGGGCGCCCAATGGCTGTATGCGGATATGTCTATTTTACAAGCCCTGAATCCTATGCATGGCTTTGCCCTGCTAACCCAATATCCAGAGGGATTCTGGCTATTAGGTGCCGTGTTCTTATGCACTACCGGTGCTGAAGCTTTATACTCTGACCTCGGGCATTGTGGTCGCGATAATGTAAGAGTCAGTTGGATTTTTGTCAAAATCTGCTTGCTCCTAAATTATTTCGGACAAGGCGCTTGGCTGCTCGCCCATACAGGTGAGGTACTTAATGGCAGAAACCCATTCTTCACCTTGATGCCATCTTGGTTCCTGATTTTCGGTATCATCATCGCAACATCTGCTACTGTAATCGCTAGTCAAGCCCTGCTCTCTGGATCTTTCACCCTCATCAATGAAGCCATGAAACTCGACCTCTGGCCCAAAATGAAGGTGCATTACCCCACTGAACTTAGAGGGCAAATGTATATCCCATCACTCAACTGGATTCTTATGGCCGGTTGTATTTTTATCGTGCTCTACTTTCGCGAATCCTCCAGCATGGAAGCAGCATACGGGCTGGCAATTACCCTAACTATGTTTATGACCACCATACTGCTCGGCAAATGGCTGGTGTTTCAAAGATGGCCTATTGCACTGATTATTGGTCTTGTGATATTCTACATGACCATTGAAGGTGCCTTCCTAATTGCTAACCTAGAAAAATTTCAACATGGTGGCTATGTAACCCTCTGTATTGCCGGTATCATCAGCTTTATTATGCTCGTTTGGCATCAGTCCCGTGAAATCAAACAGAAGCTTGCTGAATATGTAAATATTGACGGCTATTTACCTACCCTAATCCAATTGCGTGAAGATCGGCAAGTACCCAAATACGCTACCCATCTAGTGTATCTTACCAGCTCCAGAAAAAGTCATGATATCGATGCGAAGATTATTTACTCCATCATCCAAAAGCAACCCAAGCGTGCCGATGTGTATTGGTTTATACATGTAGAAGTGACAGAAGAGCCCTATACTATGGAGTACAAGGTCACGCAATTGGTAGATAATGATGTTATCCGTATAGATTTCTATTTAGGTTTTCGCGTACCGCAACATATCAACGTACTCTATCGAATGGTAGTGGAAGACTTAGTACAAAAAGGAGAGGTTGACATCACCAGTCGTTATGAATCCTTAAAAACCAATAGCATAACAGGAGATTTTAGATTTGTAGTACTGGAAAAATATTTTTCCAGCGAATATGCCTTTACTTTGTGGGAGCGTCTGGTATTAAAAAGCTACTTCTTCATTAAAAAATTCAGCCTGTCTGAAGCGAGGGGGTTTGGGCTAGACACCAGTTCGGTGACAGTAGAAAAAGTACCGATTACGGTATCATCGCGTGAACATTATCAACTGAAACGTATATTTTAAGCTTATGGCATCTTTTGACATAGTAAGTGAAGTAGATCTGCAGGCATTAGACAATGCCATCAACAATCTGAAAAAAGAAATCCTCAATCGCTTTGACTTTAATGGAAGTCAGACAGAAATCACTTTGGACAAAAAGGAAAAATCCTTGAACGTACTCACCGAAAGTGAGATGCGTATGAAGCAGATCGAAGATGTATTGATTAGTAAATTAATCAAACAAGGCATCGACGCCCGCTGCCTAGACATGGAAGAATCGCATGAAGCATCTGGCAAAATGGTGCGTAAAAATATTAAGGTGCGCAGCGGTTTAGAAAAAGATGCGGCAAAAAAAGTAGTCAAGATTATAAAAGACCAAGGCTTAAAAGTGCAGGCATCTATCATGGATGAGAAGGTAAGGGTAACCGGCAAAAAGATTGATGATTTGCAAACTGTGATTCAATATTTCAGGGCGAATCCCTTTGACGTGCCCTTGCAGTTTGAAAACATGAAAGCATAGATTTTATCTGACAATTGGCATTCTGTACCATAAGTATTGTCGCAGGTATGGTCTGTTCGTCAAACAAAAGGCAAGAAACCAAGGATTTCTGTAACTTTACGCCTGTTAAACCAAACAGACGAATAGCATTTTCATTATGATTTCAAAACTTTTTCGCATTTCCCTTTTTGCAATTGTGGTATGCTTTGGCTTCAGTTTCAAAACAGGAAATTACCCCCAATTGCTCGATTATTCCATGTATTTGACTCCGGTACGCGATGCAGGGCCACTCAACACCCAGAATGCATTTGCGATATTGTATGCCTCAGAATACCAATTATTCAGAAAGACGGGTAAAAAAACGCCGCTAAGCGCCTTGCATTTGTACTATCAAAGCAAAAACCAGGAGGATACTATACAATATAATCGTGGCATAATAGTGGAGGATGCTTTTCAGGTGATGCGCACAACGGGCGTATTGTCGGAGTACTCCTGGCCCTATGAACGCAGGTCTGGTATCCCCAAACTGTTGTTTTCAACTCAAATTTCTGAAAGATACAAGGTCAAAGATTTCAGGCCCGTCTTTAAACCCGGCGACACGAAGGCTTTTGAAAATATGCAAGATGCCTTGTATGAGTTGGGGCCGATTATTGTAGAGATGCAATGGCCTTCTTCTTGGAGTGAATCTGATGGCAAACAAATTTTACCCGATACCGCAAGAGTACGTCCTCGAGAAATACAATCTCGCCTTATTTGCGTTACCGGATTCAACCACCGTGATAAATATTTTATGTTTAAATCTACAAATGGAAAAGGTTGGGGCTACAATGGATATGGTCATATTGCCTATGAAGACATGCGCAAACTAATGACCCGCGCTTGGATCGTAGAATTGTAAAACCTGCTTGTTAAAAATTTTCCAGAATAACGCAAAGGTTTGCAGCAAACCTTACAGGTTGTAACACCTGTATATCAAGCCCGAATGCGTATTATTCTCTTGTTAATTGCTTTAATTTGAGAATATTAAGCTTTTCACCTGCATGCAAAAATGCCTTATCGCTATCTTTTTTAGGAAAATTGTAGAGATTCTATTATTTTTGCGGTTCGTTTCTGTAAAAAATATCGGAAAAACACATGTCAGTAAAATTAAGATTAAGAAGACAAGGACGCAAGGGTCAACCCTACTACCATATCGTAGCGGCTGATGCACGTTCACCCCGGGATGGAAAATTCATCGAGGCCGTAGGGACCTACGATGCTACCCGTATCCCGGCCGAGATCCGTATCGACCATGAGCTCGCGCTCAAATGGTTGAAAAATGGCGCGCAGCCAACGGATACCGTCAACGCTATCCTGAAATATACAGGTGTAAATTTCAAGCATCACCTGCTTAGAAAAGGGCTGACTGCAGAGGATGTAGAAGCTGCATACCAGAAGTGGAAATCAGAAAGTGAAGCCCGTATCAATGCTAAAAAATCAGGCATCCAGGATAAGAAATCTAAGCTTGCTGACGAGCAAAAAGCACGCGAAACTAAGCAACGTGAAGAACGTGCTGCTAAAATCCTTGCTAAAAATCAACCTGCTCCTGAGCCTGTAGCTGAAGAAGTAGCTGAAGTAACTGCCGAAGCAGAAGCTCCAGCTGAAACAGAAGCAACTGAAACAGCTGCTGAATAATTTATGATATCAGAGAACCTGAAATTGGGATATATCTCAAGAGCACAGGGTCTCAAAGGCGAAGTTAGATTTCATACTGATTACGCCGACTTCATACAGTACTATAAAGGAAAAGCTGTTTGTCTAGAGAAATCTGGCAAACAGCTTTTTTATGTATTGGAACAATTACGGCCTATTGATGATGACAACTTCGTGCTGAGATTTAAAGAATCTACTTCGCGTGAAGATGCCGAGGCCCTCAGAGGGTACTCACTCATGATTGACACCCATACCCTACCCACATTACCCGATAGTAAATATTATATGTTCGAGTTACCCGGTGTGCAACTCACTGAAGCTACGCTAGGACCTATCGGAACGCTTACAGAAGTGTATGACTTGCCCGCACATCCTGTAGGCGCTTTTGAATTCCAAGGTACAGAAGTGATGTTCCCAATTCATGAACACACCATACTGAAATTTGATCGCAAAAATAATACCTTACATATTCAACTGCCCGAAGGCTTGCTAGAGGTATATATGAATCCTTCAGAAAAAAATGATGGAGATGAAGGCAACGAATTGTAGAAGCATCACAACACTATACAAAAAGAAAAAGCCTCATTCCTGAGGCTTTTTCTTTGTACCAAAAATTAGAACTACTTCTTTAACACCTTAACTTCAAACCGCACATCTTGCTTGGGTTTGTCATTTTCAGCCGTTTCAAATGCAGCAATTTTATCAACGATTTCTATACCTTCGATAATCTCACCATATACCGTGTACTGATTGTCGAGATTTGGAGTTCCACCTACAGTTTTGTATAATGTTCGCTCTGCATCGGTATAAGTGTAAGGACCTCTTTTTTCGTACTCAACAGTAATGAAACGCCCAAAGTCTTCGTTAACTTTTTGTATTGAATCCGGATATTCTTTTGCGAATTTTTGAAAATCGGAAATGGTAGCCAGCCACTGATTTTCGGGTTGTGACATAAATACTGTTTGTAATTGAGTGGCTAGTTGCCTTTGTTCATCCTGACGTATCATGTCTTCCATTCTATCCAGCTCAGGATCTGTACAGGGTTTGCCCTGCACAAGATAAAACTGAGACCCTGAGGATTCACGATTGGGGTTTACATTATCCCCTTGACGCGCCGCTGATAAGGCTCCCTTCTTGTGAATAAACTTACGGTTAATCTCGGATGGGATCGTATAGCCCGGTCCACCAGAACCCAAAGGTGCCGTGTTGGCAGGATTCTTAGATTCTGGGTCACCACCCTGAATCATAAAATCCTTTATCACACGATGAAAAGTGCAACCATTGTAGAATCCAGACTCTGCCAATTTGATAAAATTATCCCTATGCTTGGGGGTTTCATCATACAACAGAATCTTAATCTTGCCATGCTCAGTGCTGAGCTCACAAAGCGTCCCTTTAGACTGTGCCATTACCATTTGAGTGCCCGTAATCATAAGCAGGAAACTCAGTGCAATCGTTTTCATTGATTTCTTCATATTCAGTTTTCGTTTAATACTTACTCAATAACCCTTACCTTCATCTTGATATCAAGCTTCGGCCTGTCGGCTTCTCCTTTTTCTACCGCGGCAATTTTGTCAACAACATCCATGCCACTAATAACCTCACCAAAAACAGTGTATTCACCATCTAAGAAGGGAGCGCCACCTTCAGTGGTATAGGCTTTCATTTGAGTCTCATTAAACGAATAGGGCGCAGGCTTACCAAACTCAGCTTCAAACTTTGCTTGCAGCTGCTGACGTACCATTTGCAATGAATCCATGTTCTCTTTCTGCAAGCGCTCAAAATCAAGCTGCATATACCAACTATTCTCCGGACGATTTATAAATTCACTTTGCAGTTTTTGCATCTGCTGCATGCCCTTCTGCTCCGCCATTTGCTTCATCTCTTCTTGTGAAAAGGCCTTGCCCTGCACTATATAAAACTGAGAACCAGAAGACTTTCTGTCCGGATTCATCTCATCGCCTAAACGAGCAGCGGCCAATGCGCCTCTCTTATGATAAAATTGTGGCAATATCTCTGCCTCCAATTGATATCCCGGTCCACCATTACCCAATACCTTCTCCGCTGTAGCTCCTTTAGAATCAGGGTCGCCACCTTGTAGCATAAAGCCTTCGATTACTCTGTGAAATAACAGGTCATTATAGTAACCTGCTCGCGCCAGCTTCAAAAAGTTTTCTTTGTGCTTGGGTGTTTCATCGTATAACCGAATGTGAATCTCTCCCATCTCCGTTTCAATAACGACTGTGCCTTTTTCCCCTGAGGAGCCACATGACACAATACCTAAACCTAACAATAAGGCAAGTACGCAATACAATATGTTCTGTTTCATACCTCAAACCTACAAAAAATTATTATGTATTCTGATGTGAGATATAGGTGTTGATTGCAAATATTTAAAAAATAGCAAACAACAGGCAGCATTTGTCCTAACTTGGCTTCTTTGCCATACTGTAGATTGCAATACGGAGTGTAGGTATTTTTCATAATCCTATATTATGCACTTTAGTATGACCTACATTTTACTCGCAAACAGGAATAATTTACACATCATATCTAGTTGTTTGCGCTGCTAGAAATCATTATATATATACTGGTTATACCGGAGCGGTATGGCTTGATTCTATCCGTTTGTGTTACTTGAGCATTGGGACATAGCCAAGAGTTTAAGGTGAGGCAAAACAAAAATAGCCGAAAACCCATGAGGTTTTCGGCTATCTCTTCATCGGTAAACCGATTACTTCTTTCCGCCTTTTTTAGCAGGAGCTGCTTTTTTAGCAGGAGCTGCCTTTTTAGCAGGAGCCGCTTTTTTAGCAGGAGCCGCTTTTTTAGCAGGAGCTGCTTTTTTAGCAGGAGCTGCTTTCTTTGCAGGAGCTGCTTTCTTTGCAGGAGCTGCTTTCTTTGCAGGAGCTGCTTTCTTTGCAGGAGCCGCTTTTTTAGCAGGTGCAGCTTTCTTTGCAGGAGCTGCCTTTTTTGCAGGAGCTGCCTTCTTTGCAGGAGCAGCTTTCTTTGCAGGTGACTTTGTAGTTTTTGCCATCGTGTTTAAATTGTTAATGGTTGCTTTGACAATCACTAAATTATAGGCTTATGGCGACCACGCAACATGAACTTTTCCACAGAGTATGTGCACTTCTTGTATAGCTGTATTTATACGCATTTAAATAATATAAATTCAATGTTTATAATACTTTCAAGGATATTTTAATAAATTTATTTATAATATATATATATATTACTTTATGTGTTTTCCACTAAATGTTAAAAAAATAAAAAAGAAGAAAATTAAAAAATGAGTGTAAACAACAATAAAACAGGCATTTGCAAGATTTTCATGAAAGATTTTCGCTAACTTTATGCAGATACTTTTACCCCTTGAAAATGAAATATAGAATGTGTGGCAAGTCGGGTTTGCAACTACCCGTTATATCAATTGGCACTTGGTTAACCGCTGGTAACGGCAATCGGGATGAAGACAGCATTGCTCGCCTAAACACAGCGATTGAAGAAGGCATATGGTTTATTGATACTGCTGATGTATACGACCGAGGCGAAGCTGAACGGGTAGTAGGTAAGTTTCTTACATCACAAAAACGTGATGAAGTGATTATAGGAACCAAAGCCTTTGGCTCAATGTCAGATCACCCGCTACAAAAAGGCCTGTCAGCAAGACACCTGCATAATGCTTGCAATAATTCACTCCGTAGAATGGATACTGACTATATTGACCTCTACCAATGTCATAGATATGATGATTCAACACCATTGGAAGAAGTTATATACTCTATGCAACAACTCATTCAGGCAGGCAAAATCAGATACTGGGGCGTCAGTCAGTGGTCGGCTGTCCAGATTACAAATACAGTCAGAATATGCGAACAAAACGCTTGGATAAAACCAATTTCTAATCAACCTATATACAATATGCTCAATCGATCTTTAGAAGTCGATGTTATGCGCGTATGTGAAACAGAAGGAATAGGCATCATTTGCTATAGCCCATTAGCGCAAGGCTTGCTTACTGGAAAATATACATCCGCTCAGCACTTACCACAAGGCTCAAGAGCCGCTGACCCAATCGCAGGAAAGTCATTCCCACTGAAAAGACTCAACGATGAAAATCTGAATAAAATAAAAGAACTGAATACTATAAGTCAGGACCTCGGAATCTCTACTACGCAGCTGGCCCTCGCTTGGTGCTTAAAGCATCAATGTGTCACTTCTCTCATTACAGGTGCTTCTGCGCCTGAACAAATTCAACATAATGCACAAGCTGCAAATATCAAACTTTCAGAGCAGGTGCTCGCTGCTATTGAAGTCATTCTGAACAATCATCCCAAAGATCAGTATACCGGAAACCTATCTGGGTATAACGTTCATACCTCAGGATATTGACCGAAATGAAATACTGTCCTTTCAATACCATGCGCTACTTGGGCGTCTTGCTCGCATGCTTTTGCTCGCTCGCATCGGCACAAGCCCAACATAATGAAGCAACCTTCTCGCCCGCAGAGCTGCGGACTGCTCTCGAAGCATGTAGAAACGAAAATGAAAGGTTAAGAAAACTTGTACCCGACTCCCTTGCTTATCCCCAAAAAACGAAGCAAAAACCAATTCCGCTTAGAATTAACAATATCACATACAGCATAGATAGGAAGCAGTATTCTATGTATCAAGTAATCTCAGATTTACCTCAAACCCGCATAAGAGAAAAAGTGGTGCGCTTCCTGCAGAGCCGCGGACATGCCCCACAAGGAGACACCCTACTTGTGAATGATCTCTTGCTAACAGAACTGCATCCTACACGTATACAGACTTCATGGGTAATTGAAAACTACGAGGGCGTTCTTTCCGTATTGAAAGTTTGGATTTTACTCCCAGGTGGCGCCTATCTTAACCCTGAAAACTATCCGGGATACCATGAAAAAATAAGCAGGCTTTTAACGTATATACTCAATGACCAACCTTGATATACCCCCCAAAGGCAGCCCTATTCCTTTACCCGAAATATGGCAACAACGCATGCAAAACTGCCCTCAAAATCCTAGGTATCATTCCGAGGGTGATGTAATGGCGCATACCGTATTGGTGCTCGAACAGCTATATACCTATAAAGATAGTTTTCAGTTAAACGCCTCCGAACTCCGCATCCTATATTGGGCTTGCCTACTCCACGATATTGGCAAACCCATGGTGACGAGAAAAGAGAAAGAACGCATCTCCGCTGGTGGTCATGAATACGCAGGTGTGCATATTGCCAGACAGATATTACTAGACCACACACAACTGCCCGCTAATGAAAGAAGACTAATTCTGGATATCGTAAGATGGCATTATATTCCTTTTCGATGGAGCCAAGCAGAAAGGCCTGAAAAAGACTACCTCAAAATGGCTTACGTTACAGATTTAAGACTGCTCTCTATCTTTAGCCTGCTAGATTTCAATGGCAGAATTTGTGAAAATCAGTCTGAATCCGTTAAAAGAATTGAGCAGTTTCATAAAATTACAGAACCCAAAATCCGATACCTCACCGGTAGTCACAACGATATCCTACAGCAGTTTCATTCCAAATCGCAACAACATAAGGATGCCATTTGGTATGCGCTGGCAAATGAAAATTTTGAACTCGTTCAAAAGCTGATGGACGCAGAAACAACTGATGACAATAACATCAATCACCTATTGTTCACATGGGCACTGCCAGGTAGCGGAAAATCTGATTGGATTCAAAATAAATATCCGCATACCGCTGTTGTGCAACTCAAAGACTTTGGTATGCATGCCGCTGAGGAAGATGACTTCATTCTAGATAGAAGAATCGTAGAACTAAAATATCATCTTAATACCCTTAAAAGACACTTTCAAGAAATTATCATTGAGGGTGATATCGCTTCTCACAAATTATTTGGAAGGCTTACGGATATGAGCAGAAGACTCAAAATGAAAAGTACCGCACTCTATCTCGAAACCCAAAATCAAGAATGGAAAGACAAGGCAATGGCTACCTATGGCCATGACTTCCTGCAACAACAACTTTTCCATTTTATGCATCCTCACCCAATGGCCTTCCATCACATACAACAGGAAACCATCGTTTGGAACAATCGAAATTCTGAATAAATATGCTTTAGCCTACTTTAGCAAAATACCTAGAAACCCAAGTAGCACCAGCAGGACGAATGAAATCTTCAATATGTACCGCGTCGGTGCGTGTAGCCTCAAACATCAAGGTATCAGCATCCACATCGCCCGAGGCTATAGCCGATTCTATATCTAAAAATCGAATCGGCATATACCTGCCTGATTGCAGAAAAAAAACAGTGCCAGCATCAGCAACCCCTACTCCCTGTGATGCAAACAAACTCTGCACTTTACGATTCAAACTATCAATAGAACATCCCGATGCAGCATGCGAGTCAGGTAAGAGATGAATCATTAAAAATCGATCTTCATACTTCTCCCATCCCGCTGAAAGTGCTGTACCATGTGACTTCCAATCCATCAGTATAGATTCAAGCTCTCGTGCTATCACATCCCATTGCCCTACTGTGAGCCCTTCTTGAAACTGGTAAATCCAATATGTTTGCATCCTGATTCTTATATTAAAAACGTAACAGATATTCTGACGAAATCCTACCCGTAAAGTTACGCATGCAAATAACACAAAGAATCGTAAGGGGATAAAATAGAATCTAAAATAAGTATGACAGTATTGTATTCACTGATGATGGTTCTTGCATCTTTGTGCTGTGTGCAGACATAATTTCAACTTCAAATTTCTGTAAACAGAAGAAAAATCAACACCAACATAAGCAATCCCAATACCCCTCGAACCTAATAGGAAGATCCGAAATCCCATTCTTCTTTCGAGGTAATTGTTGAATAAGGCAATACCTGTCGCTTACAACTTCATAGTTACAATCTGCTAAAAATCGGCGATGCCTTTTTAGGATGCTGTATAGCCCAAGAAATATCTTACAAAATGCATATTCTCTTTAATAGGAGGAATACGTAAAGGCAAAAAAGGCAGTATCAGCTTATCCATATAGCGCTTACCTTTACGGTATAATACAGCCTTATGCAGATAGACTTGCCCTTTTCAATACAGCAGGCAGTGGCCGGTATATGGAAGATTGAAGAAAGTGAAGATTGGTTTCTATCACAATTACAGATTTGGCCTGAAGAAGCACTGGCATTAGAAAAGATTCTTTCACCTCAAAAGAGACTACAATGGCTCGCCAGTCGGCTCGTCGTGCGAAGACTATTGAACCCCGAAGGAAAGGTAATTTCCCAACATTATGAGGATGGAAGGCCAAAACTCATAGGCATAGAACAGCAGGTGAGTTTCACACATACTGGAGATTGGGCAATGGCGATGATTTGCCCTTCTGGTCAAATACCCGGAGTAGATATAGAATTGAGCGACCGTATCATTCCAGAAATTGTTCAGAATCGATTCTTAAACCCGCCTGAATGGAAACAAATTATAGCGGCAGGAAGGCAAGAAAATGCCCTTAAAATACTTGCTTGGAGTGCGAAAGAGACTCTCTTCAAGTGTATTGGCAGAAAAGGGATTTCATTTCAGCAAGATTTATGCCTACATTTACCACAGGAAATTATCCCTGGAACAACGGGAATCATACCCGCAAAAATTAATTATAACGGAAATGAAAAAGCGGTTACTGTTTCGTATTTTTTCTTCAGGAATCTGGTGTGCACTTGGCTTGTGGTGCCTGATGATACTTTCAGCGTGCGATCAAAATAGCACAGCGTCTGAATCCATTCAGAATGTTAAGTTAAGCCCTTTCAGCACCGAAATCTTACAAGATTCTTGTCAGGCAGAACCTAAAGTTACCCTTGTAAATTTTTATGCCACTTGGTGCCGCCCTTGCGTTCGTGAAATACCCGATCTCTTGGAATTGCAAAATCAATTTCCCAATAAACTCAGACTTATGATGGTATCCATTGATGATGCCCAAGTAATCGAAAATAAGCTACCTGATTTCTTAGTCGATAAAAATATAACACTACCTTCCTGGTATCTTGCGGGCGACCTACCGCAAACTGCTCAAACTATTTTTGGCCTGTACCCCCAATGGGGTCAATCTATACCCCTAAGCCTTCTCTTTAACCCCAAAGGCCAACTTATTCAAGCCTATACGGGGCAGATTAACCCCGAAGAACTTAAGAAAATATTAAATTCACAAAGCCTATGAAAAAGTCTGTTTCCCTATCGCCTCTTATTTCGTTGAAACATGTTTACACTGCATTGTGGCTCAATATTGTTTGCATAGCAATCGCATCTTCTTTTCTCTCTTCCATTCAAGCACAAGTTATCACTGACTTTTCTTTAAAAAGTACAGATGGCAGCATGGTTTCTTCACAAACCTACAGTAACCAAAAAGCATGGGTAGTAATTTTTACAGGCAATCATTGCGTATACTCAAAAAAATATGAAGAGAGACTGATGCAATATGCCAAAGAATTTACTCCTAAAGGGGTAGGCTTTATCCTCATTAATTCGAATGATCCATTACAAAGTGAAGAAGAAAGTCTGAATAATATGCAAAACCGTGCAAAGGAAAAGAATTTCCCATTTGCGTATCTGCAGGATGAAAAGCAATCTGTAGCCAAAATGTTTGCTGCAGAAAAAAATCCGGAAGTTTTTGTACTAAAGGGCATGAAAATCACATACAAGGGTGCAGTAGATAATAACCCTCTTATGCCTGAAAAAGTCACACGAAACTATCTAAGGGAAGCTATTGAAGCAACATTATCTGGCACTCCTGTAAAAGAAAGTGCAGTACCTGCTAGTGGTTGCAATATCAAATGGAAGTAAGAATCTTACAACCATATTTTCTTTTTCTGAATAGGCTTAATGTCTTAATCCTTTTTATTCCTTTTCTCTTTTTTGCTTCAACAGTATGTAGCCAAACATCCAAAACGGCTCGCAACTATTTCCTATTGCAGCAAGACTCAGCATACCAACATCTCATGCTCAAAAGAATGCAGCAGGGAGCCTCCGCTTTGGATACAGCTGAACTACATGAACTTGAATCTTACGAAAGTCAACTCGAAAAATATTTTAAATCACTGCCAGATAAAGAGCAGGCAAACTATTTTAGATACCGTGAAGCATGGGAAAAAGGACATAGCGCGAATTCACACAACACCCAAGCGTCGCCTAACCATACCCAAAAGATATTTGATACAGACTATAATGTCAATCGAATTCGATATATGTTCTATGCTTTACAAGGAGGCTTTATTTATGGGATGACTACATTTTCTTATATACCGATGGATATAACGAATATAAATGCTCAGTTGGCGATTCCGGTAATTTCGACTTTAGGTTCAGTATTGGTACCGGCTGTTTGGAACAAAAGATATGGCAATATGTCGTATCCTGCATTTCGATTGGGAAGCCATGGTATCAGTATGGGGCCTCTGTATGGCTTTGCTTTGAGTGGCCTCCTTTTAGGAGACAGAATCAATAATAGAAACCAGAATCCAAGAATTACAATGGGTCAAATTGCAGGCTTGACCATTATGAGTGGTGCTGCAGTCGCCACAACTATAGCATCTTATAACTGGGGCAAGCATCGTGGCTGGCATGATTCACGCGCCCTAACCATGAGAACCTATGCTCGTATTGGTTGCTTGGCAGGCCTGATTCTACCCTCACGGGAAGTTTTCCAGGTAAATAGTCAAGATGGGCTGATAAGAGCTCAATCCTTTCAATTCCTAGCCGGCGCTACCGCAGGATACGGACTGGCACATATAATGGATAGAGGAAGTAAAGTAATTCGTTCAAGAGGAGAAGCTATCGTTGCTGAATCGTTTACTTTTCAAGGAATCGCACCTGGCCTTGTAGCGTCTTTCCTATTGGATGGCCGTAATCGAAGTAGCTTCTTACTCGTACCTGCGAGCATGGCAGCCTTTGGGATATTCTCGCAATGGGTCACTAGCGGCACAAACCTAACACCTCAACAAGGAAGAGAAGTAGCGATTGCTTCTTGGGCTACGAATGTTTCTATAAATTTAATATCCGTTATCGCACTGAATGACCCAAATGTATTTGCATTAATTCCTGCCAGTATGGGTAGTTTTTTTTCTGCTTACTGGCTATCTCGCAGATTTAAAAAGTTAAATGCCACGAAACTGCCTACAAGCAAAAAGATTTCTTCAGGGTATACAAAACAAGTCCTTTTTACGGTTATGCCGGCTATCAGAAACACAACAGATTTTAACCCACAAAGTCATCTCAAGATCAATGCTATTCGACCTGAAGCTTCGCTCAGCATTCGATTCTAATCCCAAAAATGCTATCCTATTTCGATCAATACATCATCTGTGAGTGGATGACCCACACAACACAATACATATCCATCTTCTATCTCAGCATCCGACAAGCCCTCTCTTTCATCCAAATGCACCCTTCCGGTTTTCAGCTTTCCACGACAGGCGGTGCAAACACCTCCTTGGCAAGAATAGGGAAGATGAATACCCTTATCCAATGCTGCCATTAATATTGAATCCTGAGGCGTAACATCAAATTGATATTCTTTTTTATTAAAGAGCACTTTTACA
>Ga0247843_1004941_pt1 | contig 19234 bp, 18 predicted proteins | sample LaCruzMarch2017__FD_192420 | JGI IMG/M metagenome (GOLD analysis project Ga0247843, IMG submission 192420) | Freshwater microbial communities from meromictic Lake La Cruz, Castile-La Mancha, Spain - LaCruzMarch2017_8m | ecosystem: Environmental > Aquatic > Freshwater > Lake | place: Spain...
TGGGCGGAGGCAAGGAGAGGGTCGGACTATTCCTACATAATTGGACACCCGAGCGATGGAGTTGTGATCCGGTTATGGGGTTTCCGAGTCCAAATGCCACCTTTAGACAAGAAGTCCCTATTAATGGAGTTGGGTTCATCACGGTTAAGTCTTGCAAATTTAATGGGAACTGGATCAACCTCAGCTCAGGATATGGGGCTGGGTATGGGTTCAGCAATTGATCCCTCGTGATTTGATGATGAAACGGTCTTCCACCCTCTGGATTGGCAGCTTACTTCTGATCGTCGCGGTGGCGGTTTGGCGGTTCCTCCCACCGACTAACCAATCGGTCTCAGGACCCGACAGAACTCTGGCGTCCGTGCCAGATACGGCGCGCGCGGTGGTACCCAAGGCAACCCAGGGGAGCCAACCCAACAAACACGTCACCCTTTTGGGCCGGATGGCCGGGGATGGTCCGATGCTCATCAGCGAGGAATCTGAATCGGGCATGATCACCAACACGTATCAGGTGTCACCTACCCAATTCATCGTCCGAGTCGTGAGTCCCCATCCCATGGATCTGCGATTGGGCTCCTTGGACTACGAAAAGGCGGCCAAAGCGGATTTCGAGCGCCATGTCGCTTCGGAAACCAATCTCCTCGAAATCAAGGCCATCCTCGAAGACTTCCCGGCGGCCATTGCGTCCCAGAGGCTTTATAGTGGAATCCGAGAGTCCTACGTGGCGCGCGCTCGCATGCGGCAACTCCGCGACGAGGGATACAAGAACTCGGATCGCGTCAGCCAACTCCTTAACCGACGCGACCGTTATTCGCAACAGTTGGATGAAGCACAGCGTCAGCAGCTCAACGAGGAGGCAACCAAACTGTCTGTGGAAGTGGGTACGATGATCAGTTTGGATTACCGGGACACAGGGGAGCGCCTCAAGCAACGGCTGACGCGCCTCTATGGCGAGTTTCCAAAGGCAGTCCACCAACGGTTGATGTCCATTGAGATCGATGGATCGGCCGAACCTTTGGAAGTGCCATGACCCAACGCAAGCCCTCCCTGCCGACCCCTATGTCATCTGAACCAATAGCTCCGAGGGCCAAGCATCAGACGCTCTGGGTTTTTCTGCTCTTCGTGGCGCTGTTGGGCTTCTTGGGGTGGGTGTTCCCGAGAAATCCCGGATCAAATCCCACAGCCACCCTGTCGCAGAACAATGCACCGTCGAATCATCCCTCAAGCCTCGGGGAAGCAACGGCCCCACGTTCTACCACCCGTTTGGGCCAAGCTCGGGGTCCAGAGCCTGTCCGGAAGATTGACGATGAGATCGCCCGCATTCTGCAAGGCGACTTCATCACCAACGTTTACACCCTCTCCTCGAACAAAACCTTGGTTGAAGTAGGTAAGCTTCCCCCGATCTTCCGAAAGTTTGGTACCGAGGAATTCGAGAGATTGGCCAGAGCAGCCTGTGAGAAAGAATTCACGACAGATCCTATCGCGACGGAATATCTGGAAATCCTTGAAGAGCATCCCGCTGCCCGTGAGAGCGGGCTGATCTACAGTGGTATTTATATCATGTACTGCTCAGGTGAGGCTGTTGCCCACAGTCGCTATAACCAGGCGGAACTGCTTCTGTCCATGCCAAGGGATATAGAGGAGGCCCAAGAAATCTCCGATCCAGAGCTCCGTGCCGAGAAGGTCCGATCGATCCGATGGCGCGCCGAGAATCGAATCGCGATGGAACGCTTGACACAGCAGGCCGGAACCGACCGGACAAGACGGTTATTGGAGTACCTCTATGGGGACCTACCAAAAGCAGTTTTCCAGCGATTGTTGTCAATTGAGCCGATTAGTGCGCCAGATCCCCTTCCTGACCCCTAGAGGGTTGAACCGGGCCGGCGACAGACCCAGGGGGCCAGCCGTTGATCCGGGCCTTGGAGGCCAAGGGTGGGTGGCGATCGACGATCCATCGGTGAGAGGCCCTTGAGGGCATCCTGCGGCTGAGCGGATGGAGCCGAAACCGGCGCATCGTGGTGCTGCGGCGGAGGAGGGTAGCCGAAGACCGAAGGCCCGCGGCCTTGGCCGGTTCGGACCCAGAGCGAGAGGCAGCTGCTGCTGAGCTGACCAGCACCCACGGTGATGCCGCCCGAGCGCGGGATCTCTTGACCAACCTGAGCCTGTTTCTGAGCGGGTTGAAGAATACTGCGGAGCCGTTGGGCCCGGAGGGTTGTTGGGAGCGGATTTGGGCGAGGATCCTCCAGCCTTACCTGCGTCCTTGGGCATGGATACCGGCCAGAAGCGGGTGATCCGACCGCTTCAGCCCTCAACCAAGGCCTCGGACGGCCTGAAAAACTCCAACCAACCGCCGCTCATAACGCCGGCAACGTCTGAGCGCTGGTATCAACGGCTGGATTTAGGTTGACTTCATACCATGCAGAGCTAGGCATCATCTGGTGAGGGTCTTGATCCACGAGCGTCGATGGGGTCCCGGGGTAGGTCGGGCCCGCCGGGTCCCGGAGGGCCGCCGTGCCTTCACGCTCATCGAGTTGCTGGTGGTCATCGCCATCATCGCCATCTTGGCCGCGCTCTTGTTGCCCTCGCTGTCTCGGGCGAAGACCGCGGCGCTGAGCACGCGCTGCAAGAGCAACTTGCACCAGGTCGGCTTGGCCTTGTCGATGTACCGGATAGATCATCGCGTGTTCCCGCACACGGTGGATGCCAATACCACCAACACCTGGTTTACGGCGATCATGCCCGACCTGGCCCGCAGCACGAACATCCTAAAATGCCCCACCTTCAAGGGCGAATGGCCGCTGGAGGAGTCCATCGTCTGGGCCTTCGGCAATGCCTACATGCGCGGTCCCACCGGGCCCGACAAGGTGGTCGGGGTCAGTTATGGCTACAACGGCTTCGGCATCGGCTCGGTCAACAAGACACTGTGGTATGAGAACCTTGGGCTGGGATTTGTGGTCAGTCCCGGGCAGGACGTGCCGCAGGTGGCCGAAGATCGGGTGGCGGCTCCGTCGGACCTGATCGCCATCGCCGATTCCATGCCGCAGCCGGGGTACCTGCAGTACTTCTCCTTCCTGCTGTCGATCAGCAGCGTGCCTCCCAAGGATCGGCACAATGGCGGGGCCAACGTGTTGTTTGCCGACGGGCACGCCGCCAGCGAGCGCAACCCCCGCCTGGTCGAGGACACCGAGGCCAACCGACGGCGCTGGAACGTGGACCACCAGCCGCATCCGGAGGTTTCCTTTTGAGCCCGGATCGGGCTGGATGAGTCCTGTGCATCCCCGATCCGAACGCTTCCCCACGCACCGGGCCTCCGCCGCCCTCGCGCTCCTCGTGCTGCTGGCCGGTTTCCTTGCCGGCCCACGGGCTGCCGCCGATACCGAGCCCGCCGCCCTACCCAAACTTGCGCTCTGGCCCGATCGGGCTCCGGATGGAGCCGGTGGTTGGGGAAGCCCAGAGAACTCCGGTCTGACCGTTCATCCGGCTCCGAAACCCAATGGGATGGCTGTCATCATCTGCCCGGGCGGGGCCTACAGCGGGCTGGTGACGGGCCCCGAGGGCCACGGGATCGCCCGCTGGCTCAATCGACACGGCATCCTAGGCGTTGTGCTGGAATACCGCCTGCCTGCAGGGCGCTCGAAGGTGCCGCTCCTCGATGCGCAGCAGGCTATCCGCACCGTCCGACTGAACGCCCGGAAATGGCAAATCGACCCGAAGCGGGTGGGCATCATCGGGTTCTCTGCGGGTGGTCATTTGGCAGCGACGGCCAGCACCCAGTTCGACCTGGGCAAGGTCGAGGCCGGTGATCCGCTGGCGGGCCAAAGTTCTCGGCCCGATTTCGCGATCCTGGTCTATCCGGTGATCTCCTTGGGGGACCTCACCCATGTGGGGGTGCGGGACAATCTGCTCGGAAAGAAACCCACTCCCGAGGAGATCCGGCGGTTCTCCTGTGAACTCCAGGTCACGGCCCAGACCCCGCCAGCCTTTCTGGCGCATGCCGTGGACGACCGGGGCGTGCTCATTGACAACAGTCGCCTCTATCACCAGGCGCTCCAGGCTCAGGGCGTCGCCAGCAAACTGGTCGAATTGCCCGACGGGGGGCACGGGTTGCATGGTTATCAAGGCGCTTCGTGGGACACTTGGCAGCGCGAGGCGATTGAGTGGCTAAAGAAGCGTTGAAGCGCCTTCTCGATTCCACGCACCTCCGAAAGATTTCGTGTCACCCGCCATGCCCATCGATCTTTGCAGAACCCTGAGGGCAGCCCACCGGATCCTCCTCGTGTGGGTTGTGGGTATCCTTGCGGTGGCAGGCGCTCCGGCCTTGTCGGCGGTTGATCTCCAGGTGCGAGCCTCGGCTTTGCCGGCGATCTCCGGCCAGCGGTCCGGGTTCACGTTGATGGATCCGTCCGCAACCGGGGTGACCTTCACCAATGTCCTGGTCGGCGATGCCTACTTCACCAACGCGGTGGCCCACAATGGCTCGGGCGTGGCCATCGGCGACGTGGACGGCGATGGTCGGCCAGACCTCTACCTCTGCGGTCTGAACGGCACCAACCAGCTCTACCGCAATCGGGGGCAATGGCGCTTCGAGGCTTTGCCCTTGGGCGAGGCCGCCTGCATCGGCCAGATGTCCACCGGCGCGGTGTTGGTCGATGTGGATGGCGATGCCGACTTGGACCTGCTGGTCAACGGCATTGCCGCCGGGACGCGACTCTTCCTCAACGACGGCCGCGGCCGCTGGACTGAGAAGCGCGACAGCGGCCTGTACCGCCACACCACCGGCACCTCGATGGCCCTGGCCGACATGGATGGCGACGGCAACCTCGACCTTTACTGCGCCCACTACATCGACGTGATGCACCTCCTCGATCCGGGCACCCGCTTCGCGATGAGCCAGCAGGGCGGACGCTGGGTGGTCAGCCAGGTCAACGGCATCCCCGCCACGGATCCGCGTTTCCGGAACCGCTTCGAGGTGATGCCCGATGGCGAGGTGGTGGAACTGCCCGAGGCCGACGCCCTTTATCGCAACGACGGCCAGGGCCGCTTCACCGCGGTGCACGACCAACCCGGCGTCTTCCTCGACGATCAGGGCAAGCCGATGCCCGTGATGCGCGACTGGGGCTTGGCCGTGGTCTTCCGCGATCTCAATGGCGACGGGGCTCCGGACCTCTTCGTTTCCAATGACTTTGCCTCGCCCGACCGCCTCTGGTTCAACGACGGTCGGGGCCATTTCCGCGCGGCCCCGCCCCAGGCACTGCGCCACACCTGCTTCAACTCCATGGGCATTGATGTGGCCGACGTGGATCGCGACGGCTTCGACGACATCATCGTCGTGGATCTCTTGGCCACGCGCCACGAGCGGCGTCTGCGCCAGTTGGGCAAGACGCCGCCGGATCCAATGGCCCGCGAAAGCCTCACGGGGCGTCCGCAGTTCAACCGCAACATGCTCTTCCTCGGGCGACCCGGCGGCCGCTATGTCGAGGCGGCCCTGGGTGCCGGCCTCGCAGCCAGCGAATGGAGTTGGTGCCCGGTTTTCCTTGATGTCGACCTCGACGGCTACGAAGACCTGCTGGTGTCCAACGGCTTCGAATACGACCTGATGGATCAAGACACGCAGGACCGGGTGAAGGACCCGCGACACACCCTCTCGGCGGAGCAGAGGAAGCGCTGGATGAAGCTCTATCCCGAGTGGCGCACGGCCAATCTGGCTTTTCGCAACCGCGGCGACGGCACCTTCGAGCCGAAGTCGGCCGAGTGGGGGTTCCGGGAAGAAGGTCTGGCCTTCGGCATGGCCTTGGGCGACCTCGATCAAGACGGCGATCTCGATCTGGTGGTCAACCGCATCAACGCCTTGGTCGAGATCCATCGCAACGAGGCCACCGCGCCCCGCATTGCCGTCGAACTCCGCGGCAAGGCCCCCAACACGTCGGGCATCGGGGCCAAGGTCCGGCTCATCACGACACCCCTCTCGCAAGGACAGGAGATTGCCTCCGGTGGTCGGTACCTCTCGGGCGATCAGGCTCTCAGGGTCTTCGCTGCTCCGACCTCGGCCGCCACGAACTCCGCGTCGGTGTTGGAGGTCCGGTGGCGCAGCGGTGCGGTCAGCCGCATCGAGCGGCCGTTGGCCAACCACCGGTACGAAATCACCGAGCCGGCTGAAGCGGCGAAGCCCGCGCCGTCGCCCGCCCCGGGCCCCGAGCCGCTCTTCGAAGACGTGAGTGCGCTGCTGGGGGCCGCTCCGGCCGGCGAAGCCTTCGATGATGCGCTCATCCAGCCACTGATCCCGCGACGCCTGAGCCGACAGGGACCTGGGCTGGCGTGGACCGATCTGGACGGCGACGGTTGGGAAGACCTCGTCCATGGGGCGCGTCGCGGCGGCCGACCGATCGTCTTTCGGAACCGGCAGGGGAAGGGCTTCGACCGCACCGAGGGGGCCGAATCACCCGGCGGCCAGCGCGGCATGGTGGCCTGGGCCGACGGTGTCGGAGGCCGGCACTGGCTGGCTTCGGCCGTGCACCTCAATGCCCGAGGCGAAACCGTCGGACAATTGCTCGTGAACCCGGCGGCCTCGGGAGCGGCTCCGCGGACCATCGAGATTGGTCCCGATTTCAATGGCCCCCTGGCCGTGGGCGATCTCGATGGCGACGCCGATCTCGACGTGGTGGTGGGCGGTCAATGGCGGTTGGGCCGTTATCCCGAGCCGGTTCCGACCACGGTCTGGATGAATGAGGGCGGCGTGCTGCAAGGGGCCCCGGACTGGGGCCGAGCGATGACCCGCGCTGGCTGCGTGAACGGGGCGACGCTGGTGGACCTCGACGGCGATGGTGACCTCGACCTGGCCCTGGCCGTCGAATGGGAGCCGGTGCGCCTCTTCCGCAACGAGGGAGGGCAGTTGCGCGACATCACCACGCCCATGCGACTGGCCGGTCGCACGGGGTGGTGGCAGGGGATCGCCGCCGGGGATTTCGATGGCGACGGACGCATGGACCTCGCCGTGGCCAACCTGGGTCGCAACACGGCCTACGCGATGTATCGGCCCGGCCCCATCCGCCTCTATCACGGCGAGTGGAGTACTCCCGGCCGGGTCGAGGTGCTCGAGGCCTGGCAGCGCGACGGCACCTGGCTGCCCATCCGCAATCGCACCCAACTTACGGCCGGCCTGCCGGATTTGCCTGCCCGCTTCCCCACCCACGAGGCCTTCGCCCGGGCCGATGTTCCGCGTGTCTTGGGCGATGCCGCGGCGCGAGCGAGCTTCCTGGAGGCCGTGGAGTTCGACTCCGGAGTCTTCCTCAACCGAACCAACCGCTTCGAGTGGCGGCCCTTCCCGCGCGAGGCGCAGTGGGCTCCCGCCAGTTCAGTCCATGTCGCCGATGTTGATGGCGACGGGTTCGAGGATGTTTTCCTGAGCCAGAACCGTTCCGACTTGCTGCCAGAATATTCGCGCGACGATGCGGGCAGCGGACTCTGGTTGCGGGGGCGTGGGGATGGGAGCTTTAAGGCCCTCGAACCGATGACCTCGGGCATCCGCATCGACGGGGAACAGCGGGCGGCGGCCCTGGCCGACTTCGACCACGACCACCGGATCGACGTGGTGGTTTCGCAAATCAACGGGCCGACGGTGCTCTGGGCCAATCGGCGGGCCCGGCCCGGTCTGCGCGTGGTGCTCGAAGGCCCTCCGGCCAATCCCGAGGCCATCGGAGCCCAGGTGCGCCTGCGGTTCGCCGACGGTCGCAGCGGCCCGGTGCGGGCCGTCCAGGGCGGCAGTGGTTTCGGGGCTCAAGACGCGGCCCCGGTGCTGCTCGGCCTGCCGGCGCAGGGGACGGTTTCGGGCGTGTGGGTTCGCTGGCCCGGAGGCCGCGAGCAGGTGGTGCCGGTGGGCCCCGACCCGACCGAGGTGCGCATCCGTTGGGAGAAGCCCTGATCCCGATTTTCGATTGCGGAGTCAGGTCGCGTGTGCCCGCGTCGGGATTGGATGCGCGGGATTGAATGCGGTGCGCCGGATGGGCATCGTCGCCCCATGGCACTCCCCGCGCTCTCCGACGAGCAGGTCCGCACCCTGAGTCGATCCCAGAAGGACCAATGGTGGCTGGATCACGTCTTCCGGGGTGACATGCCCCAGCTCACGGTCCGCTCGGCCCTCACGGGATTCCTGCTGGGGGGTGCGCTGGCGGCCACCTCGCTCTACATCGGGGCCAAGACCGGCATCTCCATCGGCGTGGGGCTCACCTCGGTGCTCATCACCTTCGCGCTCTTCCGGTTGCTGGCCAAGACCCCGCTGGGTGGCGGCTTCACCATTCTTGAGAACAACTGCACCCAGTCGATTACCACAGCCGCGGGCTACGTGGTGACGCCGCTGACCTCCAGCTTCGCCGCCTACATGCTGGTCACCGGCAAAATCCTGCCGGCGTGGCAGATGATCCTGTGGATGATCGTGATTTCGATCCTGGGCGTGCTGGTGGCCTTCCCGCTCAAGCGGCGTTTCATCAACGACGACCAGTTGCCCTTTCCCGAGGGACGCGCCTGTGGCGTGGTGCTCGATGCCTTGTACACTGGCTCGGCCGAGGCGGGGGTGTTCAAGACGCGCCTCCTGACCGTGACGTCGTGCGCGACCGCCTTCCTGCAGCTCCTGATGAGCGACGGCTGGATGCGCCTGCTGCAGTTCCAGTTGCTGCGTCTGGACCGCTGGGCGGGCTTGCGCGAACCCTGGCACCTGCACGAGCGGATCGACACCTACTACTACACCTGGGCTGCGAAGGTGTCAGGGGCGATCCCGCGCCTTCTGGGCACCGACATCCGGCAGTTGGGCCTGCGCGTCACGCTGGATGGGGCGCTCCTGGGCGTGGGCGGGCTCATCGGCATCCGTGTGGCCAGCTCCTGCCTGCTCGGGGCGATCATAAACTTTGTCGTGTTGGCTCCGATCATGATCCAGCGCGGGGAGATCCGCAGCTACACCAACGCCGCAGGCAAGGTGGTGGAGATTTCCCGGGCTGAGATCGTCAACCAATGGTCCCTCTGGTGGGGCGTCGCGATGATGGTGGTGGGGTCGCTGGTATCCCTGATGGCCCGGCCGGATCTTTTCAAAGGCCTCTGGCGCATGGTCCGGCCCAACCGCGCCGTGCGCGCCACCGGAGGGCCAGATCCGCTGAAACATCTCGAATTGCCATTGTGGCTGTCGTACCTCGGCGTGCCCGTGTTCGGGTTCCTGGGCGTGTGGATCGGGCATGCCTTCTTCGGAGTGCCGTGGACCTCCGGATTCCTGTCGCTGCCGCTGATTCTGGTGCTTTCGGTGATTTGCACCAACTCGATGGCCCTCACCTCGTGGACTCCCACTGGGGCACTCTCGAAGATCACCCAGTTCAGCATCGGCGCCCTCGACCGGTCCAACCCGGCCAACAACCTGATCCCTGCAGGCATGACGGCGGAGGTGTCGTCCAACGCTGCGAACCTGCTCTCGGACATCAAGCCCGGCTACATGCTGGGGGCCAAGCCGCGGCAGCAGGCCATCGGTCACATCATCGGAATCGTGGCGGGTTCGCTGGCGGCGACGCCGCTGTTCTACCTGCTCTTCCTCAAACCGGACGCCTCGGGGGCGCGATCGACGGCCACGTTGGTGACCGAGCAGTTCGCCATGCCTGCGGCCGTCCAGTGGAAAGGCGTGGCCGACCTCATCGCCAAGGGAGTCGGCAGCCTGCCGGTCTCGGCGATGGTCGCCATGGCCGTTGCTGCCGTGGCGGCAGTGGTCTTCGAGGTCCTGCGCATCCGCTCGCGGGGCCGCTTCCCGCTGTCGGCCGTGTCCATCGGGCTCGGGGTGGTGCTGCCCCCGGACGCCTCGCTGGCGATGTGGCTCGGGGCCTTCGCGTTCTGGTGGATGGGCCGCAAGGCCGTCGCAGGCACCCACAAGCACGACCTTTGGGTGGAGGGCTGCGAACCCATTTGCGCCGGATTGATTTCGGGTGCGGCCCTCATCGGCATCGGCAACGCCTTGGTCAACGCCTTCCTGCCCTGAAGCGTCGGATGCGGGCGGCGTGTGTTCCGGAGTTTGTGAACCTCCGGGATCCCCCGAAGCTCTCGATAGAGCCCTCGCGATGTCTCGCGATCTCTCGTTATGGACTCGGCCCGGGGGGCAGGCCAGTCTTCGGTCCATGGGTGTCCATTGCCGTGTTGTGTGGGCCAGGTTGCTCTGCCCGATCTTGCTCCTCCTCTCCAGTGCCTCGGTGAGTGCCGACGACTCCGGCGGATTCGAGGCCAATTACACCAAGCGCGAGGTGAGGATTCCGATGCGCGACGGCGTGAATCTCTTCACCGTGGTGTACACCCCGAAGGAGCCCGGCCAGTACCCGATCCTGCTGCGGCGGACCCCGTACAACCTCAAGCCGTACACGGTGGATGCTGCCGGAAATCCAGGATTCGGTGACGGGCTCGTCCGCGAGAAGTTCATCTTCGTGCGCCAGGATGTGCGTGGGCGCTTTGCCTCCGAGGGCACCTTTGTTGACGTCCGCCCGCACAAGCCGACCAAGAACGGCCCGAAGGACACCGACGAGAGCACCGACACCTGGGACACCATCGAGTGGTTGGTCCAGAACGTGCGCCACAACAACGGCAACGTGGGCATGGACGGCATCTCGTACCCGGGATTCTTCGCGGCCATGGGGATGATCGATTCGCATCCGGCGTTGAAGGCCGTTTCGCCGCAGGCCCCGGTGGCCGACATGTTCGATGGCGACGACACATTGCATGGCGGCGCGTTCCTGCTGGCCCACAACTTCGGCTTCTTCAACTTCTTCGGGCAGAAGCTCCAGAACCCGCTGAATCAGGAACCCGTGCCCTTCGACTACGGCACGCCCGACGGATACGAGTTCTTCCTGCGGGGCGGGGCGGTGGGCGACTTGGGTGACCGGTACTACAAGGGCAAGATCGACTTCTGGGACAACCTCATCGGCCACATCACCAATGCCCAGTGGTGTGCCCGTCACGACATCACGCCTCACCTGAAGAACGTCCGCGCCGCGGTGATGACTGTGGGAGGATGGTTCGATGCCGAGGATCTCTCGGGCGCGCTCAAGACCTACCGCGCCACCGAGCGGCAGAACCCGGGCATCTTCAACACGCTGGTGATGGGGCCGTGGTCGCACGGTGGCTGGCATGGCGGCGAGGGGTCCTCGCTCGGCCCGGTGCCGTTCCACTCCAAGACGGCTGAGTTCTATCGCAACGAAATTGAACTGCCCTTCTGGCGGCGGTTCCTCAAGGGACAGACCAACATCGCGTTGGCTGAGGCCCACGTCTTCGAGACCGGTACCTGCGAATGGCGCAAGGAGGCGGCCTGGCCCCCGACGAATGCGGTGCCCAAGACCCTCTATTTCCACCCGGGTGGGCGGTTGTCGTTCGAGCCACCGCAGGGAGGCGATGTTGCGAGTGCCTTCGACGCGTATGTGAGCGATCCGGCCCGGCCCGTGCCCTTCACCCAGCGCATCACCACAGGCATGCCGGGCTCTTACATGGTGGAGGATCAACGGTTCGCCGCGCGCCGGCCCGACGTGCTGGTGTTCCAGACCGAGCCCCTGACCGAGGACATCACCCTGGCCGGCCCGATCACCGCCAGCCTGCACATTTCGAGCACGGGCACCGACTCCGACTTCATCGTGAAGCTCATCGACGTTTATACTGCCGACCATCCGGACCCGCAGCCCAACCCCACGCAGGCCGAGATGGGCCATTACCAGCAATTGGTCCGCGGCGAGCCACTGCGCGCCAAGTTCCGGGACGGCTTGGATCGGCCGAAGCCCCTCGAGCCCGGCCGCGTGACCCGACTCGAATGGGTGATGCCCGACGTCTGCCACACTTTCCGCACCGGGCACCGCATCATGATCCAGGTCCAGAGCAGTTGGTTCCCCTACATCGACCGCAATCCCCAGACCTTCTGCGACATCTACCGCGCCAAGCCTGCAGACTACCGCCTCGCCACCCAGCGCGTGTACCGCGCCCCCAACGCCGCGTCCGGCCTGCGAGTCCTCGTGGCGCCGAGATGACGGAGGTCGCGGTCAGCCCCACTCCCTCCGGTAGGGACGGTGTCCCACCGTCCGCTCCACGGTTCACCCTCTCCGGTAGGGACCGTGTCCCACGGTCCGGACCACTGGCCACCGGAGGATCTGGGCACAGAATCCGATTGCCGGTTTACCATCGAGGTGGGAAATTAATCAAAATCCCGGTCCGCCCACCTCGAATCAGCGGTAGCGCGACCACAGCGACAGTTCCACCAGCACCCGCAACTCGCAGACCCTCGTTGAATCACCCGACGTTCGGCAGCAAGAGCATCCCAGACCCGATGAACACACCCCCACAGACGCGGCGCATCCCGCCCACGGGCACTTCCAAAGGCGACACGGTGGTCGGCTTCGCCATTGTCGGTTTCCTCCTCGCCGGCGCGGTCGGCCTCGTGAAGGCGATGGGGATGACGAGCGGCTTGGATGTGCTGTTTTGCCTGTTTGGTTCGGCCACGGCATTCGGCGCGGTCGTCTACGTCTGCTTTCACAAGAGTTGAAGCTGGGGTGACGACGATGATGCTCAACCGAGCAGGCCGTCCCGCCGCGTCATTCACGCGCTGTCGGCGTGGCTTAACTTCTAAATCGTCAGCGACAAGACAGGCACAAAAACAACAACAACAAACAATACCATGGAACAAATCATGATGGGATTCGCCGCGTTGGTCTATTATCTGTTTGCCATCGGTTTATTAATATTCGTATTGCGGCTGCTGTGGCGATTTGTAAAAGCCCACGAAAAGCTGACAGATGCGATGTTCATGATGGCTCGTAAGCCGAAGGATACAGACACCCCATAAGCTTGCCGCAAAGGTTGGGAGGTATGAGCGGACACGTGTTGAATACGGTCCAAACCCGGGATACTCCTATCCGTTCATAGCGCGACTCACCAGGCTCGAAATCATGGAACTGAGAATACTCCGCGGGGAGTGAAGAATTGCTTTAATGATAAGGTATCCGTGGGGTGGCGGTAGTGTGTGCGGTGGTTGATTGAATAAATTTCGGAACAAAGAAATCATGAACTTTCTGCCACTTGAGATAGATGGAATCAAGGTATATGCCGGTTTCTGGAAACGTTTTTGTGCCTCGTTCATCGACGTACTGATCATCATTGGCGTCACGTTTCCTTTGATGAAGACCTTGGATCTGTACGGATCGGATCGAAGCCTCACCATCGTTCTTTCCGTTTTCCGGTTCCTGCTGGTGCATATGTATACAGTGTACCTCCATGCTCGATTTGGAGGAACATTCGGCAAATTGGCGGTTGGCATCCGGGTCACACGGCCCGATGGAAACCGGATCGGTTGGAACCAAGCGTGGAGGCGTTCTTCCGTGGACATTGCGATCGCGTTATTGGTTCTGGTCTCTGAGGTGTGGGCAATGTTTCAGGTGGATTGGACGCAGGTTGCCGCGTTGGGCTCGGATGAGCGGACCACAAGACTTCGGGAAGTATCTCAGTTGTGGTACCGAGCGATCGATATTTTTCATGATGTGTGGATATACAGTGAGGTTTTTGTTGTGCTGCTCAACCGAAGAAAACGGGCACTCCACGATTTCATAGGCGGCACGGTTGTTATTAAAAAACAATTCGCTGAAGGAACTGGAAAGTAATCTCCTTCGAGGTGGACTCGAAATATCCGACCGCCTCACCGTCTGCCGACAGAATGCTGTTGCGGACACTTCGACAAGGGTCGACTTTCTCGAGTGCAGCCCGCCGAAAAAGGTTCAAGCGGGAGGATTAGGCTGCGGTTAGGTGGCCTAAACAATGGTCGTCGGTCAGAAGGACACACTCTGAAATGGCCTCATTCAAACTCGGAACTGATGCCGGTGATCACCTGATCGTTGAGATCAACGATCGACCCGATGAACGCGACGACTGGGTGTCTGCCACAATTTCCGTGCATGCGGGCGCTTTCTGGGCGTCGATTGATGCGACACTTGTGACCTGTGATTTCCCCCGATTCCGACGGCAACTCGAATCGCTATACAAGACGCTGAGCGGTAGTGCTAAATTTGATACAATCGAACATCAACTACAAATCGAATGCGCCGGGAACGAACGTGGCGGAATCGCCATTAATGGCACTGTCCAAGATCGTATCGGTGATGGCAACGAATTGAGATTTCGATTCGATATTGACCAGACGTATTTGCCAAGACTCATTGCAGAACTTGAAGACATTGAATCTGAATTCCCGAACAAGATCCATCTCGCGTTTCCGCAATGAGTTTATCGCCGTACAACGGACGACGGCCGCATGGAGACCGACGAACAAGACGATGCACGGGAGCGGCCGGCGACATCGGTTTTGAAATCAATGTCGATCACGGCCGCCCCGTGATCGTTGTCGTTAGTCACAAAATGGAATAATTGAGTGAAAGAGAAATACGAGTACAAGTTCGTCTGGGTGAAGCTCCATGGAGGACTTTTCTCTGGTAGACCAAAGGACGACTGTCGCAAGGAGATCATTGACAACGCACGAGACGGATGGCGCTTCGTGCAGGCCTTTGTGGCTGGAAAAGGGCCATACGGTTCCTCCGAATATGCTGATCTGATTTTCGAACGGAAGATCGAGGACTGAGCCGCAGCTGCAGGCGACGGTCAACAGCGCGCCTGACCGGCGCGCGTTGGGCCAGAAGCCTTCTCGTCAAGGTATGCAACCAAAGATAAACTACAACGACGCGTGGGAATCCATTCCTTTGGCGGTCGTGGATGACGTTATCGATTTCTTCAATCGCGAACTCCAACCCAGTCATCCTCTCAGAGCATTTAGGTTATTCTCAGTGACAAAGTGCTGCCGGCGTTTCAAATATTTGGTTGAGGAGGAGGAGTCGAGCGACGTTCTATGGGTGTTGGACCTGGATCGGAAAAAGAGGATTCGAGGCAAAACTTGTTTTTACTTTAAGCGTATCGAGACACAAAAAGAGTTGGATGCCATGCTGGTACGCCCACGTCGCTGAGCTTTCGTCGTCGGGTCGCACACTAGCAAGGTTTATGGATCTTCAACTCTTCGTTCTCTGCGCGCTGACGTTCATCATTCACCTGATTGGCACGCTCGCCTACGCAGTGCGCATCGCCGGTGTTCGTACGGGACGAATCGCAGTCTGTTTCGCGCTGTTCAACATCCTTGTGCTTGTTTCTCGCACGTCGAACTCGTTCCAGGGGCCATTCCTCGCCAAGCGAATCGAGGAGAACCTCTCCCAAGGCGTCTCGCAGACCCTGCTGAGTGACTTCCGCTGGCTGCTGTTGTCAGCGACCTTGGCCACTCTGGTCGGTGCGTTCTTGATACCCATGTTTCAGCGCCTCTTTGCTGTGGCGGTATCGCACTTCCAGATCCATCGATCTCTTCCGCGCCTGCTGATGCACGGCCTCTTCAAAGGTGGCATCGGGTACGTGCGAGATGCCGCACGCCTGCCTGCTGTCGGCAACGTCTCGAGCCTTCGTTCCGGGAAGAGCGTTTCCGCCTGGGTTGTCGGGTCCAACGTCTTGGCGGTTGCTCTTTGGACAATCGGCGTTTTCGCCGCGCTCTATGCCGGGTGCCTCAATCCAGAGTTGCGCGTCACGGCGAGCACACTTTCTTCCGTCATCAATGGTGTCGCCACGATACTCATGTTCGCCTTCATTGATCCGCATCTGTCGGTGATGACCGACGACGTTGTTTCCGGCGAAGTGTCCGAACCCCAGTTCCGGCGAGCAATCGTGTGGCTCGTCGGAAGTCGCCTTGTCGGCACGTTGCTGGGGCAAGCACTTCTTGTCCCAGCGGCCATGTTCGTTGCCCAGATTGCAAGGCTCATGTAAGATAACAAGTGCGCTAACTGGGTCAGGGAACGATTTCCGAATTTGACTCGGCCAACGATTCCGCTGGGGGCCCCGGGATGGCTTGGCAGATTCTTTCGCAAGACGAGGCGAGAGCGAGGCGCGGGCCGATGGAAGGCCCGTAACGACTGAACAAGGAAGCTCTTGCGGAAGAAGACGCAGCCAGCACAACCGATTCAATTCAATCGTTCCGGCTCAGGCGTGCGAGTGTCAGTTTCTGTGGTTCAATCGTTATCCGAGTCATGCGGTGAGCAATGGATTCCAGACTCGGGTGAAGCCGAAGCCCTCGAAATCCTTCACGTTGGATGTGGCAAATTCGGTGACGCCGTGATGGCGCAGCGTCAATGCCAGTCGGGCATCCACGATGCGGCGAATGGCGAACTCCGCCGTTCCGGCCATGGCCCACACGGATTCCATCACCGGGGCCGACTCGACCACAGCCCAGTTGTTATTGGCTCTTAGCGCGGTGCAGTAGGCCGCAGCCCTCGCGGCGTTCATGGGTTGGCTTAATATCCGCGCATTCCGCAGCTTGAGGTAGACCTCCACGAGCATGAGTTCGCAGACCACCACATCCCGCCGCGTGCCCAGCGATTGAAGGAACGTCGCCGCCGCCGGTTGCTCCGGTGCGCTGGCGTTGGCCGCGTAAATCACCAGGTTGGTGTCGAATGAAATCATGGCTGGTCGTGGGACAGTTCCGTCCACTGTTCCTCCGGCGCAAGAAAGCATCCCAAGTCTTCCGGCGGCGGGAGTTTCCACTCACTGCCGGGGGTGCGTCCTGAGGGGTTCACCGCGGTGATGTATTCGAGCCCCCGGCGCACCACCTCGGCGAACGACCACTCCCGCTCGGCGGCTACGGCTTTGGCCCGGCGGAACAAGTCATCCGGGATTTGAACCTGCGTTTTGATCATGATGGTAAAATGCCATGATGGTGATTTTATGTCAAACCGAGGGCCGATGAATCCTTCAGGCGTTAGCAACCGTTGGTGGTTAGGGAGCTTGGCAGACGCCCCGGGACGGTGACCGGCATTCCTCGCCGTTAGGGACAGGCTCCTCCGTTAGGGACAGGCTCCTCCGTTAGGGACAGGCTCTGATTTTCTCCGCGTTGCGTTCTCCGCGTTGCCTGTTGTCTTGGCGTTTTTCTGGTGGTTGGCTTGACCCTGACCAACCAAACGTTGGACCGCTTCACCCGTTGCCGACCGTAATGAAATTCTCCGTCATCGCCTTTTGCTGACTGATGTGGGCCGCTGGCTGCACCCGACCCGTTGCGAAACCCGCTGTGACTGTGCCGTCACCGGCCATGATTGCCTTCCTGCAAGGTCTCACGGACCAGTGTGCCGAGAAGGAGCTTAACGTCTTTTTCATCTCGCCCGTCGTGAAGATGGAGGAAGCCCGTCGCGTGTATGTTTATTGGATGAGGGACAATTCGATCCTTCCTTTGAGTTGGCCACTCGAGCAGGTGCGGGATTCCAACGGATACTTGTCCGAATATGCTCGTCGGATGGATCTCGCGAGCGGGGTTGTTCCGGCGCAGGAGGATATTGGATCTAGCACATATTTGAATGACTCGGACTGGGTTGCGGCGAGGCTTCGAGAGTGCGTGGGATCCGGTACCAAGCTCCTGGTGCACAAAAAGACAGATCATAATTGGATGGAAACGAACCGCCGATGAGCGTTCCGTTGTTGGTATCGATGGTTCCCTTAAATATCCATCGCGAGGTAATTCGACCAACCTGATACACCTCGGATCGATTTGGAGTGGGCGTGATTGGGCTGGCGTGGGAATGGATCCTGACTTCAATGCATTACGAGATGGAGATGGATTTCTCACACGACGCACATGGTTGAGATCAGAATCTAGAGATTAGGGAAAGGAATCGGACTGCCTGGATGAAACAACACACGGAGTATCACAAGGATGGGAGCATTCGAGCCATGGGGCCGATGGTGGATGGTGTTCCCGTAGGTTATTGGGAATGGTTCCGGTTGGACGGAACCAAGATGCGATCAGGCCATTTTGAGAAGGGCGAACCCACTGGCGAATGGACGACGTACGACAAGAAGGGGCAGATCTACAAGGTGACCCAGATGAAGTCCCAAACGCCGCAGCGTTGATGCTCAAGCCACCCTCGTCTTGCGAAAGAGTTCGCAACGCCATCACTTTCCTCCCAACTGAAGCGTTCCTGTTTAGAACAACCGGCGCTCATCGGTGGGGTGGTTTGGTGGCCAGACCCAGTCGGGGTGTTCGGCGTCCTTGCTCTTCGACATGACACCGCCGTCGTCGGTGTGGTTCGGGCCGACGCTATACAGGGTGAACGTTCCATCGGTGTTGAGGCGGTAGCGCAGCGGTTGGCCGTCCATGGGGTCGAGCGGCACGGTTGTCAGGAATCGCGGCACGAGGTCGCCAAGGGTCTTGGGATAGCCGCCGGTCCCGAGGCGATGCCGTTCCAGCGCGGCCACCGTGATGGCGAGGCGGCTGATCGAGAGGCACTTGTCGGTCTTTGTGTGCATTCGGGCCAAGGCCGGCAACATAGGGTCAATGAGGATCCGATAGGGATGCGGGCGCCTGCCCTCCGTGCCGAAGACCGTCCGGTCGATTTGCTCGATTTCCCAGATCGAACCCTTGGCGGCGATGCATCGGTTTGGATCGGAGCGCTGCAGCACATCCACCACCCGGTCCAGCATGCGTGCGTGGTAGGCCTGGTTCTGTAGCAGCCAGGCGTCGGGCATCCGTCCTCCGCTGGAGCCCTTTCCAACCTCGGTTGTACCCAAGGTCGCCGGATCCAGCCGCCCCTGCCGCTCCCGCTCAATGCAGGATTGGCCGAAAAGACGCTCTCCCTGGAACGCCCCCACCAGACCCGCCCGCAGCGTCGATGTCGCGAAACGTTGCTGGAAGGCGGCCAGTTGGGCATCGGACCAGAGATGCTGCGAGGTTCCCTCCCAGAAGGCGTTGTAGGCGAAGCCCTGCAGGGCGATGCGCACCAGGTGACTCATCAGTGCCGAATCTTCATCCAGGTGCTCCCCAAGTCGCAGGATCGTCTCGATGTCCTCGGCCGCGCCTTTCGGGTCGCCCACGGCCAAACGGGCCACAGCCCGAAGGCGGAATCGGTCGGCCATGGGTTTGTACAGAGCGACGCGAGCCAGCGAAGCGTCGCGGAAGTCGGCGGAGTTGAGTTCGTGCCGACAGTGGGGACGGCGGGCCGCCTCGGCGATCTGCTCCAGGGCACCCCTCAACCCCTCCAACGCGAAGAGCACCGCCTGCGGGGCGGGCATGTCGGCCGGAGGCACCGGTAGGTGCGACAGGTCATGGTGGGAGCCCGCCGCGTCTGCACGCGCGTTGCGGCTGGTGCCCGGGGTCAGAGGGGGCCTCGACCGCAGCAGGCGGGCC
>Ga0247843_1004943_pt1 | contig 19224 bp, 16 predicted proteins | sample LaCruzMarch2017__FD_192420 | JGI IMG/M metagenome (GOLD analysis project Ga0247843, IMG submission 192420) | Freshwater microbial communities from meromictic Lake La Cruz, Castile-La Mancha, Spain - LaCruzMarch2017_8m | ecosystem: Environmental > Aquatic > Freshwater > Lake | place: Spain...
TTTGGACCCTTCTGGCTCCAAAGGAAAAATCACGGCTCGAAAATTCAACAGCTTAGGCTGCCAATATGTATCTTATTTCCAGCTCAACAGTGTGTCGATCGAGCGCGGACGGGACAATACCGCTTAATCCGAGTGAAATTGAATCTGCACAGTAAATTTAAAATCTCTGTAGATTCTCTTGTAGATTCTCTGAATTTTCTTTGTAGATTCAGGTTTAACTTTACAAATTCTGCTACTAGCATGTCAACGAAATGCTTTTGCTTAACTTTATAAAGAAAAATTGCTTCTTAGCATGCATCGCCCTTGCTCTGTTGATCTTGAGGTTTATTTTTGCACAATACTCGTCGTCAGGTCCTGATCAAAGCTATCTTCAGTGGTTGGTCTCAGACTATTTAGCGTCGGGGGAAATTCCACTAAAAGGGATGGGAGGTAGCCAAGGTTATCATTATGGCCCCTTTCCGCTTTGGGTGTATTTAGGCATTCGCTTTTTGTTTGATCATTCAATTTCAGCCGCCTACGGGCATATTTTCTTCATCACGTTGGGAATTCTCTTTTTTAGTTTGGCTGCTAAAGAATTTTTTGGAAAAGTTTCGGCGACTTGGGTTTTTTTCTTTTTTGGGTGCAGTGCTTTCTATTTTTTCTTCACCCGCGCAGCGTGGGACAATACATTTTTATTTTTGACGGTTTCTTTAAGTCTTTTTAGCTTTGCCAAAGCACTTGTTTCAAAGTCGCACATTTGGACTTTGATTTTGGGGCTGACGCTTTCTGCAAGTTTACAGGTTCATTTGATGAGTGTGAGTTTTGTTGGCATCACCTTAGGCACTTTTATTTTGAGGATGGGTGCTAGAAAAAACTTTAAAAGTATTTTACTTGTGTCATTAGTGCTTGTGGTCACGATGATTCCCTACACTTTGGAATTTTTGAGAGATCTTCAAGCCGGGCAAAGCTCTCAAGCATACGGTCGTGTAACACCTTTTAAGCTTGCTGGTGATCATATTTTACGTTCGACACAACTTCTTTCCAATTGGAGTTTTGATTCTTACTTTAAAGTCCCGCAGTCAATTTTTAGTAAGATTTTGTTTAGACTGGATATTTGGGGCCACTTGTTGCGTCTATGCTTTTTTTATTTTGCAATAAAAGAACTTTTTCACTTTGCACGAAAGCGTAAATGGAGTTTTGAGTTTTTTGTTTCGCTACAGTGGTTTGCAGGTTGGATTTTTTTGTCAATGACCGGTGTGCCTCAATATTTCCATTATCACCAAGCTATTTCGTGGACCCCAGTTTTTTTAGTTGCTGCGATTCTTGGAAAAGTTCAAACGCCTATGTCGTATTTCTTGAAGGCAATTGTCCTACTAAGTCTTGTCAGTGGCACTTTTGTGTTAGGCTGGATGCTTCGTATCAGTCATGGAAATCCGGGATTTCGAGTGCAAACCTTAGGGGTTTCTTTTGAAGACCATAGATTGCTTGCCAAAGAGGCCTGTCGAATGATTGCCCAGTTAAAATTTTCAATTCCGCCGGCGCCAGAAAAAGCAACAGATAAGTCAACAGATAAGTCAACAGTTGGAAAGATTATCATCGACACCCGGGATCTGGAGTTTAATTTTGATAGTTTTTTTCTCTTCGCAAAGGAGCTTTCAGATTGCCCTTTCCAAAATGTTTATGTACGTGGCAATCACAATTACCGGGGCGAACGCGTTGTTTCGAATGTCGCCTTTCGGCCACAGCTGTCCTTTATTCAATCTAAAAATGATCCTATAGAGAGATGCCATCTCACGGTGAAACAAATTGTTCCCGCCGAGATTCTGGCGTGTCCTTAAAGAGCTCCAATATTTTGGCGCCAACGTCTTAACACAATATTTAAATATTTCTCATTTTTGAGAACGGCATGACCAGTTTTCATGCACTTTACAGTAAAATACACTTTAAGTGCTGGAAAGTGTGAGGCTCTTTTTTGGCACGATGTTCGCATCATAAGTGTTATGTCGCTCCAAGGAATGAATATGAAAAACAAAATGCAGTGGAAGTTTAATTCCCATATGTGTGTCCTAGTTTTTTCTGCGATTGCCGCGTCGGTCGCGTGGACGAGTATCACGGAGGCAGGCCCTACTGGTGCAATGTCTACCAGTCCACATCGTTCTAATTTTTTCCAGAGGATTTTTGGAATGAAGAATCGTGAAGCTGCTGCCGAAGCCGTGACTGATATCAACGGCAATACTGTTAAATCTCCTAGTGATGTTCGTAAGGGCATTAACCAGTTTGCTTATCGCATCACCCGTTCTCTTGGGTGTGATCATTTGGGACAAGCTATCGCAGTGAACGGACAAGATCTCTGGTTGTCGGGCACAGGTGAGATTTCTGAATCTTCGGCGAATTCCATTCTGTGGGATTATTTAAAAGGTATTTGCGGCAGCACCAGCTCTGCTTGCTACCAGAAAACTCAAAAAGATTTGATTGCGCTCATGGGAATATATCGAAGTCGCAACATTGACTTACCGCAAACCAAAGAAGATATTCAAACTCACACCGAGAATCTTCAAGCTGCAATCAAAAGCGTGAATTCGCGCAAAGGTTTTGCAAAAATTGGTTGCCGCTTAACTAAGAATCAGGCTCTAGAAGGTTTAAAAAATGGCGAGCGCGAAATGACTCCTGACACCGGTCCCGGTCCTGAAAGCTTTAGCGAATCCGTCTTGGAAGCAAAAATGCAAGAGTTTGTGAAAACGGTCACTGGCGAAATTGGTTGCCCATCCTTTGAAGCTGCCGCGGAAACTGCAGTTGTAAATCTTTCGAGTTTAGCTGGCAGTGAAATTAACGAATCCCAACACAATAATTTTTTGTGGCTAGAAGCCGAAGCTATGTGCCAAAAGAATTCGAGTTGTACCTCAAAAATTATTCGATCAGTGAACAAAATTAAAAGTATCGCTCTTGGATCGCATGATGATCCCGAAGCCGCAAGATTAAGTTTTATTTTAGCGCTGGAAGAAATGCGCAAAACTGCGGAAGAGTTTTCACTGCAATGTACAAAAAAACCAGCAGCTCCCAGTGACGGTGGTGGATCCCAAGGCGGAGTTCACGCAGGTGGTGGGGGCAGTGGTGGGTCATCTGGTGATCCAGCGCCCAGTGGTGCTCCTGCAACTGATCCTCCTGCACAGGAAGGCGGTGGAACTCCCCCCGCTCCAGTGGCCGGTGGCGCAGGTGGCGAAATGATTCCTCAAGCCACAGAAGTTTCAAAAGTGCATTTCCCTTCCAAGTTTGGCGATACCACTCTTGAAATTTCGGGTTTGGATGTCAATTGTCCAGCGCAAATGCCCAAAGTTTGTTACCACAAACAGCCACACAATCGAAATGCGCTCGTGCTTGATCCTGGTCACACGGATAGAGATTCTCGAAATGGCCAAGTTCATGGCAACATTCATGAAGGCCAATTGAATATGACCAGTTCCTTGCTGTTTAGGCAAATGGTTTTAAAATGTTTAAGCTATGACAGCTCTTCAAAAACGGGAGTTAACCCAGCTGCAATACAACTCACACGTTGGCCGGGAGAAACCCGCTATGGTGAATTTGAAGATCCGCTCAAAGCAAAAAACGGTGCTTACATGGTCGAAAAAGCCGGCTCCCATCTGATGGATCAAATCAATCATTTGATGGATCGTGGAACCAGAGCGATCAATAACACCAGTGAAAATGATGATTCTTCGACAGTTCTTTCGTTTCATACCAACTGCGCAGGTGTTGGCAAACATTTTCATAACGACCGCCCGGAAGTTTATTACCAAGGTCAGAATTCTTTGACTTTGAGTCAAAATATGATGGCTGCAATGGTCGGAGTGCATGGCGAGAATGCTCAATCTCTTGTTAAAAAGAACGGATACATCACACAAAAAGGATTTAACGTTTTAAACACAGGCTCGTCCGCAACACATAAGGTTCTACTTGAACCTTATTACATGGATGCCCAAGACAGTCTTGCTGAAATTATTCATAACGAAGTAGCCGCGGGTAATTATCAATTTGTTCGCACCAAGGTCACGCAAACTCGAGATCGCAAAGTCACATCGATTAATGCAGGTCCTGTGAACAAACATCCTAAGACTGGCGAAAGCGAAAAAGGGTACTTTATAGCACCCACCCAGAAAAAGGTTGTAGAATCTTTGTTTCAAGGTTTTGTGAACAATTACAAATGTGATGATTCCGCAAATTAAAAGTCCAAAGTAGAATGGTGAGCTGTATGATTTTTAGGATGAATAAACGAATTGTCATCGTGTCTTTAAGTTGTGTGATTGCGTTCCAATGTATGGGGAATGCTTTAAAGGCTACCAGTGATGTTCTTTGGATTGGCAAAGAACATCTTCTAGTCCAGGATTCAAAAAAGCCTAAGGTGCTTCAAATTCTTAATCGATTTTTAAAAGTTGAATCCAGCATTGCTTTGAAGGACAAAAAAAAACTCGTTGGATTTCATATATCTCCCGATAGCAAGTGGCTCGCAATTGCGGAGGCCACAGACGATGGCAAGTTTAAAGTATCCGTGTCGCTTCCTAGCAAAGGACAAACACTCTTCGAGGTGCCTGAGCGCCAACATTTGCGAAGTCTTTTTTGGATTGATGAATGTCGCTTGGGGATTTTAACTCATGCCGCAAATTCTGCTGACCCCTTATCGCATGACTTCAGTGTGTTTGAAGTCCCCCAGAAAGTCAGATCGGCACATAACGTTGTGTGTGCGGCACTGGCAAAATCTCCAGACAATCAATATCCCCTGGCATTTTTTATCGATCAAGAAAAGGTCTGGGGTATCAGTAGGCAGTCCGAGAAAATTGACCTCACTTGGATTGGGCAAAAAAATATTACGCATCTTACGCCAGGAAAAGATCAGTTTTTTTATTTCCTACAAAATGAAATCTTGTTTCGGGCTCGGCACGACACTCAAAAAGTACAGCCCATCTCCAAAGAGGTGAAGAATTTTGCTTTGCATAAAAATGGCAAAGACATTGTGGTGTTAAAAAATAGTGGAAAGCTGGAACTCTTGAGTGCAAAAAAGAATGTAGATCTTGAATACAATGCCAAGGATTTGCGCGAAACGGGAATCATTGATCTCTGGAAGGCTCCAAACGCAGATTGGATGATCTTGAAGACGAGTGACGATCGCTGGGAGCTCGAAGCACTGCTTTAATTTAGCCTTGGTTGGCGAGATAACGAATGATTTTTAGCATAAGGAAAGTGTCCTGCGCGCAATATTCCAGAAGCGCATCTCGGATTTCATTTTTCTTTTTTGGTATCTTGGTATTCAGCATTTCGTCAAAGCGAATGGGGGCGAGATCTCCACTGGGAATTTTGAGTTTCGAATAGTCTGCACTTTCGCCTAAAATCGCGGGAGCAACAGCTTTAATTGAAAATGATCCATGAAGTGCGGGGTGGTAATAGTGCTCGCGAAGGAGAGGTAATGGGTCTTTTAATCGCTCTTTGATGCTTAAAAGTTTTATCGAATACTGCGGTAAAAAGTCGGCAAGATCTTGCAAAACTTCACCCTCAAACTTCATGTTGTATGCAATGACCGAGCCTTCGTCCCCAATCTCTTCACATAGTCGTTTTGCAATTTCCAGCCTCGGGTCACTTGCACTTTCATGAAGGTATTCAAAATGAGTGACCTCTTCCGCTCGTGCTTGGCCAGTATCAACGTGCAATGAGTATTGGAAGGGGACTTTTTGATAAGGACCTTTGCCATGAAATCTAGGGATGGCCGGTGCAAGTGTTTCAAAATCCAAATGATGATGCGGAAACTTCCACGAATTTAATTCCTGTTTAATTGCAGGAGAATTGAAAAAGACTTTTCCTTCTTTCACTGCTTCAAAAATTCGTAAATTGATGCCTTCAAGTTCTTCGGGATGAAGGTCAGAGATTTTTGACGTGCCTAGTTCCCAGTACTTCCATCCGGTGCCTCGATAGAGTTCAAGAACGGAGTTCTGAGGCACCTTTTTCCAACAATGTTTTTTAAAAACACATTCGTTGGGTTCATCGCAATGCTTCCCAATATCTATTTCTGCAAGCGACGGTGTCCGAAAAATATCTCGAAAATCTTCAATCTGGGAGGGAATCTTTTGCGCGAGTTCGCGAACGGATTCGGTGACGTCCATTTTTTTAAAAAGCTGTGTTAAGTCCGGATATCGACACTCAGGATTTAGAAATTGCAGAGAAATCGATTTGAGCTTAAGTCCCGAGCCTTCAATGATATGTGTCTGTATTGCCAAATCTTGAAGATTCTCTTCTTTAACTTTTGTTGAACTCTTGACTTCAATGAGGTGAAGCCCTGTTTCGTTTTTAACCAAAATATCCGCACGGCAAAAAAGATTACCAAGAGAAAAAAACCCTTCAAAGATCACGGGGCTGAGATTGTGTAACAGCTTTTGGGTGATTTTTAAGCCTTCTTCAAATTCCCAAGCTTTTGCGTTAACGTGTACACCTTGAGGAAACTCCTTTTGTGCATAACGCCCAACCTCGAATCCTTGCTCAAAGATATTGCGAAGGGCTTCGTCAGGTTTTGATTCGAGTTCGGGATGGCGAAAGCTTAAGAAAAGAGCTTTTTTACACTGATAGCCGCGCATGAGTTTTGATTTCGTAAGTTTCAAGCTTTTGTCTCGTTGGTCTGAACCTTACTACGGGAATTTGCCTAATGGCCAGGTCGAAAAAATAGTTAGCGTCAAAATTTTGCGCTTCCGCGATTCTTCAGGTGGATGTTAAGTTGTATGCAATCAACAGGAGGAATTTATGAAATATTTTATGACAATAGTGGCGAGTGGTTTTTTGGTTTCAGCAAGTTTTGCGCTGACTTTGAAAGAAAAGAAAGAGTTGAAGGCTGCGAACGACTACATCGCGGGCGATGAAGGTTATGCTAAAACTGCAAAAGAAAAATGTGGTGTGGATTTTAAAACTACCATTGATGAAAAAATGGTGGGTCCGTTTTTGAAAGATAATTTCTCAGTGGGAAGTTCTTGTGGGGCTGGCGTTGAAGCTTTGGCGGATTTGTGCGGTAAAGATGAAGAAACAAAAAAGGCAGTAGTGGATAAAATTAAAAGCGTGAAGTGCATGCTCGGCGAAAAAGAAAAAGCCAGCTATAAAATTAATGGATCGGTTTTAGAAATGACAATTGGTGCTGGCGCACCCAATTTGAATTATAATTTAAAAGAATATCTAGAAAATAATCTTTAAGAGTTTCAATAGCTGCGAGGCTTTTTTCCGGCGAAGGACAAAGGCGGCGCAGCGTTCATTCGGCTCAATTCTCGAATCAACGGGGCGTCCCGTTCGGTAACAAAATTAATCACAGTCCCTTTTCTTCCCGCCCGAGCTGTTCTACCGGCTCGATGAATATAATTTTCAATTTCTTGAGGCAAGTGATAGTTGATCACACGATTGACGTGTTCCACATCTAAGCCCCGCGATGCTAAATCTGTCGAAATAAGATACCCAATGCTTCCATCACGAAATGCCTTGAGGTTGTTTCGCCTCAGTTGTTTGTCCATTTCGCCGCGGTAGAGCGCGCATTTTAAATTGAGTTTTGTGAGTTCCAATTCCAATTTGTCACATTGCTCGCGCGTGTTGGCAAATATTAGTGTTCCGCCTTCGCATTTTTCTTTTAAAACTTTTTCCAAAATGGGAAGTCTTTTCCCGTCTTTGATTTCGCGATGAATTGTCACCAAGCTTTGTGGAATTTTGTATGCTGCTTCACTTCGCACAAATTCCGCACCGGAAAAAACTTGGTTCATTAAACTTTCAACTGCTGGCGAAACCGTGGCAGACAGCAAAAGCATTTGTTTGGAATGAGGACATTGGCTTGCAATTCTTTTAGCATCAGGAAGAAAACCGTGATCGAGCATTTGATCGACTTCATCGTAAACGAGAATTTGAACGTCGCTAAAGTTCACGAGTCCACGTTCTGCCAGTTTCAACAAACGTCCTGGAGTAGCGACGAGAATTTCAAAAGGACCTGCCACATTTTTTTTGGCAACTTCTAAGGTGCTTCCACCTAGGACACTTCGTACTCGTAAGCGCGTGGTATGTGTAAAAAGTTTAAAAACTTTTGAAACCTGTTCGCCAAGCTCTCGGGTGGGGACAATAATCAGTGCGCGGGGATGAGCGCTGACGATGACAGGGTCCTTGTCATTTTCTCGATTTTTTAAAATGTGCAATATTGGAAGAGCGTAAGCCAACGTTTTTCCGCTTCCCGTTTCTGCAACGCCCACTACCGACTGTCCTTCAAGAATTTTTGGAATGAGTTGTTTTTGAATGTCGGTGGGCTGGCTGAGACCTTTTTCTTTTAACGTGAGATTGAGGGAGTTTAAAAGTTTGAAGGTGTTAAATGTGATCATAAAAAATCCTATGCGTTGAGGGAGCAAGGCATAGCTGATCTGGGGGTAGCTTGCCAGCAACTTCGCAACGCGAGGGCTGGCAACTTTTCATTTGGAAACTCTTAACATCATTAAGAAAGTGCAGAAAAATCATGTATTTGACATGATCATCTTGATACTGCAGCCCGGGATCATTAAAACTGATCTAAATATTGTTGCTGTCATCAAACGACTGTCTCGTCAGATGGAATTTGATTGTTCCGATCAAGTGATCACTGTTCCCGCGAACTGAAATGGGTACACCCATAATCTTTGGAACAGTGGTTTAGCACGACAATTGCCTTAGAGTGTCTAACACGATTGGATCTGTCACCCGTCTTCTTTGACTGCTATAAGAGTCTCTGGCAAAAAGGCGGCATAAAGTTATGACAACACAGATGAGTACTAAATTATTTCATAAAAATGTTTTCCTAGCTTCGCTTCTTTTATTGGCAACAGCTGCATTTTCTTTTGAAGGTGAGGTGAGTTTCTCGAGTGAAGAAATTCGCCGCCATCAAGAATCGCTCAATCTCGTTATTGAAGAAGCTGCAGATTGTTTGCAGAGAGATTTGGACCATCACGCTCGATTTTATCAACAATATCGAATTTCTCCTTTTTACGGAGATCGTTCGGAATTTGCTAAGATGACTCCCGCTCAAAAACGCCAAGTATTGCGTTCACTAGGTTTACAGCCTCAATTGCTCAGTCAACTCCAACCCACAAGTTGTGTAGGAATTACTCTGAAATGTTTGGGATCCGGTTTTGCAAAAGCCGGCCAACAAGATCTTTGGGCCAAGGCGCGCGCCTTTACAGTACTCAACAATGTTGATGGAACTGCGCTCCAATTCGCATTACAAAAATTGGGTTGGAAAGTTTTGTATTGGAATCCAGATACAAGATTTAACGAGCGTTGGGATTTTAATGAGCAAAGCAAAGATCCGCAAAATACACAGAGATTTTGGGGTTATCATTCTTATCGCTGGGCCACTGTGCGCTCCCGAAAACTTTACATGTATAATCCCGTCGATGATGCCACATCACTTGTTAATTTTGACAGAAGAGTTCCGCAAAGATTTCAAGCCATACCGTTTTGGGTGGGAACGGCACACACCGGATATCATGTTTTCGCGGGAACATTTGGAAGAGTTGTTGAAGGGCACAGCACACGGGCAATTAACGATCCACAAACTGTTGAAACTTCATTCTTTAATCCCCTTGAAGTAGGTGGAGGTCCACGAGGCCAATATTTTTCGGGGCTCATGGCAGTGCCGCCATATTATGGGTACTAGGAATTTGTTTCTCCCCTAAATCTTTGCTTCCGCTTTGATGTCTTTTTCTGCAATTTTTATTCGATACCAATCAGTACTCAGAACTATGGCTGTTGATGGCGACAACACATTCGAAGGTAAACTGAGTTTTAGAGGCGATGATTGGAATTGGAATGCATGGGTCTATGATATCAAGCTAAAGGATGGATCTCAGTTGAAGGTTAGTGGTAGGATGGATGAGGAGGGGATTAAAACTCAAAAGACGTTGTTGAAAGTGGATGGTGCAGCTTTTCTTATGTTCAAAGAAAATCTCCAGTTTATTGATACCCATGAGTATGATGTTCGGCGAAAGCAAATAGTGGGCGATAGAATTTGATCACACTCCAATCCCTCAAGTTTTGGGAATAGCCCCATTCCTAAAGCGAAAGCCACGTATGATTGGGTACTATATACCGGGGCGAAAAATTAGAAGTCCTTCCTAAATTGTGCGAATTGACTCCGACGTCGGAGGCGGAGATCGTAATTTTAACTCAATCAATCCTCTTGGATGTATCAGGTCATCAAGCATTCTTGAATCTCATGCCGTCTACTTTTCATTTTCAATTTGAAATTTAACGCAGTGCACTGATAGTCATTTTTGCATCGATGGTTAGGAGCACAGCACGAAGAGTGGGAATTTGTCGAAAAGCCTTCAGGAAATTCGCTTATTACTTTAAGTATTTTTGTGATTTTGTCGAAAAACATAGATGCCAGCTCGATTCAAAAATGTCTACCAGCGAGCTGTGTTTATTATTCTCGCATTTTTGTCTCTGCATTCGCGGGCCGAGGATTGGTCGAACGCACAAGGTCCTCGCGGAGACTATTCGTTGAATGACGATAAATTGCTCAAAAAAATTCCTGCTGCTGGTCTGAAACGCGTGTGGAGCAATGCATCTGATACAAAAATAGGATGTGGATTTAGTTCACCTGTTGTTGCAAATGGCGTTGTGTATTTGAGTGATTGGATCCCCGACGACGGTGAGATTCCGCGTGTTCGAGTCAGTAACATGCCTTTTCCAAATCCCAAAACGGGTCAAGAGCGACTACTAGCTTTTGAAGAAAAAACCGGAAAATTACTTTGGACTTATTCCCATCCTGTCTCATACACCAGTGCCTACGAAAATGGTCCTCGTGCAGCGCCCACGGTAGATAAAGACCAGGTGTATTTTTTAGGTGCAGAAGGCAAACTTGTCGCAGTGAAAACAAAAAGTGGTGAAGTCAATTGGATTCACGATTTACCTAAAGAGTATAAAGCTCCTCCCGCCGAATACGGTTATGCGGGAGCGCCACTCGTGTTGGGTGAAAGTGTTTATGCAATTGCAGGAGGAGCGGATGGCCACGGGGTGCTAGCATTTTCCCGCGAGTCTGGAGCGCTGAAATCTAAAGCGCTCAACACCACAGATGCTGAAGGTCGAAACCGCCAAGGATACGCACCACTGACAGTTTTTAAAGACCCCAAAACTCACACCACACAGATTTTAGCGCTAACGGGACAAAGTTTGCATTCCCTTCAACCTGAAACACTTAAGGAAAATTGGAAAGTTCCGTTTGAAACAACTTACGGGATGGTGGGTACACCACCCGTCGTGGGAGACAATCGGGTGTTTGTTTTTGGCATGAATAATTTATCAGCGGCTTTTCAATTGAATGGCGACAAGACTCCCACTGAACTTTGGAGAAACACAAGTCCTGGCAGAATTGATACCTCAACGGCTGTGGCTCATTTCGAAAAAGGTGGATCGAATGGAGCAGGAACTCTTTACGGACTCAATTCGCTCAATGGTCGCTTCATCGCGATGGACGCGCAAAATGCAAAGCCACTGTGGAAAAGTGATGCCTTAACTTCTGACAAACGCGGGCGAGTGAATACCTATGCAACCGCCCATATGTTTAAGAATCATGCGCTGGGAAACTACTATGTCTTAAACGAACATGGGGAGTTTATGATACTGAATCAACTGAGTGCTGATCCATCCCAAGCTCCGAGTGCAGACTTAGCGAAAGTAAAAGTTATTGATGCAACTTTTCCTGCTCCTGGGCGCAAAGCACTTTGGGCTCCCCCTACAATTGCTAATGGAAGACTCTATGTTCGCAATGACGGTCAACTTTCAAGCTTTGAGCTTTCGGAAAGTGCCTATACCGAAGCAGAGCTTAAATCCACACCCACGATTGATCACGCTAAAGCGAGGGAAACAAATCCCGAAGCACTTAAAGTAAAACTCGAGGATGTTTCTCAAGATATTGTCAAACTCACCGCCGAAGGCGTTCTTGCGATGAATCTCCTCATGCTTGATCACACGCTAAAGTTAAATGGCAAAGAAATTCCTAAAGATGACTTAGAAAAAAGAAAAAAAATGACACAATATCAAAAGGACCCAGACTTACTCTTAACAGACTCAGGAAAATTTTTTCAGCAGTACACTAAAAATGAACTTTGGGGAATGCAGAATCACCAAATTGCAAAAAATTCTGGGGCTCCGGACACTGGCAAATTGGTCAGTGAAGCTTGGACTTCGTTGAACAATTTATACGATTGGCCCGAGCGCTTTATTACGCAATCGGACCAACAAATTGGTGGAATTAGCGGCACAATTGCAAAACTTAACAACACGAAGGTGGAAGTTGGGGATCATGGATATCAAAAAGTAGGATTTCAACTTCTCAAAAAAGCAGCAGGCTGGATTCCTTTCACAGGAAAAGCGCAGTCCCAAGTCAAGGAACGAGCCAAAGCCGTAGAAGACAAAATTCAAACAAAAGAATTTTATGATTTTATGGACTCCCAATTTGCGCAGGTATCCGATGAATACTTGCGCTCGCTTGAAGTGGGAAAGCCTGTAGCCCCTGATAAAGATTTCACTTACGGGTGGGGAAAGTGGCACAAGCCAGTTTACGATAACGACGCTAGTTTGTGGAATGGTTTTGCAAAAATGGCGATGCTCGATTACACATTTTTTCGTGCGCTGGGAATCAATCCCGATCGCTACAAGCCAAAAAATTCCGATGGTGCCGTGGAGCTTTTGGATGTAAACTCCAAAAAAACTTTAAAAGATTATTTTTCGGGAATCAGAGATCCGGCTCTCAGAATACGCGCCATAGACTTAGCGAAAAAGATGGCAGCTTTTCAAAAAACTCACACGGAACGCTATGGATTGTATCGGCAGGTGAAAAGCCTTCTTCCTCGCTTTTGGACATATCATTGGGAATTCCATCCCTTACTTTTAAACAGCGAAAGTGCAGAAGAAGATTCGAAGCAAGGAACTCATCAGTAGTGTTTTCGGACTAAGTTGTACATTGCGATCTCTTAGAAAGTTTTGAGCATCATCAATGGGATTTTTTATTTTCCAGATTGCGCTACGTGGCGCTGGAGTTCTTTCAAATCGGCCTCGCTGATTTGAAATGGAAAAGGCGGCATCGCGCCATGTTTAACAAGAAAAGCTGCAGTTCCTGCATGCTCTAAAGTTAATTCGCCTCGTATGCCTTCAGAAGAATGGCACTTTACACAGGAAGGTAAATTGAGTTTCTGAGAAAAGTAAGCATGTCGCGATTTAAATGGCACGCCCTCGCTATAAATTTTTCCTGGAGCGAGCGTCATTTTAGGATACATTTTTATCTTTAAATTCCACAGAAGAATTTGTGCACGCTCTTTTAAGCTGAGTGCAAAATCTGGGTTGGGCCGGATGACTCGCGGTCCACTGGCATGGCAGGCAAAGCATCGCGCTTTGTTGGCGATGATTTCATTTTCGTTTGTAAAATTTAACTCACCCGGAGCAAGTTGATAGAATTTTGCTTGATAGGGTTTTTCGTTTTTATCAATGACCAAGGCAAGACGATCCCACTTTGTTTTCTCAACTTGGAGCCCTTCATGTCCTTGCTGCATGATCCACACGTCTTTTTTGCTGGAACTTTGAAATCTGATGTTGTTAAAAACTGGACCATCGCTCATTGACTTGGATTCAAGCGATTGGAACATCACAGGTTCCGAAGAGTTTGAAAAATAAAAAAGGCCCCAGCTTGCGCTGAGGCCTATCAAAACACAAAGAATCGTTTTCATAAGCACTTCTTGTCTAGTGAGAGAGTTCTTCTCTTTCAGAGTAAATGACTTCTGTGATTTGAGCATTGACATCTAAACCGCTACCAAGACTTTCTCCCACTTGTGGAGCGATGATGTTAAATCCTGATTTTTTTCCATCTAATTGAATGGGGAGTTTAGAGTCGTCGATTAAAACTTGCTGAGGATCGGGGCAAATTCTTCGATTGCAGAATGGAATGTCAAAAAAGAATGGTTGAGCTACTTTTACAATGTGATCCAGATTGGGTTTACCTTGAATGATGTGTGTGGCAAAATATTCACCATTGCTACCAAATACGAGGTATTTGTTATCCTGACTTCCAGTTGTTTGAAGTTTTGACTGAAGCAAAATTTTTCCAACCTGCACGATAACTTCTCCTAAAATTTTACCCTTTCGTTCAAAATGGCCCGAATAAAGATTTGCGGTGAACTGTTTAACTTCGTGGCTCATGATTTTTGTTAGGTCCATCAGTTCGGGTTCAATTGTATAAAAAGTTTGCCCAGTTTTCTTCAAGTTTGAGAGCTTCTCAAGAACTCCAGTATCGACTTCTTGGAGACTTAGTTCGAACACAAGTTGATAGTCATGGGGTGCATGGAACATTGGCAGATGTGAAGCGAACAATTGTTTGTCGCCAAAAAGGGCCATTCCATGAATGGAGGGTCTATCAGCGCGTGCAAATGCCCCCAATAGGATCAACGAGGCTAAAATAAATAATTTCGATTTCATAGGTCACATTCCTTTCATAGAGTCTAAACCACTTTGGCCGACCACCGTGGCGTTGTTTGTACAAATTGTTGACCAGTTAGTAAAATTAATTGATTTAATATATCTATCATTTAAACTAATGGTTCAATGGCGCTTTCTTCCTCTCAACTTGAGGCTTTTGTAGCAGTGGCTAAATACAAAAGCTTTTCGCAGGCGGCTCAACACCTGCATGTGACTCAGTCTGCTTTGTCGCAAAGAATACTCAATCTTGAAGAAGAAATTGAAGCCAATCTTTTTGTGCGTGAAAGTTCGGGACTTCGACTCACTCAAACGGGCGGAGATTTGCTGAAGTATTGCCACATCAAAGATTCCCTTGAGGAAGAATTTTTGTTAGGTCTTAAAAGTAAAAATAAAGGCGAGCTTTCGGGCAGCGTGCGCATCGGAAGCTTTTCCAGTCATGCACGTTCAGTACTTTTACCTAAACTTGGTGAATTGAATAAAATCCATCCAAAAGTAAATGCTGAACTTCTTGTCAGGGAAATTCGTGAGTTGCCTTCGTTGTTAAAGAGTGGCCAAGCTGATTATATTTTTACAACGACAAAATTGGAATCGCAGGGCATTATCAACGAGTTAGTGGGATTTGAGGAAAACGTGCTTATCGAAGCACGTGCTGTTAAAAATATTAAAGATGTCTACATTGACCACGATGAATTTGATAACACCACTCAAAATTATTTTAAAATTCAGAAAAGTGCACCAAAGAACTACAAGCGTCTTTTCTTCGATGAAATTTATTCTATCATTGATGCGGTAGAGCACGGTTTGGGTCGCGCAGTGGTTCCGCGACACCTTATTGAACACAATAAAAAAATTGTGGAAGTTAGCAAACAAAAGGTATTAGAGGTTCCAATTTATTTTACTTATTATGAGCAAGTTTTTTACACGGAAATGCAAAAGGAGCTCGTGAGATTTTTTCTTAAGGATATGCCAGGCCGTTTGAAATAATAGTTTGCCTAAACTTTAGACTCCGGCGCTGGAGGTGGTGATAATTTTCCTTCATCGTTTTCAATAATGATTCGAAATCCCGGAACGATTAGAGGGCGTTGGCCAACAACTGTGCGAAGTTGGCCAAGGTAGGAGTCTTTAAATTCAAGCTTCATTTGGTGTAATTTATTTCACTGCCGGCGTCGGCAGTGCTTTTCATTAACCAAAATACGCGGAACCGATGTAAAGAGTTTCGCCAGTCTTTGTATCCAAAAGAAGCAAGCCTTCACCGTCTGCTTGATCGGAATTAGTCCATTTGATCAAATAAACTTTTACTCCAGCAGGTAATGTCTTTAACGTTTCTTCTACTTTTTTGACGTAGCTAAACAATGCTTTGTAATCTTCTTGGGTTTGATTTCCGTCTTTAATATAATCATTTGCGATTTCAAGCGCTGTCGTCAAAGCGCTTCGTGCAACTTTTGATGCATTTGCCTGAGTGAGTTTTACGGATTCAACTTCAATGGAGTCCGCAGCACTGGGAAGAAGTTCGAGTTGAAGAGCTTCTTGCAAAGCAACCATAGAGGGTTTCTTCGTGTTTAGGACTGCGCGCGATGTATGCACCGAGGCTTGGTCTAAATCTAGATCTTTTAGCTGACTTTGCCCAGCAGCAAGTGCTTCAAGTTTGCTAAGAGATAATTTTTTGAGAGCTTTGGGGAGAACTTGATTTTTATCAGTGCTGAGTGAGACAAGCTGACAGGTTTCTGATTTTTCGCTTCTTCGACCGGCATGAACAGACTTGCTGTTTGACGTAATTGTCAATTGTTGTTCAAGTCCCGCGTTCGCGCTGAGTTCAAGACGAATGGTCACTTCAGTTTTTAAATCAGGATATGTGGAGTCGCCTTTGCGATCGAAATTTTCGACAAACTCAATAAAATTTGGACCCGTTTTTGCTTCCCAACTTTTTACACCAGTGGTTCTTCCGTCAACGGTTTCGCCATTTGTGAGATTGAGATCAGTTGAACTATGACGGTTCGAGCTCTCTGCTTTAAAACCAAAAATTGCTAGTTTATCGTCTCGCGATACAATTCTAGCCTTTTCATAACCTTCGATAGATTCGAAATCACAAGCTTCAACTTTGTAAATCCCTTCGAAATCCGAAGTGTCTATAGTTGCTGCTGCATTGAATGAAAATATTAAGGCTCCTAAAGCCAGTGAGGTAAGTTTTGTCATATGATTGTTGCTCCTTTGGACGAACGAATTAGGTCTAAAGACTCGACGTGTCAAAAGAATAATGCATTGCGTAATGGTGTTACCCTCGCTGTTTTGCGCCTTGATGCAATAAAATGGGAGTTCCTATGAAAAATAGAATTTTATCGAAGTTTTAAATACTTAGGCCTATAGTTTAAGATAGAAACAGATGGAAAATGTGACTCGAGACTTAAAACTCGCGCGAGGTATTTTGGTTCAAAATGGGAAAGTGCTTTTAGTTCAAGATATTCGCCCAGGCCAGGGCCATTATTTTTTGCCAGGCGGAAGCGTTGAGCCTGGCGAAAGCGTGAAAGCAGCGTTGTTACGAGAGTGGGGCGAAGAATTGGGCTGGCCGATAGAAGTTGGATCTTTTCGTGGTTGTTTGGAGCACACATGGTCTTATTACCGAAAAGAAGATGCTGAAAATGTCACTGTTTATGAAATGAATTACCTGTTTTCGGTGAAAGCATCTGAAAAAAATCTTAGTGAAGATCCCATTTCCAAAGAAGCACATTTAAAGTTTTCTTGGATTCCACTTTCTCATTTGAGCAATATAAATATTTTGCCCCAACCTTTGAAGTCCATGATTCCAGAAATTCTGGATAAAAATTCAAAGGGACTTTGGGAGTCCACACTGGATGCGTAAACAAGATCCACTACCGACGTCGGTAGTGAAACCCAAGTTGAGATTCCTCCGCGAGAGTGACGACTTTGACAAAATCACCGCGCTTCTTCACCGCGCTTACAAAAAATGGGCAGACCAAGGACTTCGATTTTTAGCATCCTACCAAGATACAGCTAAAACAAAACAGAGGTGTGCTGAAGGCCATACTATTGTCGCCGAATGCAACGGTGAAATTGTGGGATTGATAACCGTTAATGATCCCAAGAATTCATTCAACATCAAGTGGTATGAACGACCCGGCGTCTCCAGTCTTCACCAGTTTGCAATTGATCCAAATTTTCAGTCAAAAGGATTGGGATCTCAACTTCTCGCAAAAGCCGAAAACTTTGCAATGAGCCAAGGAATTGCCGAACTCGCACTTGATACCTCAGAACACGCAAGGGAGTTGATAAATTTCTACCTTAAAAAAGGGTATCGCAAAGTTGATACCATCAAATGGGAGCATACAAATTACTCGAGCGTTGTTTTGAGTAAGTCACTATTGAATTTAGCTCCTGTTACCATTCAAATCCGCAGTGCTCAGATTGGCGAGGGGGATGAGCTGACAGATCTAGCACTCCAGTCAAAATCCTATTGGAAGCACACTCCCGAATATTTGAACAAATGTCGCCCAGCACTTTTGATTGATGACAAGTATATTCGCGAATGGCCCGTCATGGTTCTAGAAATCGATTCTATTGTTGCTGGATTTTATTCTTTGAAGACGATCAATGGCGAAAACCGCCTTGATAATCTTTGGATTGATTTACCTTTTATAGGGAAGGGGTATGGAAAGTTTCTTTTGAAAGATGCCTTAACAAAAGCTGCAGAACGTGGCTGGAAAAAACTTCGATTGGCTTCAGATCCTAAAGCGCAAAAGTTTTACGAAAAGTTCGGCGGCAAAATGATAGGCCAAGTTCAATCAAAAATTAAAGCGGATCTTTTTTTGCAACATATTGAGTTCGAAATTCCTTAGACTTTAGATAAGTTAGACTTCTTAACCAAATCTTTACCTGACAGTATCGCCAAAAAACTAGACACTCACATTAGATTTTTTCAACATGACTTTTTTCTTTTGGAGGCGCGCCTTGAGAAACTTAAATTTATCTCAGTATTTTCTATTCACAAATTTTGTTCAAAAAAGCTCAAAAGTATCTCTGGGTTTGGGCATTGTTTGTTTAAGCTTCAATGCATTTGCACAAGGTCAGTTGGGTTTTCCGACAAACAAAGAATGGATTCAGCATCATCATAAAGATCGTTTTGCACTTCAAAGCATTGATTTCGAAAAACTCCTTAATCGCCGTGACCCCAAACAAATCAGGAGAGCTGATTTTGTAAACGCCAATTTTGCTTTAACCCAAGTGAGTGAACTTAGCGTTCAAGGCAAATGGAGTCAGTGCCTCGAAAAGGAATTCCAAGAAAGTAAAAAGCAACTTGGTCTTCCTGCCGATATGGATTTAAAATCCCTCGATTATCGGGCTAAGCTAGACGAACTGCTTAGAAAAACCGACGTGGATTCTGCAGTGAATGCAAAGTTCAAAGATTTTATAAATGAAAATCAACAGTCCTCATTAAAAGCACTAATGGAAAAAAAGTTAGGAAAAGAACAAGCAGAAAAACTTTTTGATCTTTCTTCTCTTCGTCCAATCATGATGCAAAATGACGGGGAAGAGTTGATTCAAAGGCGTATTGATGATCGAAAGGCGACTCTTTCTGTTTTAGCAGAACAGATAACAGCGCAAACAGCTGAGGCTGATCGACTTGCTATCATCGCCAAGCAAAAAAGTCGTGAAAAAGATCCAGTTGTTAAAGGTAGCCGCATTAAGCATGTTAACGAGAAACTCTCTGCTGAAATCGTAAAGGCCAATAGTGAA
>Ga0247843_1004944_pt1 | contig 19224 bp, 12 predicted proteins | sample LaCruzMarch2017__FD_192420 | JGI IMG/M metagenome (GOLD analysis project Ga0247843, IMG submission 192420) | Freshwater microbial communities from meromictic Lake La Cruz, Castile-La Mancha, Spain - LaCruzMarch2017_8m | ecosystem: Environmental > Aquatic > Freshwater > Lake | place: Spain...
CTGTGATCTGCGGGCTGGGGCGTATCCCTGGAAGGCTGGAACATTGGAGGCGGAGGCAGAAACATGAAAAGCGGGCACTGAAACATAAAGCGGGGAGGCTGGAACATTGGGAGCGATGGCTCGGACGAGGGTGCGGAGAAGCGCGCCCTTCGCCATCCGGCCTCAGCGTGTTTTTTTTCGAAGGCGGCAACTCGGCACCGCCGCATGCGGTCAAACAGCAGCGTTTTTAAAGCGACTGGAGTGACTTTGCTCTGATTTCCTCAGACTGAGAGCCGTGGAAGGAATCGCTTCATATCATCAGGCGAGGATGCCTTTCACGACATGCCCATGCACATCGGTGAGGCGGTAGTCGCGGCCTTGGAAGCGGTAGGTGAGCTTTTCGTGATCGAAGCCGAGCAGGTGCAGGAAAGTGGCGTTCAGGTCGTGTACGTGGACGGGATCACGGGCGACATTGAAGCCGAGTTCGTCGGTCTCGCCATGTACGTGGCCGGCTTTGACGCCGCCGCCGGCCAGCCAGTAGCTGAAGCAGCGGTTGTGATGGTCGCGCCCGTCGTTGCCGCCCTGCACCATGGGCGTGCGGCCAAATTCGCCGCCCCAGATGACGAGTGTGTCGTCGAGCAGGCCGCGTTGCTTGAGGTCCTTGACGAGCGCGGCGCTGGCGCGGTCGGTGGCCTCGCAGTTTTGTGTGATGAGCTTGGTGAGCTTGTCGTGCTGATCCCAGGCCTCGTGAAAGAGCTGCACAAAGCGCACGCCGCGCTCGATGAGGCGGCGGGCCAGGAGGCAGTTGCGCGCGTAGGTGGACTCCTTCACGTCCTTGATGCCATACATGTCCAGAATGTGCTGCGGTTCGCTGCTGAGGTCCATCAGCTCGGGGGCGCTGGTTTGCAGGCGGTAGGCCATTTCATAACTCTGGATGCGCCCGGCGATCTCGGGATCACCGGCGTCGCCGAGCGCGAGCTGGTTGAGTTCACGCAGGGTGTCGAGCGAGGCACGCTGGGCCTGATCATCGAAGCCTTTGGGGTTGGAAAGGTAGAGCACGGGATCACCGGCGCTGCGGAAGGGCACGCCGCCGTATTTGGTGGGAAGGAAGCCGCAGCCGTAGTTGCTGGCGCCGCCGCTGGTGCCTTTCGCGCTGGTGAGCACCACATAGCCGGGCAGGTCCTCGCCCTCGCTGCCGAGTCCGTAGAGCGCCCATGAGCCGAAACTGGGCCGCCCGAACTGCTGGGAGCCGGTGTTCATCATGATCTGCGCGGGCGCGTGATTCACCGCGTCAGTCTGCATGGAGCGGATGACGCAGAGGTCATCGGCGATGCCGGCGGTGTGCGGCAGCAGCTCGCTGAGTTCCAGGCCGCTGCGACCATGCTTGGCGAACTTGAACTTCGGCCCGAGCAGCGCGGAGTTCGGCTTGATGAAGGCGGCGCGGTAGCCTTTGAGCAAATCCGCGGGCGGGAGCTGCCCGTCGCGCTTGGCCAGCTCGGGTTTGTGATCGAACAGCTCCAGATGGCTCGGCGCACCGGCCTGGAACATGTAGATCACGCGCTTGGCCTTGGCTGGAAAATGGGCGCGTGGTGCCAGCGTGGGGGCATCCTTCGCCAGCAGGGAGTTGGCCGCGATACCGGCGATGCCGAGGCCGCAGTCGCGGAGGAACCAGCGGCGGGTGAGGGGTGAGGTGGTGGTCATAAGCTTGCAGTTTCTTGTGGCTAAAAGATGGACAGGAAAAAGGATGGGGGAGCATATCTCGGCGAATATTTTTGCCTGTTCATCTTTTTGCTTTCTTCCAGGGGGGTTAGCTCTTGGTCATGGTTTCATCCAAATTCAGCAGCACCCGGCTGATGATGGTCCACGCGGCGATGTCGTTGGGGGTGGCATCGACGGGGAGGTTATCGAGTTTCGTGAAGGATGAAAAGGCGACTTGTCCGGCCTTCAATTCGCCTTTGCGCAGCCTGGCGCGATATTCATCCAGCAGTTCGAGCACGCTTTGGAGTTCCTCTGGCTTGATGGGGCGGGCGGTGCAGAGCTGGTAAGCGTAGTCGGCGCGGGCGGCGTCATCCGCACCGCCTTCACGCAGTACGCGCTGGGCGAGGGCCTGCGCGGCTTCGACGAAGATGGGCTCGTTGAGGCTGGTGAGCGCGGACAGCGGTGTGTTGGAGCGGGGACGGCGGGCGCAGGCGAGGTCGCCATTCGGCGCGTCGAAGTTGCTAAGCGCGGGATCTGGCATGGAGCGCTTGCGGAAGACATAGAGCGCGCGGCGATAGCGCTCCGGCCCCTCGGCGGGTAGCCAGTAGTCGGGTTTGAAGTAATTGAAGTCGAGCACGCTCTGCGGCACGGGCGGGAAGATGCTGGGACCGCCGACTTTCAGCGTGAGCAGGCCGGCGATGCTCAGCGCCGAGTCGCGGATGACCTCGGCCTCCAGGCGGAAGCGCGGGCCACGCGTGAGCAAGCGGTTCCGGGGATCGCGCTCCAGCATGGCGGGCGTGGTGCGCGAGCTTTGCTGGTAGGTGGCGGTGCTGAGTATGGTCTTGATGAGATGCTTCTGGCTCCATCCGTGCTCCATGAAGTCCACCGCCAGCCAGTCGAGCACCTCGCGATGCTCCGGCACCGCAGCGCGAGTGCCGAAGTCCTCTGACGTCTCCACCAGCCCGCTGCCGAAGACGGCCTGCCACACGCGATTCACCGCGACGCGGGCGGTGAGCGGCGAGCGCGGGTCCACGATCCACTCCGCCAAAGCCAGCCGGTCGGGCTTGGCTCCCGGCTTCATTGGATGCAGCGCGGCGGGCGTGTGCGACGCGATGACCTGCTTCGGCCTGTCCCAGCCACCGCGATCGAGCAGATGCGTTTGGCGCGTGAACTCACCTTCGCGTTCGGCGAGATGCAGTACGGAGGTTTTGGCTTCGGGATAGGCTTTCCAGGCGCTGGCGATTTCGTCGTTGAAGGCTTTGCAGTCCGCGCGGCTCGTGCGCCACGCGGTGAAAATGGCCTCGCGTTGCGCCGATGTGCGTTTTTCCGCCGGGGTGTGCAGCGCCAGGATGGCTGCATAATCCACGGGGACGGCCTTCGGTGCGGCGGCTTTCGTGGTGCTGAGGCGGCAGCGGCCGATCTGCGTGTTGCCACGACCGTTGGACGCATCGCTATGCTGATAGCGCAGCAGCACCTTCAGTTCGGTCTTGGGCGGAAAATCCAGCGGCTTCTCGAACTGCACCACGGCCACGCTCTCCTGATTGCGCCTGCCCAGGCCGCGATCGGCACGCCAGCCGGTGTTGTTATCGCCATCCATCATGAAGGCCACCGGTCCGCGCGTGCGGCGGTGATCGGGGTCGAAGTTCGCCTTCCACTCCGGCTCCAGCGGCGCGGCGGGCTCGGAGAAATCCGCGCTCGCATTCGTCAGCTTCAGTTTTTGCCATTCCTTCGCTCCAGGGGGCCGGACGCTGACCTCCATCTCACTCACTGCCCAGGTGCCGTAGCGGCTGCGGCCCGGGCCGTCAAAGGGAAAATCAGCGTGCGTCAGCGCCTCCAGTCGCAGACCTGTGATGCCTCGCAGCTCCGGCTCCGCGATCACGAAGATGTCGCCATTGGTCGTAGGATGGCCCTGCGTCAGCACGGATTTGTCATCGAGCTGCGTCGGGTGATTCAGCCCGCTGGTGCTACCCAGTTCAGTGGCCGTGAGCGGCGTCCACTCGACTTGCTGCTTCAAGATGCCAGCCTCCCACGCGGCCAGCTCCTGCTGCCACTGCGGACGCGACTTTTTTAAGCGCTCCTCCACCGCGCGGATGTCCGTCTTGACCTTCAGCGCCTGCTTCTGTTGCTCAGGTGAATACACCCAGGACTGCGCCTCATAGCTGTTGTTCAAGAACGCGAAGATGCCGAAATACTCCTCCTGCGAAATGGGATCAAACTTGTGGCTGTGGCACTGCGCACACTGCACGGAGAGGCCGAGCACCGCTTTGCCCAGGCAGTCGATGCGGTCAAACATCTCGTCCATGCGGAACTGCTCCGGCACGATGGCACCCTCCTCATTCACCATGCTGTTGCGCAGGAAGCCGGTGGCCACGATCTGATCCTGTGTGGCATTGGGCAGCAGGTCGCCAGCTAGCTGTTCTATGACAAAGCGATCATACGGCATGTCGTCGTTCAGCGCACGGATGCCCCACTCACGCCAGGCCCACTGCTCTCGTGGCAGATCTTTCTCGTAGCCGTTGCTGTCGGAGTAGCGTGCCGAATCCAGCCAATGCCGCGCCCATTTTTCGCCGAACTGCGGCGACTTCATGAGCTTCGTGATCAGTTCCTGGATTGCCTGAGACCCACGGGACTGATGTGCATCCTTGAAGGCTGCCACGTCCGCAGGCGAAGGCGGCAGGCCGATCAGATCGAGGTGCAGCCTGCGGCAAAGGGTGGCCGCATCGGCAGGCGGTGAGGGATCCAAGCCCAATGGCTTCAGCTTGGCCGTGACGAGCGCATCCACCGCGCTTTTGTCACCCGCTGCCGCTTTTATCGGCGGTTCAAAAGCCCAGTGCTTCTCATACTTCGCCCCTTCCGTGATCCAGCGCTTGAGCACCTCCACCTGCGCGTGTTTGAGCGGATTTTTCGCCTTCACGGGCGGCATGATGTCATCATCATGCGCGGTGATGCGGGCGATGAGGGCGCTGGCATCCGGCCGGCCGGCGACAAAGGCCGGGCCATCGCTTTCACCGCCTTGGAGCGCACCTTCACGCGTGTCGAGCCGCAATCCGCCCTCGCGGGTCTTCTCATCCTGCCCATGGCAGTGAAAACAGTGCTCGGAGAGTATGGGCTGCACCTCGCGCATGAAATCTACAGACGCGGCGATGGATGGCGTGCTGAATGCAACGACTGCCAGGAATGAATGGAGTACTTTCATGATGAGAACGAATCAAGTGAACTGTGAACGGACCAGCGCAGCTCTCCCCGCACCATTTAATACGCTGATGCGCTCCATGACCTTTGGCACATAGCGCGTCGAGACAAAGGACTGCACTCCATTGTCCATCGCCGTCGCTTTCCAGGATTTGTGCGTCTTTTCTAGCTCTGCCGTGTGCCTGGCATAAAACTCCTGCGCGGCCAGTGAACGGATGAGCAGCGACTCACTCGACCAATTCACCTTGGCCACACCGGCTGCTACACCATTCTTGAGATCGCTCTCAGCCAGGCCGCTGCTGCCGTGCAAGGCGATGCCGATGGGTCTCTCGCAAATCACGCTGGCTCGCTGCTGATGCCTCGCCACAGCCTCCGGTGAAAACGGATAGCCTTTATCGCTCAATCCATGCTGCGTGCCGACTCCTGGTGCCCACAAGAACAGACAGCCGGGATGCAGCGATTCGACGGCGGTGAGCAGGCGATCTGCCACCTCAATGTCTGTCACTCCCGCATCCACTCCTGCTTCCATCTCCAACGTCACCGCGACTCCGGCCTCCTTTGCCGCCATGCACAAGGCCGCGATGTGCTCAATGTTTTCCTCATCGGTCAGCTCCGATGAATCGAGCGAGATCGTCGAAGCACGCAGCATCGTCTGCGAATCCCCGAACGGCAGCCCGCGAATCGCGGCGGTGAGCAGGCGGAGCGTGTCCGGCCCTTTGATGTGATCGGTGTGATAGATGACGGGCACATCGCGATAGCGTTCACTGTCAGCCAGCACGGTCAGCTCCGCCAGATAGCGCGCCATGCCCAGCAGCGGATCACCCGCGCCGAAACTGCGCCCGGCGAGCTGCCAGAGGCTCGTTTCGATGATGATCGGCGCATCACACTCGCGCGCAGCCTCCAGGCAGTCGGTGATAGCCGCCGGGCTGTCCGCATTGACAGCGAGAATGGCGAACTTGTGTTCGACGGCCGTTTGGAGGACGACGCGGGCTTGTTGAGGACTTAAGAGTGCCATGTTTTGATGTGTTTGGGCTTTAGATACTCTAACACAGCGCGGCGGCTCAGTTCGACGCCGTAGCCGCTGTCCTTCCAGCCTGCATACGGCGCGTAGTTGGTGTTCACGGCACCGTGGTTCACGCAGACCGTTCCCGCTTCGAGCGCTTCGCTGAGCTTGACCGTGGTGGCGTAGTCCTTGGTGAAAGCATAGGCGACGAGGCCGTAGTCGGTGTCATTGGCCTTGGCGATGGCTTCATCGAGCGTGTCAAAGCTGGCGATGCCGATGACGGGACCGAAGGTCTCTTCACGCATCACGAGCATGTCCTGCGTGCAGCCGGTGAGCAAGGTGGGCAGGTAGTAGTTGCCCTTGGCGAAGGTTTCGCCTTCCGGGCGTTTGCCACCGGTGATGAGGTTCGCGCCCTTCGCCAAAGCATCTGCGACGTGGGTCTCGCAGGTCTTCACGCCGTCGGCTGTCGCCATCGGGCCGCCGTCCACCTTCGGATCCGTGATGCCATCGCCCATGGTCAGCTTCTCAGCGATGGTTTTGAGCTTCGCGACGAGCGCGTCATGCACGCTCGTATGGACATAAACGCGGTTCACGCCGCTGCACGACTGGCCACAGTTGCGGAAGCCTTTGTAGGCGATGATTTTCGCAGCGAGATCGAGATCGGCATCGGCGCAGACGACGGCAGGGCACTGGCCGCCGAGTTCGAGCGAGACTTTCTTCAAAAACGGTCCTGCGGCGGTGAGTATCTGCTTCCCGACCGCGCTGCTGCCGGTCATGGCGATCTTGGCGATGCCGCGATGCTTCACCAGGGCATCACCCAACACCGAGCCGCTGCCGGTGATGACATTCACCACGCCCGGTGGCAGGCCGCCCTCCACGAGCGCTAGACAAAACGCAAGCGGCGACATCGGGGTCACGGTCGTGGGCTTCACCACCACGGTGCAGCCGGTGGCGAGCGCGGGGCCGAGTTTCCAGCTCAGGAGGGAAACGGGGTAGTTCCACGGCGTGATGAGGCCGCAGACGCCGACGGGCGTGTAAGTCACCTCGGAGCGATAGGCCCTGTCTTCCGTGGCATTGGTGTAGCCTTCGACGCGCACGCCTTCCGCCGCATAGTAGTCGATGGTGTCGCAGGAGCCGCCGATCTCGCTGATGGACTGCGCGAGCGGCTTGCCCTGCTCCAAAGCCATGAGCAGGCCGATCTCGTCGGCCTTGGTGCGCACATGAGCGGTGGCTTTGCGGATGATTTTTTCACGCTCATAGGGTGTGAGCGCGCTCCAGGACTTGAAGGCGCTCTGGGCGGCTGTGACAACGGCATCAAGATCGGCGAGCGTGGCTTTGGCGACGCTGCCGACGACGCGGCCATCGTGCGGGGATTTGACTTCGCTGCGCTCTGGCGTGGCGACGGCTTGATTGTTGATGAGGAGTTGGAAGGTGTTCATGAGGGGAGGATGCAGACTTTCAGTGCCGCGCCGCTTTCCATGAGCGGGAAGGCTTCGTTGATGCGCTCCAGCGGGAGCGTGTGGGTGATGAACTTCTCCGCAGGGAAACGTCCGCTGTGCAGCAGGGCGAAGGCGGCCTGGAAGTCGCTCTTTTTCTCGGAGTAACTGCCGCTGATGACGAGTTCCTTGTAGTGAATGTGATTCACATCCAGCGGCGCGATGGGGTTCGATTTCGGAAGGCCCGCGAAGAAGTTCACCCGGCCCGCCTTGGCAGCGATTTCGAGCGCGTCGTTCTGCGCGGGTGCGGCACTGACGGCGACGATGGTGACATCGGTGCCGAAGCCGTCGGTGAGGTCACGGACCTGGTTACGATGCGAGCCGTCCGCCTGCACGAGCAGCGCGGCGTCGATGTCGAAGCGTTTCGCCATTTCCAGCCGCGCTGGATTGTTGTCGAGCACGATGACCTTCTGCGCACCTTGCAGGCGGGCCAGAGCCGCGTGCATCATGCCGATGGGGCCTGCACCGATGACCGCGACGGTGTCTTTGAGGCCGACGCCGAGCCGCGAGTGCGCGTTCATGCAGCAGCCGAGCGGCTCGGCCAGTGACATGTGCTCGTTGGAAATGTCGGAGGTGACTTTGAAGATGTTCTGCTGCTTCACGGCGATGGCGGGCACCTTCATGAAGGGCGCGAAGGCTCCATCGTGGTGGTAGCTCATTGTGGTGCGGTGCGCGGTGAGATTCTCGCGGCCCATCTCGACGTAGCGGTCACGCTCGTGGACGATGACGATATACATCACCACGCGGTCGCCAACTTGGACGTTCGCATTGGGAGCACGGGACTCGACCACTGTGGCGCAGAACTCATGGCCGAGGATACGCGGCGGGATGATCTTTTTGTCGCCATGGCGGTAGGTGCGCAGGTCGGTGCCGCAGACGGAGCAGGCGTGAATTTGGAGGAGTACTTCACCGTCCGTGAGGACGGGAATCGGATGTTCAATGACCTGAACATCTTCTTTTCCGAGGTAGGTGGCAGCTAGCATGGTGGCGGGTTTATGGTCGGCAGAAAGATGTGCGGTAAAAAATGACATGAGGCGTTTGATCTTTTTTCCGCCCTTCTTTTTTTCCTGTGATTGCAGTGATCAGGACATCCAGTTGGTTGATTTCGAGGTCCACTTGGCGGTGATCTTCTTCGTTTTGGTCCAGAAGCCGATGGCGTCTTTGCCGGTGATGTCGCCCGGGCCGAATTTGCTGGCGTTCCAGCCGCCGAAACCAAAGGGATCACGCGGAACGGGCACGCCGATGTTCACGCCGATCATGCCGGCCTCAGCCTTCATCTCGAAGTAGCGGGCCGTGGCACCACTGGAGGTGTAAATGCAAGCGGCGTTGCCGTAGGGGTTGGCGTTTTCGATGGCGAGGGCTTCGTCGAGCGTCTTCACGCGCAGGATGCTCAGCACGGGGCCGAAAATTTCATCGTTGGCGCATTCATCGTCTTGCGTGATGCCGTCGATGAGCGTGGGGGCGACGTAGTTTCCAGCGCGGTCCTGTCCGCGACCATCAAGTCGGACCCTCGCACCACGTTCGGCAGCGCGGGTGATGTAGCCTTCTATTCGCTCTTTGGCCCTGGCGCTGATGATGGCGCCGATCTCGGTTCCGCAGGTCAGATTTCGCATCTCGTGCTCGATGGCATCAACGATCACATCGCATTCGCCCACGGCGATCATTACGCTCGCGGCCATGCAGCGCTGCCCGGCGCAGCCGACGGCGCTGGAGACGACATTTTTCGCCGTGATGACGGGATCGGCATCCGGGACGACGATGAGATGATTCTTCGCTCCACCAAGGGTGAGCATGCGCTTGTTCGCCGCGATCCCGCGATCATAGACGGCCTTCGCCACTGCGGTGGAGCCGACAAAGGCGGCGGCTGCGATGCCAGGATGATCGAGCACGGCTTCCACCGTTTCGCGGTCGCCCTGCACGATGTTAAAGACGCCGTCGGGCAGACCCGCTTCCTTCAGGAGGTCGGCGAGCAGCAGCGGCGTGAAGGGCACCTGCTCGCTGGGCTTCAAGATGAAGCTGTTGCCGCAGGCGATCGCCATGGGAAACATCCACATCGGCACCATGGCGGGAAAATTAAAGGGCGTGATGCCGGCCACGACGCCGAGCGGGAAGCGGCGCGTGTAGCAATCCACGCCCGTGCTGACCTCCAGAATCTCGCCCGCGAAAAGCTGCGGCAGGCTGGCGGCATACTCGACGATCTCGATGCCGCGTGCGATGCCGGCGGCCGATTCGGCCTTGGTCTTGCCGTTCTCAGCCGTGATCTGTTGCGCGAGATCGCCGATGTTCTGCTCGACCATAGCTTTGAACTTGTAGAGCACCTGCACGCGGTCCTTCACTGGCACGAGGCTCCATATCTGGAATGCCTTCTGCGCGGACTGTACGGCTTGATCTACAAGCGCTGAATCAGCCACATGGACAACACCGATTGGCGAGCCATCCACTGGAGAATGAAGCTGCGCCAGCGCCCTGGCGGATGCTTCAACGATGCGCTGTCCGCCGAGGTAATGTGCTGCAATGGTTGGGTTCATATTAGTGGCTAAGCCACGAATAGAATTGGCCTAGCCACGTGTCAAGAAATCTGTTTCCAGACTTGAATCTGATGAAATGCAGGTCACATGCTGACGTGTGACCCAGGTAGCCAATTTTCACACGCAATTGAACGATAAGCTGCGCGCTCTGATCCAGGGCCGCTGCTTTACTCCTGGTGAGAAGTTTCTCACCGAACGCGAAATCGCAGAGCGCTTTAATACCAGTCGGCCCACGGCAAACAAGGTTCTTAGCGGCCTTGTCTCCGAAGGCTTGCTGGAGTTCCGCAAGGGGGTAGGCACCTTTGTGCGCGAGGGCGTTCTGGACTATGATTTAAAGAGGCTGGTGAGCTTTACCGACAAGGCCAGGGCGGCGGGGAAAGAGCCGGGAACACAGGTCATTCAGTTCAAGAAGGCAGCCTCTACCGATGTGAGGGTAGAAGTGGTGCAGGCATTGCAGGCCAGTCCTGATGAACCTTTGCTCTATATGGAGCGCGTGCGTCTTGCGGATGGGATGCCAGTCATTTACGAGAAGCGTCACGTCCTGGCGCGTCTATGTAAAGGCATGACTAAAGCAGATGCCAAAGGCTCCCTCTACGCCGTCTGGACAAGCAAATGCGGGCTGGCTATCTCAGGTGCAGATGAGGTGATTCGCGCGGTGAATGCTTCAAAAAGCCAGGCTGAGATGCTTCAAATCCCAACGAACACCGCATGTCTGATGGTTGTTGCCATCGGCTTCATTGCGGGTGGTCGGCCTCTCTGGCACGAGGAGACGCTGTATCGCTCAGATGTGTATGAGTTCCGCAATCAGTTGGGTGGTGTGGCATCTCCACGTCCTGCTTTAGGCAGGATCACGGTCTCAAAGACCCAGTGATCAAGTCTCATGCACCCCAGTGTTGCGTTATCTTACGCTTCAGGAATTCCACGCTGCGGTGTAGTTGCTCCATGCCATCCACGCCGTCTTCGATGCTGATCCAGCCGTTAAATCCTATGCTTTTCAGTTCGGAGAAGATGGCGTCGTAATCGTTCATGCCTTTGCCGATCTCGCCGTGGCGCAACCGCTTCGCGTAGCCGAGCGCACCGCCTTCTTCGCGGCGCAGATCTTCCAGGGATCCCTCGGCAAGGTAGCGATCGCTGGCGTGCATGGTGACGACGCGATGAGAGACGCGCTTGAGCAACTCGATGGGGTCTTCTCCGGCGAGATAGGTGTTCGAGGGATCATAGTTAACGCCGAAGTTCGGGTGATTCACGGCACCGACGAGCTTGCAGAAGACATCCATCTTCTGCGCGAACTCGGGATACTCCCAGAAATCGTCCTTGTAGTGGTTTTCGAGGATCAGTGTGATACCCAGTTCTTGCGCATACGGCAGACAGGCGTAGATCGAGTCAGCGGCGAGCTTCACGCCTTCATCCAGCGTCAATTCAGGCCGCCGCTGACCACTGAGCACGCGGCAGTAGCTGCCGCCAAGCGTGTGTGTCATGTTTATCCAGCGTTTCTGTTTCGCGATCTGCCTAGCGCGGAAGGCTGCATCAGGATGCGTGAAATCGGGCGAGCAGCACATCATAGGGATCACTTTGCCGGTGTCTTCAACTTCCTTGCGAAAGCGCAGCCAGTTGGATTCGTCGGCCATCTCCAGGAAGCCTGCATACCATTCGAGACCTTGAATATCGAGCGGTGCGGCGAGGCCGATCCATTCGGAGACGGTCATGGTTCCCTCTTTGCAGAGGGCTTGCATGAAGGCTTTGGGGAAGGCGCAGAGTTTGGGCATGTCTGGAGCATAGCGGGTGTCCGCCATTTTTCACCACGACAAAGAATGTATGATTTGCGCCCCGTAGGCGTCCCGTTATCGGGGCACCTACTCCAGACCGTAGAAGGCTGGCGCGAGCCTTGATGCGGAAGGGAAAAACGACTTTGGCGGCGATGGATTTCTGCGATCACAAGCCTGCGCAGGCTCACTCGTAGCTTGCCTGCTGGCCTTTAACGTCGCGCTTCTTGATCCAGGGCATGAGACTGCGGAGACGAGCACCGGTTTTCTCGATTGGGTGCTTTTCGCCTGCTTTGAGCAGCTTGTTGAAGGTCTTATAGCCGCCCTCGTACTCCTTCACCCATTCCTTGGCGAATTTGCCGTTTTGAATTTCCTTGAGGGCGGCCTTCATGCGCTTCTTTACGCTCGCGTCAATGATCTTTGGGCCGACTTTGACATCTCCCCACTTGGCGGTTTCGGAGATGGAAAAGCGCATACCGGCGATGCCTGCCTCGTTCATCAAGTCCACGATGAGCTTTAGCTCATGCAGGCACTCAAAGTAGGCCATCTCAGGGGAATAACCAGCCTCCACGAGCACTTCAAAACCGGCTTGTACTAGCGCGCTGGTGCCTCCACAGAGAACGGTCTGTTCGCCGAAAAGATCGGTTTCTGTTTCTTCCTTGAAGCTCGTCTGGATCACACCACCACGGGTGCCGCCGATGCCGTGCGCCCAGGCCAAAGCGATCTGCTTGGACTTCTTTGAAGGATCCTGATGGATGGCGATGAGCGCAGGCACACCTTTACCCTCAGTGTATTGGCGGCGAACGATGTGTCCTGGGCCTTTGGGTGCCACCATGATCACGTTCACATTCGCAGGCGGAACAATGGTCTGGTAGTGAATGGCAAAGCCGTGAGAGAAGAGGAGTGTCTTGCCCTTGCTGAGGTTCGGTTCGATGTCCTGTTCGTAGCAGGCAGGGATTTTTGTGTCTGGCACGGCGACGAAGATGACGTCGGCGGCTTGGACGGCATCGCCAGTGTCGAGCACCTGGAAGCCTTTTTCCTCTGCAACTGCCCGGCTTTTGCTGCCTGGATAGAGGCCGATGATGACATTCACGCCGCTTTCCTTCAGATTCAGAGCGTGGGCATGGCCCTGGGAGCCAAAGCCGATGACGGCGCAAGTTTTGCCTTTCAGAGGCGCCAGGCTGGCGTCTTTTTCAGTGTAGATTTTAGCGGGCATGAGATGTGGTTCTGGTTAGAGGGCGCGCAGAGTGGGACAAGTCGGCAGCATGGTCAAGGGAGAGTTAGGCCAGCGCCATAGAGGGGCCGCTGCATTTTTTGGGATAGAGATGCTCACTCACATCTTCACTTGCGTCCGCTGCTGGTTTCTTAACTGTTCGCACCCTACTTATAATGTCCCTTGTCACCCTCGGCCTCATTCAAGGCACTACGTTTGCTAGCAAGGCGGATAGCCTGGCACGGCATGACGTGATGATTCGTGATGCAGCGGGGCAGGGGGCGCAGATTATCTGTCTGCAAGAGTTGTTCCACATCCCCTACTTCTGCACACGGCAGGACACGGCACTGTTTGATCTGGCAGAGCCGGTCCCAGGGCCGACCACGGAGCACATGGCGGCGCTGGCAAAAGAGTTGGGCGTGGTGATCATCACCTCTCTTTTTGAAAAGCGCGGTACGGGCCTTTATCACAATACAGCGGCGATCATTGACGCGGACGGCACCTATTTGGGCAAGTACCGGAAGATGCACATTCCCCAGGATCCTGGATTTGAGGAGAAGTTTTACTTCACTCCTGGCGATCTGGGCTATCGCGTATGGGACACAAAATTTGGCCGCATTGGCGTGTTGATCTGCTGGGACCAGTGGTACCCTGAGGCGGCACGATTGACGGCGCTGGCTGGGGCGCAGGTTATTTTTTACCCGACGGCCATCGGCTGGCTGAGCAGCGAAAAGGCTGCACTGGGCAAGGCGCAGCATTGCGCGTGGGAGACGGTGCAACGCGGCCATGCGGTCGCGAACGGCTGCTTCGTGGTCGCCGTCAACCGCACGGGCAAGCAGGATGACACCGAGTTCTGGGGGCAGTCGTTTGTGGCAAACCCGTACGGCGAAGTCATCGCCAAAGGCTGCGTGGAGCATGAGGAAGTGCTCATCGTGCCCTGTGACCTCAAGATGGTGGAAGATTTTCGCCGCATCTGGCCGTTTTTCCGTGATCGCCGCATTGACACTTACACGCCCCTGACCAAACGCTACCTGGATGAGTAAAGGATACCCGCAGAACTACCACCTACCCGCAGAATTTGAGCCGCAGGAAGCAATTTGGCTTTCCTGGCCCTCCAACAAGGAGAGCTGCCCGAAGACATTTCATAAGCTCCAGGACAAGTTTGGGGAGATCGCTAGCACGATCTCCCGCTACGAGCGCGTGCGCATCAATGCGCCGCTGCTCAGCCACATGAACATCCGCCTCAGCATCGCTGACAACGAGGGTGATCTCAGCCAGGTGGACATCTATGAGCACAACACCAATGACGTGTGGTGCCGCGACCACGGCCCGATCTTTATCAAGCACAACGATACCGGCAAGGTGGCCCTCACCGACTGGAAATTCAACGCCTGGGGCGGCAAGTTCCCCTATGACCTGGATGACACCATTCCTGAAAAGGCCGCCGCTGCATTGAAGATGGAGCGCTTCACCTCAGACATGGTTTTGGAGGGCGGTGCCATTGAGACAAACGGCAAAGGGCTGCTACTGACCACCGAGGCCGTGCTGCTCAATCCCAACCGCAACGGCGGCAAGGCGCGCAAAAAGGACGAGGTGGAGAAGGAACTCAAGGCCATGCTGGGAGTGACGGACGTCGTCTGGTTCAAAGCCGGCATTGAGGGCGACGACACTGATGGGCACATTGACGACATCGTGCGTTTCGTGCGCGATGACGCAGTGATCTGCATGGTCGAGACCAAAGAGTCCGACCCGAACTTTAAGGTGCTCAAGCACATCCGCGAGCAGCTCGACGATGTGCGCACGGCGGAGGGCGGTAAGCTGGAGATCATCGAGATCGAGATGCCCAACGCCATCGAAGCCAAGGACTGGCGCCTGAGCCGCCTGCCGGCCAGTTACGCGAACTTCATGATCCTGAACAACGCCGTCATGGTGCCCATCTTCGGCCAGAAGAAGAAGGACGCCATCGCTGAGGACAAGATCGCCGAGTGCTTCCCAGGGCGCGAGATCATCTCCGTGACCTGCAAGGATCTCGTCATGGAAGGCGGCGCGCTGCATTGCATCGCGATGCATCAGCCGAAGTAGTCGGCAGCCGCGCGCAAGACCCCCTTTCATGAAAGCGTTTTGAAGCGTCGCCCAGCCTGGATGACGCTTTTGATTTTAACCTCATACCCCCCTCATGACCCGTACCACCCTCACCCTCATCAGCGGTTCGCTCATCATAGCAGCCGGTCTTTCCGCCCAAACCGCCCCTGTGGAATGGGCGAAGTTTCGCGGCCCCAACAACGACGGCACTGTCGCCGCACCCAAGGTCGCCAACTGGAAAAGCACCCGCATCAAGACTCTTTGGAAGACCGATACCCCCGCAGGCTTCAGCTCCTTCGCTGTCGCCGGGGCAAAGGCATATACTATCGTTACAGGTGAGGCTGATGGCAATACGGGCGAAATGATTGTCTGCCTGGACGTGAAGAACGGCAAGGAACTGTGGACGAAGCCCCTGACAGTGATCGGCAAATACGACGGCGGCGGTGATGACGGTACCAAAGACAACAAAGGCGGCGACGGGCCGCGCTCCACGCCTGTGGTGAACGGCGGCAAGGTGTATGCGATTGACGCCAATCTGGGGGTCTATTGCTTTGAGGCCGCGACGGGCAAACCGGTCTGGAACCTTGATGTGATGAAGGAAAACGCCGGCGTGCAGATCAAGTGGCACAACGCTGCTTCACCGGTGATTGATGGTGAGGTGCTCATGCTCTGTGGTGGTGGTGCCGGCCAGGCGCTGCTGGGTTTGAACAAGGACACCGGTAAGGTCGTGTGGAAGGGCGAGGACGACAAGATGACCCACGCCACGCCCGTGATCGCCGACATCCACGGTGTGCATCAGGCCATTTTCTTCACCCAAACAGGTCTCGTCGCGGTTACGCCTGCGGATGGCAAGGTGCTGTGGCGCGCGCCTTTCCCCTTCAAGGTCTCCACCGCAGCATCTCCCGTCGTTTATGAGGACATCGTGTACTGCTCCGCCGGGTACGGTGTGGGCGCGGGTGCCTTTAAGATTAGCAAGAGCGGCAGCGGCCTGAGCGCCGAGCAGATATGGCGGCGCGAAAACGAGTGCTTCAACCACTGGAGCACGCCCGTGGTGAAGGACGGCTACCTTTACGGCATGTTCAGTTTCAAAGAATATGGAGCCGGGCCGCTCGCCTGCGTGGACATCAAGACAGGGAAGGATGTGTGGAAGGAAGCCGGCTTCGGCCCTGGCCAGGTCATCCTCGCGGGGGACAAAATCATCGCGCTGAGCGACAAGGGCGAGATCGTCATCGTCGAGGCGAATCCCGAAAAGTATGTCGAGTTGAAGCGCGATGACGTGCTCGATGGCAAGGTCTGGAGCTATCCGGTGCTGGCCTATGACCACATCTTTGCGCGTAGCACCAAAGAGGGCGTCTGCCTGGAGTTCCAGTAACAAACATTAGCCACTCGGATTCATTGCGAGACCCGCGTCGTCACAGGCGCGGGTTTTTCATTATCCAGCAGCTTTTGGAAAGCCCGCGCGTCATTCAGCCGACCTTGTTTGAGGGCACGTTTGGCAAGGAGTTTCAGCAGCGGTATGCGTAGATCCGCAGGCAGTCTGTCTCCCAACAATCGCCAGGTGACCACACCTGTCTGGCCACTCCAGAGATTGAAGAACTGCATGAGTTCGATTTCGGTAAGGTCACTTTTTTGATAAGCGGAGACGATGGCTTGGGAAGTTTCCTTCAACTCCCGATCTTTTGGCATGATGCCGGTGCCCTGGGCAAGGATGGCGCGGACAAAGAGCGCCATCGCCACTGGGGCCAGCACGCGTGGAGCTTCTTTGCGCAGCAGGGCATTTTGCATCAGCTTTTGGCCCGCAGTATTGTCCAGCATGGGGTTGAGCGCCTCCGCCAGGTCTGGGCCGGAGAGACTCTGGACGATGCTACCCAGCCAACCGGGTGCGGTACCCATCGGCGCGATCTGTCCGAGCTCGGCGCTGAGCCATTCAGTGGCCGAGGTAGCATCCCAGCCGTGGGTCTGGCAGCGGGTGATCAGTTCCATGATGAGGAGCTGCTGCGTCTGCTCCCGCAGATGCACGCTGTCGTTTAGCAGTGTCAAGGCGGCCTGCCTTTGCTGCCTTGCCTGGGTTTCATTTCCCAATCGCTCGTAGGCCAGAGCGGCGAGTTGGTAGCTGTAGAGGCGATGGCGCGGCATCACGCTGTCATCAGTGGCATAGCGCACCATTTGCTGGGCATAGGAATCTAGCGTCGCTGGAGAGGATTGTGCGTTATTCAGCCCTCTGCGTGCATTCTCCTGGATCAAAACCACGTGCAGAGAAGGGGGGGCTTTGGTCAGTTCGGATTGCCATTTCGCCCGCAGTACCTTTAGCAGCGGGTCCGTCATCTCACCGCCCAGCCACGACCATAGGTCTAGGCAAAGCAGGGCACGAAAGAGGACAATATGTTCTCTGGTGAGTGCGGGGTCCACCTGGCTTACCGCCTCTGCCAACATCTGGCGTGCGCGCTGGTCCTGCCCGGCGAAATGAAAGAACATGGCGTGCTGCCCAGCCGTGTGGATGTTCGTGCCAGCGAGCAGTCGCTCCACCCGCAACGCGCGCTCTACCTCCGCCAACTGTGCCGGTATTGGGCGCAGGCAGTTGAGTCCCTGGCTCATGGGGGAGTAGTAGCGGGTGAGGATGACGCGTTTCTGCTTCGATATTTGCGGGGTCACATTCGGGTGCGGTGGCGTGGCTGTCAGTAGGTCGAACCAGCCATCTGCGATCTCCTTCTGCCCTTGGGTGAGGTTACTTTGCCACAGTTGGTAGAGGGAAAGGTCACGCCAGAGACGGTCTGGCGAATGCTGTGCCAGCTCCTGCCATTCGATGAAGGCACGCTCCGTGTGGCCCAGGTGGTAGAGGCAGTACGCGTGCTTATAGGAGGCCTCGGTCCCATCACGATGGTGTGAGCGGCAGGCCGCAAAGCGGTCCAGCGCTGCCTTGAAGTCCTGCTTCTCGACAAGGTTGTCCGCCAGTCTCAGTGTGGATAATTCATTGCTTGTGTTGATTTCCTGGATATGGAGATTCCGCACTGCAATGGATTCGGGGAAATAGAGAATCACCCGCACTCCGCTTAGGAGGTGGTTTGTCTGAAAGATGTTCAGATAGCTGATCTGGTCCCGCCCGTTGACTTCGGCGCTGATGACGCCGTTTTGGTAGGTGACCTCCAGGTGCAGATGCCGTTGTGCTAGTGACTCTGGTGAAAGTGATACGGAAGCCAAGACACTTCCACCCTGCCAGAGATTCAGAATCCGGCGCGTGCGGTCTTTGGCGGTTCTTGAAGGCGACTGCGCGGTCTCTGGCTCTGGCACGATGAAACAGGTGATGTCGCTCATCTTATCGAGGGAAAACGACACCTGTAACCTCTCCGCCGCCTGCCAACCTGGCCCGTAGGTCACGCCAACCTGCACATCTCCACTGACCCTAGCCAGTGGGACCAACGGGTAATTCTTTGTTGGACTCGGTCGGGGGGGCAGACACACACCTTCTGGAGTCACATACCAGGGACCAGGTTCAAAGGTGGCCGCAGCTACATCTTTGGTGATGAGTTCCGGCGTCTGCACCATGGGTTGCCAGGTATTCAAAAAGATATTGCAGCGGTTTTCTAGATTTATGACCTCGGGGTGTTGCGCCTCTTTCAGCAGCGCCAAGAGTGGCTGGAGGCGCTGCATGTCTTCATTGGTGAGGCGCGGTGCGTCCAGCATCAGGCTCACTGCCGCTTCAGTGCGGCTTAGTAGGTCAACATGCATTTTATCTGCTGCGGTACTGTCCAGCACCTGTAGCTGCGCCACCAGTGCATGTGCAGTCTTGTGGCGCTGCACGGTCCAGTCTGCCGCTGCCAGTTCATGATTGATCTGCGCGGTCAGTCGTGCGCTCTGCAACTGTGTTTGCGTCCGCAGTGCGTCCCAGGTGGCCAGGGCCAGCACTGTGCACATAACCACCAGGCCCGCTACCAGGCGCGGGTGCCTGTACGCTGTGCGCCAGCTTGTCTCCAGCAAATCGGGCGGTTTTGCCGTGACTGGCCTACCCTCAAGGAAGCGCTGCAAATCCTCTGCCAGCGCCGTGCCATTGGTGTAGCGGTGCTGCGGGCGGCATTCCAGTGCCTTTCCGCAGATGATCTCCAGGTTCCGGGCCACCTGTGGCAGTCGTACGCGTAGGCGCGGCGCAGGTGTCAGGGCTGCTAGGGCGGCCAAAATCTCCGGCATCCGCCCTGTGCGTGGCAGGCTACCGGTCAGCAGTTCGTACAAGATGACTCCGCAGGCGTGGACATCTGTAGCCGGGCCAGGCTCCCCC
>Ga0247843_1004947_pt1 | contig 19214 bp, 13 predicted proteins | sample LaCruzMarch2017__FD_192420 | JGI IMG/M metagenome (GOLD analysis project Ga0247843, IMG submission 192420) | Freshwater microbial communities from meromictic Lake La Cruz, Castile-La Mancha, Spain - LaCruzMarch2017_8m | ecosystem: Environmental > Aquatic > Freshwater > Lake | place: Spain...
CATACCACAATTTCCTAAAAGGTTCAATTGACCTTTTATGTAACGTTTTTAAAAAATTGAATTCGCCTTGTTGTGAAGCGATACTTTTTAACATATCTGATTATGTTGTCTATGTCTTTAATGCTGAGTCAACACACATTGATTATTCATGTATTCGAAAAAACGGAACAGGTTTGTTTTAAGAAAACCAGCATAGATTCCACCCTATTTTATCCAGATATAACGTTCGATAAGGATTCTACCTACACAAAGTATGTAATTGACATGAACGAACGTAGTTCTTCTTATTACGTCGATAACCACTGGGTGAGTACTTTACCGGTTGATTTGAGCCTCTTAAGTGATGGCGTAATGAAAGTACAGATTTTGGAACAAGGGTTCGATTATGGGTTATTGGTACGTACTGATTCTTCTCATGAAAGTGTGACCTGGTTTTGGCTTCTGGAAGACGAAACGCGTGTGAAAAAAATCACACGATTTGTCATTGAAAAGGCTTCCTAGTGCATCGTTTTATCTTTCCAACCTAACCTTTACGTTGCAATGGTTTATTTCCATTGGTTTTTTCGATAGGCTAATTCCCAATAAGGCAGCTTTTAAAAAAGGTTTTTTCCTCCTCGGTCATTTCCGACCAAGAATTCAATAAGGCCTGTTCAAAGATCGACAATTTGGACATATCCATGGTTTCGTGGTAGGGGTAATCGCGGGTGGTGTGATGTGTGGGGTATGTTTTCGACACTGAATGACTGGAAGTCTTAGCAACTTCTTTGGAAGCACTGCAGCTTATTAACAAGGATCCAAGGAATAGAGGAAAAAACCTAAATTTCATACAAGACTTACAACGCGACCAACTAAGGAGGTTACAGAAGTTATATGCACAAAAAAGGGGCAAATGCCCCCTTCAAAACCGATAAATCTAGCGTAAATATACTAGGCGTTTATTGCTTAATAATTCTACCAGTGGTCGTTTGGCCCTCGGCAACAACTTGGTATACATAGGTCCCTGGTTGCAATTGAGCTAATGAAAAATCAACAACATTTAATGCTGTGGTTTCGAAAGCTCTTGAAGATACTTTTTTACCCATCAAATCGTACAAGGCGATTTCAACTTGTGAAGCATTCGTTGCAAAACTAAAAGTAACGTTGTCCGCACTTGGGTTAGGCGAAACATTTAGATCAGAAACGTTGATTTCGTTAATTCCCACTCCACTTCCCGCACAAGAATAACACGAGTCAAAGCAAAATAATTTGGTGGTAGCCATTTGAGGTATGTTAAGGGTTCTTACCGTAAATGGCGTTCCCTGAACTGTGGCAATCATTCCACAACCTTCAGATACGAAATCATTGTTAGCACTGATTCCTTCTTGTGCTCCAAAATTACCATTTACAAAAATATATTGGAGTTGTTGACCAATCACATTATTTGGAAACGTTACTACAGATTGGTAAACATTATTTGCCTGCGCTGTCATGCCACATGAAGGAACCGAAGGGGACCAATCTGGCATGGGTGAACCAGCGGCAGTGCCTTGACGTCCGGAAAAGTTACCAGCAATTCGCATTCCAGTTGGATCGATGGTAGCACCACCAGCAATGTAGTTGGTGACATCAACCTGAAAAGTGACTACAACTTGTGCGGTTAACATAGAGCAAACAAAAAGTGCTGTTAAAAAGGGTACGATTTTTTTCATAAGTTTTTAATTTAAAAGGTTGGTAAAAATAATTTCAATCAAAAATACTAAAAAAACACTTTGATAAAATAGGTAAATAAACAAACTACGTCTTAATTAAGCCTAAACTTATATTGGACCCCAATAGATTAAGCCCATTTCCTTTAAATTTTTTAGATTTTTTTCAAAAATCCCTAGATAAGAAGACCCACTGCCTGACATGGCTGCATAAATAGCCCCTTCTTGAATCAGGTATTGAATACCCGTAGAAATTTCTGGATTAGCCAAGGCAACAGGCTTTTCGAAATCATTCACGTAGTAGCCCTGCCATTCAGGTAAGGATTTGATTTGATGATCGATGCTGTTCGTTGGATTTGGAATAATGGATCCATATGCCATTGCCGTACTCACATGAATTCCAGGATTGTAAATTGCGATATACAACCCGGAAAGATTTACATTCATCGGATGCAGTTGTTCACCCCTACCCGTAGCCAATGCCGGTTGATTTGCAATAAAAAAGGGGCAATCACTTCCTAATTCTGCCGCTAAATGTGCTAACGTTTCAGGAGATAAGCCCAAATCAAACCATGCATTCAAGCCCTTTAAGGTAAACGCGGCATCAGCAGACCCGCCACCTAAACCTGCACCAATTGGAATCTGTTTTCGCAAATGAATAGCTACTGGTCCTATGCCATACTTGTTTTTCATGAGCTCATATGCTCTTTCCACCAAACCCAAACTCCCATCCGAAGGTATCTCAATGCCTGTTTGTATATATGAGAACTCTTCCGATGCACTTAGTTCTAGGATGTCATAAATTGGCACGGGAATCATTATGGATTCAATATCGTGAAAACCGTCTTCGCGCTTCCGAAGAATTCGCAACCCGAGGTTTATTTTTGCATTTGGATAGAGGATCATTTGGTACAAAAATACAAGAACGCGTTAAAATTTTTACTTTTGTCTATACAAGAAAATCAAACATGAGTACATATCTAGATTTTGAAGCTCCATTACAAGCGTTACAAGAACAAATCTTGCAAACGGAGCAGATTGGAATTACCACCGAAGTGGACATGTCCGATAACATAACGGCATTAAAGAATAAATATACAGAGACTGCTCAGTCCTTGTTCTCTACCCTATCGCCTTGGCAACGTGTTCAACTATCGCGTCACCCTGACCGTCCGTATACCTTAGCCTACATTAACGCCATTACCGACAATGATTTTCTAGAATTACATGGTGATCGTGGAGTAAAAGATGATAAGGCTATGGTTGGTGGCTTTGGATCAATTAATGATAAAACCGTTATGTTCATAGGTCAACAAAAAGGCATCAATACAAAAATGCGCCAATACCGAAACTTCGGGATGCCGAATCCAGAAGGGTATCGCAAAGCCTTACGCTTGATGAAGCTTGCTGAAAAATTTAATAAACCCATCGTGACCTTCATTGATACACCGGGTGCCTTTCCTGGCCTAGAAGCAGAGGAGCGCGGACAGGGGGAAGCCATAGCAAGAAACATATATGAAATGATGCGCTTAACTGTACCGGTAATTTGCATTATTATCGGTGAAGGCGCTTCAGGTGGTGCCCTAGGAATTGGCGTTGGCGATAAAGTAGTTATGCTTGAAAACACCTGGTATTCTGTAATTTCTCCTGAAAGTTGTTCATCAATCTTATGGCGTTCATGGGAGCACAAAGAACAAGCAGCCAGTGCACTTAAACTTACCCCAACCGATATGCAAGGATTCGGCTTGGTGGATGACGTCATTAAAGAACCTGTTGATGGTGCACATCGTAATCACGAGGCCATATTTAGCGAAGTTAAAACCAATATCCTTGCTTATCTCAAGGAACTTGAGCCCATGCATCCGTCCGACCGCATCGCTAAAAGAATAGAGAAATTCAACCAAATGGGAGTTTGGAAATAAGCATTGGAATGAATGTCTGAATCGCTTTTTACTCCAATTGCTTATTTGAAAGGAATCGGGCCTCAAAAGGCAGAATTGCTTAAGAAAGAACTTCAAATAGAGACCTATTGGGACTTATTGAATCATTTTCCGTTTCGTTATGTTGATCGCTCAAAAATTCAACAATGCGACCAATTGCATTTGGTTGATGGATATATTCAATTGGAGGGTTTAATAGACCAAATACAAGAAATTGGTGGTGGACGGGCCAAGCGTTTACAATGTCGATTTACGGATGACGCAGGAAGCATTCAACTCGTTTGGTTTCAAGGGTGGAAATGGATAAAACCGACCTTAGTATTGGGTAAAAAATACCGTGTTTTTGGTCGGCCTCGACTAAATGGAAATTTTTGGAGTATTGCCCACCCCGAATTGGCCCCAACCGAGGCAGCGAGTAGTGTTGGATTTCAACCCATATATCCAAGCACTGAAAAATTAAGTGCCAAAGGCCTGCATACGCGAGGATTAGAGCACGTAATAAAAGGACTTTTAGAACGAATCTCCCTTGAAAACATTCCAGATCGCTTACCGGAATCTCTACGAAAGGCAATGCAACTCGTGGGTATTGATTCAGCGTATCGCAATATGCATCAACCCAACGAAGAACAAGCCTATATTTACGCAAAAAAGCGTTTAGTATTTGAAGAATTATTCTTGTTACAACTCGAAATGATTCTCAGAAAAGGGGTGCGCAAACGTTCCGAAAAAGGCTTTATCTTTTCAAAATCCGGGGATATTTTGGCCAACTTTTATCACAACAAATTGCCCTTCGATTTAACCGAGGCACAGAAGCGGGTTGTTCGTGAAATCAGGAAAGACATGCAAACGGGCCAGCACATGAACCGCCTATTGCAAGGTGATGTGGGCTCGGGAAAGACCTTAGTAGCATTAATCACGATGCTTATCGCGCAAGGAAATGGATTTCAATCGGCCTTGCTTGCGCCTACGGAAATTCTATCTGCCCAGCATTATGAGACGATCGTAAGTTTTTTAGCGGATTTACCGATACGTTGCGCGCTACTCACGGGATCCGTAAAGCGTTCACAACGCAAACCCTTACTTGAATCCTTAGCCAATGGTGAAATAGACATTTTAATTGGAACACACGCTTTGTTGGAGGATGAAGTAGTGTTTAAAAATTTAGGATTAGTAGTAATTGATGAGCAACACCGATTTGGTGTGGCGCAACGAGCGAAAATGCGCAAGAAAAATACCATTGCACCGCATGTGTTAGTCATGACCGCTACGCCAATTCCTCGGACCTTGGCCATGACGTTTTACGGGGATTTAGATGTTTCTGTTATTGATGAATTACCGCCGGGAAGAAAGCCCATCCAAACCATCCATCGCTTCGATACTCATCGCCTTCAACTCCATGGGTTCATGCGCGAACAAATTGGATTAGGAAGACAAATTTATGTGGTTTACCCGCTTATTGATGACAGTGAAACCTTAGATTTCAAAAGTTTATCAGACGGCTTCGAAGCCATTTCACGTACATTTCCATTACCCGAATACCAAGTAAGTATCGTACACGGAAAACTCAAGCCAGAAGTTAAGGAGTATGAAATGAAGCGCTTTGTTGATGGGATAACCAACATCATGGTGGCTACCACGGTCATCGAAGTTGGAGTAAATGTTCCAAATGCAACGGTTATGGTTGTTGAAAGTGCACAGCGTTTTGGATTATCGCAATTACATCAGTTGCGCGGCCGGGTGGGCCGTGGAGGCGAAAAATCTTATTGTATTCTTATGACCAACTACGAATTATCCAAGGAGGCCAAAAAACGCATGGAAACGATGGTTGAAACTACGGACGGCTTTAAAATTGCGGAAGTGGATTTGAGTTTACGGGGCCCTGGTGACCTCCTGGGTACGCAACAAAGTGGTGCCTTAAATTTAAAAGTTGCTGACCTTTCGAAAGATCAACACATCGTGAGCATTGCTCGAGAAGCCGCAACACAACTGTACGAACAAGACCCAAGCTTAACGAATCCCCTACATGCGACCCTAAGATCACATATGCTTACCTTGTTTCAAAACAAACCGCAATGGGATAAAATTGCATAAAAAAATCCCGCCGAAGCGGGATTCAATGTCTGAAAGAACAGCGTATTACGCTTCATTCTCTTGAATTAGTTTTTCGTAAACCTCTTTTGAGCCAACAATCATATTTTGGAAATGGCGCACCCCTGTTCCTGCTGGAATCAAGTGTCCAACGATTACGTTTTCTTTCAATCCAAGGAGGTGATCTTCTTTACCTGATATCGCTGCTTCGTTAAGTACTTTCGTAGTTTCCTGGAAGGAAGCTGCCGAAATAAACGACTGAGTTTGAAGCGACGCTCTGGTGATCCCTTGAAGAAGTGGTGTAGATGTCGCTGGTTCAGCCTCACGAGCCTCAATCAGATTTTTATCTTCACGCTTCAATCTTGAATTCTCATCACGTAACTTACGTACGGAAATCAACTGCCCTTTTTCTACTTCGGTAGAATCGCCCGCATCTCTGATAAACATCATGCCGTACAAGTGATCGTTAGCCTCCATGATATCAGCTTTATGAATGGATTGTCCTTCAAGGAAACGCGTATCTCCTGGATCAACAATCTCCGCTTTAAGCATCATTTGACGAACAATAACTTCAAAGTGCTTATCGTTAATTTTCACCCCTTGAAGTCGGTAAACTTCTTGAATTTCATTTACGATATACTCCTGAACTTTGGTTGGTCCTTCAATATTTAGGATATCATTCGGTGTAATCGCACCATCGGATAGCGGTTGTCCTGCGCGAACAAAATCGTTTTGCTGAACCAAGATGTGCTTCGAAAGTGGAACAAGATATTTACGAACCTCGCCTGATTTTGAAGTAATAATAATCTCTCGGTTACCACGCTTGATTGTCCCGTAAGCCGCAGTTCCATCAATTTCAGAAACAACTGCAGGATTGGAAGGGTTACGTGCTTCAAAAAGCTCGGTTACACGAGGTAAACCTCCAGTAATATCCCCTGACTTACCTGAAGACCGTGGAATTTTAACTAAGATAACCCCTGCATCTACTAATTCTCCTTCTTCTACATTTAATAAGGCACTCACCGGTAGGGAGTACTCTCGGAGTACTTCTTTCGATTTAGCATCTACAATGTGAATGGCCGGACTTTTCTTCTTATCTCGCGATTCGATGATCACCTTACGGTTATATCCCGTTTGCTCATCCATTTCTTCACGGTACGTTATGCCCGCTTCCATGAAATCAAACTTAACTTTACCTTTTACTTCCGTAATAATTAAGGCATTGTATGGATCCCATTTACAGATTACATCTCCTTTCTTAACTTTTGTTTTATCAACGACCATTAAATCTGAACCGTAAGGAATGTTAGCATTCATGATTACGATGCCTGTTTTCTCATCAACGATCCGCATTTCACCGGAACGACCAACCACAATTGTTTTAACGATTCCGTCCGTTCCTTTGTGATCGATGGTACGCAATTCTTCAAATTCAATTCGACCCGCCACTTTGGCTTTGATGTCTGAACTGTCTGCAATGTTCGATGCAGTACCCCCAACGTGGAATGTCCGAAGTGTAAGCTGCGTTCCTGGTTCACCGATGGATTGTGCGGCGATAACACCTACAGCATCTCCAATCTGTGCTGGCCTGTGTGAGGCAAGGTTTCGTCCGTAACATTTCGAACACACTCCTTTACGCATTTCACAGGTTAATACCGAACGAATTTCTACCTCTTCAATGCCTGCCGCCTCAATTTCTCGGGCAACATTTTCAGTAATGAGCTCTCCGCTCTCTACAATTAATCGGTCAGATTCAGGGAAATAAACATCGTGTACGGAAGTTCTACCTAAGATTCGATCGTAAAGCGGCTCAACCACATCATCGTTCTTGCGCAGAGCTGAGGCAACGATACCTCGAAGCGTGCCACAATCCTCGGAATTAATTACCACATCTTGAGCCACATCTACCAAACGTCGTGTTAGGTAACCTGCATCGGCCGTTTTAAGGGCGGTATCTGCAAGTCCTTTACGCGCACCGTGTGTGGAAATAAAGTACTCAAGGATCGAAAGCCCTTCTTTAAAGTTCGAAAGGATTGGGTTCTCAATAATCTCTTGCACGGATGCTCCAGATTTTTGTGGTTTTGCCATTAATCCTCGCATTCCAGAAAGCTGACGAATTTGCTCTTTTGAACCACGAGCTCCTGAATCAAACATCATGTAGATGGAATTGAATCCTTGACGGTCAGTTTTCAACTGGTCCATTAGGGTTGCTGTCAATCGGGAATTGGTGTGTGTCCAAATGTCAATAATCTGGTTATACCGCTCATTATTCGTGATTAATCCCATGTTATAACTGGACATCACTTCGATAACTTCTTGTTCTGCCTTAGCAACCAATACTTCTTTCTCTTTTGGAATGATAATGTCATCCAAATTGAATGATAGTCCACCTTTGAAAGCCATGTGGTATCCTAAGGTTTTGATATCATCCAAGAATTGGGCAGTACGGCTAGTTCCTGAAACTTTCAGAACTTCCCCAATAATATCACGCAGGGCTTTTTTCGTAAGTACATCGTTTATATACCCAACCTCACGTGGAACATTCTCATTAAACAGCACGCGACCACAGGTGGTATCAATCATTTTTAATACCGGCTCCCCTTGTTCGTTAAGGTCATAAGACTTAACCTTGATGGTTGCATGCAGGTCTAAGCGGCGTTCATTATATGCAATGATTACCTCTTCTGGCGAATAGAATATTTTCCCTTCTCCTTTCACGATGTCTGACGGCGTGGAAACCTTACCTTTTGTGATGTAGTACAAACCAAGGACCATGTCTTGAGATGGTACTGCAATCGGTGCGCCGTTCGCAGGATTCAGAATATTGTGAGAGGCCAACATTAACAGCTGAGCTTCTAAAATTGCCGCATTTCCTAATGGTAAATGCACCGCCATTTGGTCACCATCGAAATCCGCGTTAAAGGCCGTAGTTACCAATGGGTGTAAGCGAATTGCTTTTCCTTCAATCAATTTTGGTTGAAACGCTTGAATACCTAAACGGTGAAGCGTAGGAGCACGGTTAAGTAATACCGGGTGACCTTTCAATATGTTCTCTAGGATATCCCAAACTACAGGCTCTTTACGATCTACGATTTTCTTTGCAGATTTCACGGTTTTTACAATACCCCGCTCAATCATTTTACGAATGATAAACGGTTTGTATAGTTCCGCTGCCATGTCTTTAGGAAGGCCGCATTCATGTAATTTCAAATCTGGTCCAACCACAATCACGGAACGCGCAGAATAATCCACTCGTTTTCCTAACAAGTTTTGACGGAAACGACCTTGCTTACCTTTTAAGGAGTCAGAAAGTGATTTCAATGCACGGTTTGACTCGGTTTTAACGGCACTCGATTTACGCGAATTATCAAATAACGAATCTACAGATTCTTGAAGCATCCGTTTTTCATTTCGTAAAATCACTTCAGGTGCTTTAATTTCGATCAAGCGCTTAAGTCGGTTATTACGTATAATAACCCGACGATACAGGTCATTTAAATCTGATGTAGCGAAGCGACCACCGTCTAAAGGAACTAACGGTCGAAGTTCAGGTGGGATTACTGGCACAACCTTAACAATCATCCATTCCGGACGATTATCGATGCGTGTCTGAGAATCTTTCATTGCCTCAACAACTTGTAAACGCTTTAATGCCTCATTTTTACGTTGAACCGACGTTTCTTCGTCCGCTGCCGCACGCAACTCATTAGAGAGGGAAACTAAATTTAGATTTCTCAATAAATCGTAAAGTGCTTCGGCACCCATTTTAGCGATGAATTTATTGGGATCAGAATCGTCTAAGAAATGGTTGTCTTTCAGGGCCGGATTATCAATAATGTCGAGATAATCTTCTTCGGCTAAGAAATCGTACTTTTTAAGGCCTAAGCCTTCCATTTCTGCGGTAACTCCTGCTTGAATAACCACGTACCGTTCGTAATAAATAATTTGGTCGAGTTTCTTGGTTGGAAGTCCAAGTAAGTAGCCAATTTTATTCGGCAATGAACGGAAATACCAGATGTGCGCAACTGGAACTACTAGGGCAATATGGCCCATTCGTTCACGACGTACTTTTTTCTCTGTTACCTCAACACCGCAGCGGTCACAGACAATTCCTTTATATCGGATACGCTTGTATTTACCACAGTGGCATTCATAATCCTTAACGGGTCCAAAAATACGCTCACAAAACAATCCATCTCGTTCTGGTTTATAGGTTCGGTAATTAATCGTTTCCGGTTTAAGTACTTCCCCACTAGATTGCTCCAAAATCAACTCTGGCGATGCCAAAGAGATGGTTATTTTATTGAAGCTGTTTTGTTTTTTTGGTGTTTCTTTCTTAAAAGCCATGTTGTACGCTTTAACAATTTTTTAATTAATCCATAGTAACATTAAGGCAAAGTCCTTTCAATTCATGTAGTAATACATTGAATGACTCAGGAATACCTGGTTCTGGGATGTTATCTCCTTTAACGATAGCTTCGTAGGCCTTAGCTCGGCCCGTCACGTCATCGGATTTAACCGTTAACAACTCTTGAAGAATATTTGCTGCTCCGAAGGCTTCGATAGCCCAAACCTCCATTTCTCCAAAACGCTGACCACCGAACTGGGCTTTACCACCAAGCGGCTGTTGTGTAATCAAGGAGTATGGTCCGATTGAACGCGCGTGCATTTTATCATCCACCATGTGGGATAACTTCAACATGTAGATTACTCCTACTGTTGCAGGCTGATCGAAACGCTCTCCAGTACCGCCATCATATAAATATGTTTTACCAGACTTTGGAACACCTGCTTTTGCAGTCCACTCATCAATTTCAGAAGGATGCGCCCCGTCAAAAATTGGGGTAGCAAACTTGATTCCAAGTTTTTCTCCTGCCCAACCCAGAACGGTTTCGTAGATCTGACCTAAGTTCATCCGTGAAGGTACCCCAAGTGGGTTCAACACGATATCAACTGGCGTTCCATCCTCTAAGAATGGCATATCTTCTTGACGAACGATATTCGCAACGATCCCTTTGTTACCGTGACGACCGGCCATCTTATCTCCGACGCGCAGCTTACGTTTTTTAGCTACATACACCTTAGCCAATTTCACGATTCCTGCAGGCAATTCATCACCAACTGAAATATGGAATTTTTTTCGTTTGTAGTTCCCTAATAAGTCGTTCGCTTTGATACTAAAGTTGTGAATAACTCGGCTAATCATTTGATTAATCTTCTCATCAGCAGTCCAATTCAATGGATTGATAATGGTATAATCCAATGTCATTAAGCCTTTTCCAGAAAACTTAGTGCCTTTCTTAATCAGCTCTTCTCTAAAATTATTGAATACCCCAGTAGATTTATTTTCTCCGAGGATCATCATTAACTTTTCAGTTAATTTTTCTTTCAGATCATTGTACTCCTTTTGGTACTCCATATCCAAGTTTTCCAAAATTGGCTTGTCTTGTGATTTAGACTTACGGTCTTTCACCGCGCGTGAGAACAATTTCTTTTGAATTACGACACCGCGTAATGATGGTCCAGCTTTCAAGGAAGCATCTTTCACATCGCCCGCTTTGTCACCGAAGATTGCACGTAGCAATTTCTCTTCTGGTGATGGATCCGTTTCTCCTTTTGGAGTGATTTTTCCGATCAGAATATCTCCTTCTTTAATTTCAGCACCAATTCGGATTAATCCGTTTTCATCTAAATCTTTGGTTGCTTCTTCACTTACGTTTGGAATATCCGAGGTTAACTCTTCCATTCCTCGTTTGGTATCACGAACCTCTAAGGAGTATTCATCAATATGAATTGAAGTAAAAATATCATCGCGAACAATTTTCTCTGAAATCACGATTGCATCTTCAAAGTTATATCCTTTCCATGGCATGAATGCCACTTTTAGGTTTTGTCCAAGCGCTAGCTCTCCACTTTCGGTAGCATATCCTTCGCACAATACTTGACCTTTCGCTACGCGATCACCTTTTGCCACAATTGGCTTAAGATTCATACACGTACTTTGGTTGGTTTTCGCATATTTCGTTAGAGAATAACGCTTAACCTCACTGTCAAAGGAAACTAATTTATCTTCATCGTTCCAATCATAACGAATCACGATTTCGTTAGCGTCCACATATTCTACTGCCCCATCACCTTCTGCATTAACAAGCACGCGTGAATCACGAGCAACAAGCTCTTCGATTCCGGTTCCTACAATGGGAGAGTGTGGTTTTAATAAAGGAACTGCTTGACGTTGCATGTTCGATCCCATCAGGGCACGGTTGGCATCATCGTGTTCCAAAAATGGAATAGAAGAAGCGGCAATGGATGCAATTTGATTCGCCCCTACATCCATAAGGTGCAGGTCTTTCGGGTTAACCACAGGGAAATCACCTTCGTAACGGGCCTTAACGGTATCCGTAAGGAAATTTCCTTTATTATCTACTTTGGCATTCGCTTGAGCGATAATTTTCCCATCTTCCTCTTCCGCTGCTAAATAAATAGGTTCTTCCGTGAACACCATTTTACCGTTGTCAATTTTACGATAAGGAGTTTCAATGAATCCAAGTTTATTTACTTTGGCGAAAACACAAAGCGAAGAAATTAAACCAATGTTAGGTCCTTCCGGGGTTTCGATAGTACATAGTCTTCCGTAGTGCGTATAGTGAACGTCACGAACCTCAAATCCTGCGCGTTCTCTTGATAAACCACCTGGTCCGAGGGCGGAAAGACGACGTTTGTGTGTTACTTCGGCTAATGGATTGGTTTGATCCATAAACTGAGAAAGCTGGTTGGTGCCGAAGAACGAATTAATAACGGAACTCAACGTTTTAGCGTTAATCAAATCGATCGGTGTAAACACCTCATTGTCACGAACATTCATACGTTCTCTGATGGTACGAGCCATACGTGCTAAACCAACGCCAAACTGAGAGTACAATTGCTCACCAACCGTACGTACACGTCGGTTTGAAAGGTGATCGATATCATCTACATCTGCTTTGGAGTTGATTAACTCGATGAGATACTTAACGATTTCAATAATGTCTTGTTTTGTAAGCACACGTGATGCTTCCTCTGGACCGATTTTCAATTTTTTATTAATTCGGTAACGTCCTACTTCTCCTAAGTCGTAACGCGTATCAGAGAAAAACAATTTTTCAAACACTCCTTTTGCGGTCTCAAAATCCGGGGCATCCGCATTTCGAAGTTGTCTGTAGATGTATTCAATTGCTTCTTTTTCAGAATTAGTTGGATCTTTCTGAAGGGTATTATAAATAATGGTGAAGTCAATCGCATTCGCATTTTCCCTGTGTAGGATTAATGATTTCGCTCCTGAATCGAGGATATCTTCTAAATGCTCTTCTTTAATTTCCAACTCGCGCTCAAGGATAACTTCATTCCGTTCGATAGAAACTACTTCTCCGGTATCCTCATCTACGAAATCTTCAATCCATGTTTTTAGGACACGAGCTGCAAGCCGTCGACCTACTAATTTTTTCATTCCAGCTTTGGTGATCTTCACCTCATCGGCTAGGCCAAAAATCTCAAGGATGTCTCGATCTGTTTCATACCCCATTGCACGGAACAAGGTAGTTAACGGTAATTTTTTCTTCCGGTCGATATAAGCATACATGATACTATTGATATCTGTAGCGAATTCCATCCAAGAACCTTTGAATGGGATAATTCGTGCGGAATACAATTTAGTGCCATTGGCGTGTCGGGACTGCCCGAAGAACACACCTGGAGAGCGGTGCAACTGCGAAACGATTACACGTTCTGCGCCATTTACGACAAAAGAACCTTTGGGAGTCATATACGGAATTGTACCTAGATACACATCTTGTACGATGGTTTCGAAATCCTCATGTTCAGGATCAGTACAATATAATTTCAATTTTGCTTTAAGAGGCACGCTGTAGGTTAACCCACGTTCGATACACTCTTCAATCGAATACCTTGGGGGATCGATGAAATAATCCAAAAACTCGAGTACGAATTGATTTCGGGTATCGGTAATTGGAAAATTTTCTGAGAAAACTTTGAAAAGCCCTTCGCTTTCTCTGTTTTCAGGTGTTGTTTCAAGCTGAAAGAATTCTTGAAACGATTTCAATTGAACCTCCAAAAAGTCGGGATACTCAAAGGTATTTTTACTGGAGGCGAAATTAATTCGGGTTGAATTATTTTTTGTTGCCAAGGCTATTAATTTATAAAATTTAGAAAATGCACTTTACGAAAACAGGACAAGGCACCCGAAAAATCGGTTGCCTTTCCTGTGAATTCCGTCTGAAATTACTTAATCTCAACTTCGGCTCCAGCCTCTACAAGAGAATTTTTGAGGCCTTCCGCTTCGTCTTTAGAAACTGCTTCTTTCAGGATAGCAGGTGCACTATCAACTAGATCTTTAGACTCTTTCAATCCGTTTCCTGTAAGTTCTTTTACAAGTTTAACTACAGCAAGTTTGTTTGGTCCGCACGCTTTAAGGATAACATTGAATTCTGTTTGTTCCTCTACAGCCGCAGCTTCGGCACCGCCTCCGCCACCTGCCATCATTACTGGGGCAGCTGCAGCTGGTTCGATTCCGTATTCTTCTTTAAGGATTGCCGCTAACTCGTTTACTTCTTTTACAGTAAGGTTAACTAGGGTTTCTGCTATTTGCTTTAATTCAGCCATTTTATTTGTTTTTAAATAAGGTTAATAAACTATCTTTCTTCTAGGGTCTTTAAAATACCCGCGATTTTACCGCCTGCTCCTTTAAGGCCAGACAACACATTCTTAGCAGGGCTCTGAAGTAATCCAACAATTTCTCCAATCAATTCTTCTTTAGACTTCAAGGTTTCAAGAGCAACCAATTGATTATCCCCAATAAAGATTGCCTCTTCAATGTAGGCACCTTTCAGGATAGGCTTTTGATTTTTCTTGCGAAATTCTTGAATTAATCGCGCTGGAGCATTAGCTTCTTGGCTAATCATTATGGAAGTTGAACCTTTCAACAGGCTCGTAAGTTCGCCATAATTTTTACCCTCCACTCGATCCATTGCTTTCTTCAACAACGTGTTTTTAACAACCTTCAACGAGATATTTGATTGAAAACATCTTCTTCTTAGGCTGTTAATAGTCTCAACGGTTAAGTCAGCGGTGTCTGTTAAATAAAGGATATTTGCAGCGGACAATTCAGCGGCCAAATCGTCAATGTACTGTGCTTTTTCTTCTCTGTTCATGTTAAAAATATTAAGCAGTTACTGATTTGGGTTCGATTTGAATTCCGGCACTCATGGTAGAGCTGATTGCAATGCTTTTAATGTAAGTGCCTTTCGCAGCGGACGGTTTTAACTTGATAAGCGCTTGGATCAATTCGTTCGCGTTCTCTTTCAACATCGAACCATTAAAACTTACTTTACCAACCGCAGAATGTATAATCCCGTATTTATCAACTTTAAAGTCGATTTTACCGGCTTTTACTTCTGCCACCGCTTTAGCAACGTCTAGCGTTACAGTTCCTGTTTTTGGATTCGGCATTAACCCTCGTGGACCTAAAATACGTCCTAGAGCTCCAACCTTTCCCATCACAGATGGCATTGTGATAATTACATCAACATCGGTCCAACCGCCCTTGATTTTAGCGATGTAGTCGTCTAAGCCTACAAAATCCGCTCCTGCAGCTATCGCTTCCGCCTCTTTCTCTGGTGTACACAACACGAGAACGCGCATGTCTTTACCAGTTCCGTGAGGAAGTGCAACAGTTCCACGAACCATTTGGTTCGCCTTTCTTGGATCAACGCCTAAACGCACTGCGATGTCTACGGATGCATCAAATTTTGTTGTAGAGATTGCTTTAACTAATTCGCAAGCTTCTCCTAGTGGATAGGCTTTGTCTAAATCAACTTTAGACAAAACTTCCTTTCTTTTTTTCGAAATTCTTTTCATGTCTTCTTGATTTATTTAGTTTTTGGAGCAGATCCTCCTTTTACAACAACACCCATACTTCGCGCTGTACCAGCCACCATTGACATTCCAGCATCTACCGTAAAGCAATTTAAATCAGGAAGTTTATCCTCTGCTATAGTACGAATTTGATCCCATGAGATGGTTCCCACTTTGGACTTATTCGGCTCAGCAGAGCCTTTCTTGATTTTCGTCTGCTCGACGATTTGAACTGCCGCAGGGGCTGTTTTTAACACAAAGTCGAATGACTTATCTGCATATACAGTGATTACTACTGGAACCACTTTTCCGGCTTTATCTTGAGTTCGCGCATTAAACTGCTTACAAAACTCCATGATATTAACGCCTTTTGCACCGAGTGCTGGACCGATTGGGGGCGAGGGATTCGCCGCACCTCCTTTGACCTGTAATTTGATCAAAGCTGCTACTTCTTTAGCCATTTATTCACAATTTATGTAGTCAAACATAAGTACTCACGGGAAGCTTTGTTCGTTTTCCTTACTCCTACGGTTAATACAATCTTAAACCTCTTTTTCAACTTGCATATAGCTCAGCTCTAGCAAGTTCTTTCTACCAAATATTTTAACCATTACTTTTAACTTCTTCTTCTCTTCATTGATTTCATCAACCACACCACTGAAATTATTGAATGGACCATCTATTACCTTAACGTTTTCTCCAGTTACAAACGGAATTCTTACTTCCTCTTGGTTCTCGGCTAATTCATCTACTTTACCAAGGATTCGATTCACTTCTGATAGGCGCATGGGAACAGGTTCCCCGCCTTTAACAGCACCTAAGAAACCAATCACATTAGGAATTCCTTTAATGATGTGCGGAACTTCACCAACCAAGGAAGCCTCGATTAGCACGTATCCAGGTAAGTAAGCTTTTTCTTTGTTTACTTTTTTTCCGTTACGGATTTGAAATACCTTTTCCGTTGGGATCAATACTTGGGCAACGAAATCATTCAATTTATGACGTGAAATCTCCAACTCAAGAAGTTCCTTTACCTTCTTCTCTTTTCCGCTTACTGCGCGAACCACGTACCATCTTTTGGAAATGTCTGACATTTATACCGTCGATTAATTAATAGATAAAACCTAGTAAACCGCGCCATGAATCTCCGGGCTTCCCCGCGATACCGAAAGCGAAATCCATTCCGAAAATTACCACTGAAAAAAGAATCACCGAAATAAGTACAATGATTGTATTGTTTTGAAGTTCCTTCCACGTGGGCCAAGTTACGTTATGGACCATCTCGGTATAGGTTTCATTAAAATAGGTTCTAACTTTTTGAAACACAGTGTTTAAATTTATTTGCACGGGCGGTAGGATTCGAACCCACGACCAATGGTTTTGGAGACCACTACTCTACCAGCTGAGCTACACCCGTTTAAAAAGGGGAGTAGAATCCACTCCCCTTTTAAACATATTAATAACTCAAATTATTATCCAATGATCTCAGTTACCTGACCCGCACCTACGGTACGACCTCCTTCACGAATCGCAAATCGAAGACCTTTATCCATAGCTACTGGTACAATTAACTTCACATTAATTGATACGTTGTCTCCTGGCATTACCATTTCACGACCGTCTGTAAGGCTAATTTCACCGGTTACATCCGTTGTACGGAAATAGAACTGAGGACGATATTTGTTGTGGAACGGCGTGTGACGACCACCTTCTTCTTTTTTCAATACATAGATTTCAGCTTTGAAATCTTGGTGCGGTTTAGTTGAACCTGGCTTACAGATTACCATTCCACGCTTGATTTGAGATTTCTCAATACCGCGTAATAATAAACCTACGTTGTCCCCTGCTTCACCACGGTCAAGTATTTTACGGAACATCTCAACACCTGTTACGGTAGAAGTAAGTTTCGTATCACCCATTCCAAGAATATCTACAGACTCTCCAGAGTTAATTACACCTGTTTCTATACGACCTGTTGCTACGGTTCCACGACCTGTGATTGTAAACACATCTTCAATTGGCATCAAAAACGCTTTATCTACCTCACGTGGAGGCAATTGAATGTAAGAATCAACAGCATCCATTAATGCTTCTACAGTAGCAACCCACTTCGCTTCTCCGTTCAATGCACCTAGTGCAGAACCTTGAATTACTGGAGCGTTGTCACCATCATACTTGTAGAAAGAAAGTAATTCACGGATTTCCATTTCAACCAATTCAAGAAGCTCTTCATCATCCACCATATCCACTTTATTCATGAATACAACCATAGAAGGAACACCTACCTGACGACCAAGAAGGATGTGCTCACGTGTTTGTGGCATTGGTCCGTCTGTTGCAGCAACCACAAGGATTGCGCCGTCCATCTGAGCAGCACCTGTTACCATGTTCTTCACGTAATCGGCGTGACCTGGACAGTCAACGTGCGCGTAATGTCGAGCAAGAGTTTCATACTCAATGTGAGAGGTATTAATGGTAATCCCTCTTTCTTTCTCTTCTGGAGCGTTGTCAATTGAAGAGAAGTCTCGCATTTTCGCAAGACCTTTTGACGCCAATACGCTGGAAATTGCAGCAGTAAGCGTAGTTTTACCGTGGTCAACGTGTCCAATAGTTCCAATGTTCACGTGCGGTTTCGAACGATCGAAATTTTCCTTAGCCATTTTACTTTATTTATTACTAGTTAATACTCTGTTTTAAACATGATTCCTAAGAATCAATTCTTTTTCATTGAGCCAATGACGAGATTTGAACTCGTGACCTCTTCCTTACCAAGGAAGCGCTCTACCCCTGAGCTACACCGGCACGCAGTTGAGCGGGAGACGAGGGTCGAACTCGCGACATTCAGCTTGGAAGGCTGACGCTCTACCAACTGAGCTACTCCCGCTTATTATTTGCAGTTTCTTGTGGGGAGAGCAGGATTCGAACCTGCGAAGGTATGAACCAACAGATTTACAGTCTGTCCTCGTTGGCCGCTTGAGTATCTCCCCAACAATTTCGAGCCGATGGAGGGATTCGAACCCCCGACCAGCTGATTACAAATCAGCTGCTCTGGCCAACTGAGCTACATCGGCAATTATTGGTATTCATGAAAAAAAGAACTATCCCGTCAAATTTCGGATTGCAAATGTACAAAGCTTTTTTTTATTGAAAAAATTTTTGTTCATTTTTTTGAGTTTAATTCTCGCTCAACGGAGTTCGGGATACGTTTCATACCTTTACCCTGAGAACTATGAAAACTATCGTTGTTTGTGTTACTTCTGATTTAGCCACGGATAATCGGATTTTACGGCATTGCGAACTCATGCACGACATGGGTTTTAAGGTCCTTGTTATGGGCAGGCAACTTCCCTCCAGCCCGGCGATGCCCGTCTTGCCCTATGCCAGCTACCGGGTCAAACTCCCTTTTACACAAGGGCCGTTGTTTTACCTCAGCTTTCACATTTGGCTTTTTTTCTTTTTACTTTTTAAACGAGCAGACATTCTTTGGGCCAACGATTTAGATACGGTCCTCCCGTGTTTTTTGTTGAGTAAATTACGTGGTCAATTTTTCACCGTTGATGCCCACGAGCTCTTTACTGAAGTTCCGGAATTG
>Ga0247843_1004948_pt1 | contig 19210 bp, 17 predicted proteins | sample LaCruzMarch2017__FD_192420 | JGI IMG/M metagenome (GOLD analysis project Ga0247843, IMG submission 192420) | Freshwater microbial communities from meromictic Lake La Cruz, Castile-La Mancha, Spain - LaCruzMarch2017_8m | ecosystem: Environmental > Aquatic > Freshwater > Lake | place: Spain...
TTCTGTAGCCATGGCCGAATCTCCTTCAAATCTGGTCTCACTAAATTCTAGCGACAGTGAGGGATAAACTACAGACGTGGCCCAAAATTCGCCTTTTACACGGCACAGGTTGATGCCAAAGGGATGACTTTGGCTGCGGTTAAGGTTATTTTTCAGGTTTTCAACTGAAACAAAGAGCCCGACTATGCTGAAAATAATGCCGGAAGAAGTACGAAGTATCATTGAGCACCCCAATGCATCAATGACTGACAATGATCATGATGAGATGGCTATTCCATCCTATTTACACTCCAATCCCGTTATTCGATGGTTAATGTGGGAGCGCTACCGGCAGGTTGAGACGTTTCTCTTAAAACGCCCCGTATACTCTGTTCTCGAATTCGGGTGCGGTCTCGGTCTTTTCCTTCCGACCCTCGCCTTAAATGTAAAAACTATTTATGCAAATGATCTTTTTCCTCAATACGCCAAGGAGCTTTGCCGTCGCAAAGGCCTGAAAGTCGAATTCGTTGACCATATTGATTCAATCGCGGAAAATTCTTTAGATGCAATTGTGGCCGCAGATGTTTTGGAGCACGTCGACGACCCCTCGGAGTTCGCCCGCAAGTTTCACCGCTTTCTGAAAGAGGATGGACGCTTGCTCGTTTCGGGCCCAACTGAAACTCCACTTTACAAGCTGGGACGCTTAGTCGCCGGATTCGGAGACAAAGCGCACTACCATCATACGACGATCATCGATCTTGAACGCGTGATAGGTGAAGCGGGTTTCTCGACCGATGCCAGCGCTCAGCTGCCATTTCCCGTAGGGCCTTCACTGTTCCGCGTAGTCTCTTTCAAAAAAACGCAGTAAGTCCACGTAACCGGCCGCTATCGTACCATTGGTATGTAGCGATGCTCACTTTGATTTGGCACAGTGCTCCTTAAGCCCGAAAAGGGCGGTGCCAAAGGAGGGAAACGATAGTAAGACTTAGGCATTAGTCTGACGAACCAGAGGTTTTCATGAAGCGGGCGTTCATCACGGGAATTACGGGACAAGACGGATCCTATTTAACGGAATTTCTTTTGGAGAAAGGCTACGAAGTACACGGCCTGATTCGCCGCGCTAGTACCTTTAACACCGAGAGGATCGACCACCTCTATCGTGATCGACATGAAACAGGTACGAAGCTGTTTCTCCACTACGGAGATCTGTCTGACGCCTCGAATCTGAACAGAATTCTGCGCACCATTAAGCCGGACGAAATCTATCACCTGGGCGCCCAAAGCCATGTGCGCGTATCTTTCGATATTCCCGAGTATACTGCGGACGTGACGGGAACGGCGACGGTTCGCATACTCGACGCCATCCTGGAGTCTGGGATTGACACACGGTTCTACCAGGCTTCGAGCTCGGAAATGTACGGGCTGGTGCAGGCGGTTCCTCAAAGTGAAACCACGCCATTTTACCCCCGCAGCCCCTACGCCTGCGCCAAGGTATATTCTTACTGGATCTCGGTGAACTATCGCGAAGCCTACAAACTTCACGCTTCGAACGGGATTCTTTTCAACCACGAAAGCCCCCGCCGCGGAGAGACCTTCGTAACCAGGAAGATCACACGCGCGATAGCAAAGATACTCGCGGGAAAACAGGAACACCTGTTTCTAGGAAATCTCGACGCGAAGAGAGACTGGGGTTACGCGAAAGACTACGTGGAAGCAATGTGGCTTATGCTGCAGCAGAAGGACGCCGGAGACTACGTGGTAGCTACCGGTGAAACCCATTCCGTAAGCGAGTTTCTCACGGAAGCTTTCGGGCTAGTGAATCTCAAGCACGAGGAATACGTCAAGATCGATGAAAGATATCTGCGGCCTACGGAAGTTGACCTGCTGATCGGGGATGCAAGCAAAGCCCAGAAGAAGCTCAATTGGTCGCCAAAAGTGGGATTCAAAGAACTTGTACGACTTATGGTGGTAGCCGATCTGGAACTCGAAGGACTGGATCCCGCGAAGTTTGGTCTGAAAGGAACTCCCAAGGGAGCAAAGCCTTGAGTTCGTTGATTCGCGACGCAAAAAAAATCGTGGTGACGGGCGGCGCGGGATTTCTTGGTCGCCATGTAGTCGAGGCGCTTTTCCAGCGGGGAGCCAGCAAAAATTCCATCGTCGTTCCGCGAAGCGCCACTCACGACCTGAGAGACCCGGCAGTCTGTCGCGATCTCGTGAAAGACGCGGATCTAGTTCTGCATCTGGCTGCGAAAGTCGGGGGTATCGGTTATAACCAGAAATTCCCCGGTGAGCTATTTTTCGATAACGCAGCGATGGGCATCCACATCATCGAAGCCGCACGCGTATCAGGAGTAAAAAAAATAGTGGTCGCAGGCACTATCTGCGCCTACCCCCGCCACACTCCGGTGCCGTTCAGGGAAGACGATCTCTGGAATGGGTACCCTGAGGAAACGAACGCACCTTACGGAATTGCGAAAAAGGCTTTGCTCGTCATGCTGCAGTCCTACCGGCAGCAGTACGGATTGAATGGGGCATTCGTATTGCCGGTAAACCTCTATGGCCCCTGGGATAATTTTCACCTGGAAAACTCCCACGTGATTCCCGCGCTGATTCGCAAGTTCGTGGAAGCCCAGGAAGCCAATAAATCCGAAGTACTACTCTGGGGTGATGGCACGCCGACTCGAGAGTTTCTGTTCGTAGAAGATGCTGCTCGAGGTTTAGTAATGGCTGCGGAAAGCCTCGAGACATCGGACCCAGTAAATCTCGGAAGCGCCGAGGAAATTTCGATTCGCGACCTGGCGGAGACGGTGAAAAAAGAAACCGGCTACGCGGGCAAAATCGCCTGGGACACTTCCCGGCCGAACGGCCAGGAAAGGCGAAAACTGGATGTGTCGAGGGCTGAGAAATTATTTGGCTTTCGCTCTAATGTCGGCTTCCAGGAAGGTCTCAGACGCACGATTCAGTGGTGGAAAGAGCATCGCACTGGCTAGGAAAAAGAATTGACCAGGCAATCCCCACATGTCGCGATCGTGCACGTGCCCTATCTCGTAAAGGGAGGAGAAGAGCGTTACGTGGCATCGCTAACGGCCTCCTATGAAGCTGCGGGTGCGCGGGTCTCTTATTGGCCGATTCCCGATAAATCCGCGTCGTCTGAGGCGCTTCAGGCCCTCACGTGGGGCGATGTTTCCAACTGGAACGATACGCTGGCGAAACTGAAGCCGGATCGCATACATCTCAATAATATTCATCCCGCGCTTGGCCCCGCCTTTCTCCGGTGGCTTCAGGGCATTTCCATTCCCGTAATCGCAACCATTCACAATCACAGGTTCTATTGCACCAATGGCCTCGCGCTCTATCAGGGCCATATTTGCAAAGCGTGCAAGACGAAGCGACTTCCCTGGCGTCCGCTTGTTTTCAACTGCAATCAAAGCTGGGCGAAGAGTTACTACCATGGGCTGAGTCTCGCCAGAATACAGACGGAAGGTTTGCTTGCCGGCCTCCACATGCTAGTGGCTCCCTCCGGCTACATCGCGGCTGAATTGGAATCGGCGGGGTATGCACGGGAAAAAATCAGGGTCGTACCTCACCCGGTCTCTGTGGACACTTCTAGGCCAGACATCACCGTAAAAAAGTACGACTGCATCTACGCTGGAAGATTTTCCGAAGAAAAAGGAGTGCGGCGCTTGCTGAAAGTCGCCGAAGCCTTGCCGAACACAATTTTCGCCTTTGCCGGGCATGGCGCTCTGGAAAACGAGATTGCCAGCGCCGCTTCCTCCAGGGCAAATGTCGTGCTTCTTAAAAATCTCGATCGCACAGCTTTGATTGCGGCGATATCCGCGAGTAAGGCGGCCTTCGTTCCTTCGATCTGCGAAGAGTCTTTTTCGCTCTTTGGAGTTGAATCTCTGCTTCTCGGAGTGCCCACAGTAGTGAGCCCAAACGAAAGTTTGCGGTGGCTAACCAGACTCCCTTTCCCCGCGATTCCCGCAAAAGGAAATGACGTAGCCGATATGATTCACGCCCTCGAGCAGGCCTGGATCAAGGCTTCCGACCAGTTCGCGATATCAATGATGAAAGAGTATTTCTCAATTCGCAAACATGGTCTGACTTTGCTAGATATCTGACCGTAGCGGCAACAATCGCGGGCTATCTAAGACGATTGGCGATTTTCTTCAGTAAGTAATGAATTTTTCCACCGAGCGCGAGCTTTACAATTCTAGATGCGCCGATTACGCATGCATCCTTTCCCAGCACCATCTGGCGAAAAAGAGAATCTAGCCAGCCACGGTTCAGCTCCTTCTGTATGGCGCTAAACTCACGCAGGGACGGAATAATTTTACTGGAAACGCCTCCGAGCTCGAAACGGGCGAAAGCCTCGGAATATTCGACCATGCTGACACCCTTCAAAAGCATCCGAAGATGCAGATGAAAATCGGCGGCAATAGGGAAACGCAGATCATAGAAATTAAATTCTTTAAGCAGTGCCCTCGGGTAAACAACAGCCTGGTGACAAATTCTGTTCTTACCAAAAGTCCCTCGTATAAGCCCAGGGCACCTGACAACTACATCGCCCTCAGAACCGCCCACGCACACGGGTCCCCCTAGAATTTGACGTTTCCCGGAACTAATGAGCCCTAAGGATGAAAGCAAGCCCGAAGGACTAACTAAAGTATCTCCGGCATTCAGAAACCAAACCAAGTCTCCCCTAGCCGCTTTCGCTCCTTCATTCATCGCCGCGTAAATTCCGTTTCTTCCGGATGCAATTCGCATAAGGGGATAGGCTTTCGCAACTTTCGCGAAAACATCGCCATGTTTATCGGGAGAAGAGTCTACGACCACATGCTCAATGCTCAGGGTGGAAGCGGCTGCGGGAGCGAACAGATTCGACAAAGACTGGAAAGTCTTGTCCAAGCCCGCCGGGTCATTCAAGACCACGGTTACAATTGTAAGCAGCGGCCTATTTTCTTGAGCCGTTGTCGTTCTTTGAGTTATGTTCACAGGAAGTCAGATTCTCCGGTTTTCCAACATGAAGCAACAAAATCCCCAAACGATTGCCGTCGAAGAAAGCCTCAGGGATTTTTATAATTCCAAGGGCTGGAAAGCTGACGGAGAGCACTCAAAAGACGCCTCGCTCTGGGAAGATACCCGGAACTGTGCCCAGGAGTACGTATCTCGCTGCAGACTTCGGGTGTGCCGATACCTTCCCTCGCAGGGAAACTTCATCCTGGATGCGGCTTCCGGCCCCGTGCAGTACAAAGAATATCTCGCCTACTCCTCCGGCTTCTCTAAACGAATCTGCGTCGACATTTCCGAAGAAGCGCTGAAGCAGGCAGAGGCCAAGCTAGGGAATAAGGGTCAATATTTGCAATGCAGCATTCTTGACCTGCCCCTTCCAACCGACCACGTAGACGCCGCGGTCAGTATCCACACGATTTATCATATTGAAGCCTCGGCTCAGGAAAAGGCGGTCCGACAGCTCTTGCGTGTCACCAAGCCTGGGCACCCCCTTCTCGTCATCTACGCAAACCCGGATCGCTGGAGCTCCCGACTTGCCAGGATTCTCACCTTCTGGCTCTCCCGAGCTCCCGGTGAAGTTTATTACCATGCACATCCGCTTCGATGGTGGCGCAAGTTCTCGGATGAAGCCGAAGTGGACATCGTTACCTGGCGCACGCTGACGGCCAAAGTGAGCCGAATACTGATTCCGGATAACAAATTCGGTTCTTTGATTTTGCGTGCACTTTACCAAATGGAAGATAGGTTTCCGAGGCTGCTCCTGCCTTTCGCCGCCTATCCCCTGATCGTGCTGAAAAAGAAAAAGCCAACCCCATGACCCCAGCCACGACACAAGGAAAAGGGATCTTCAGGCTCGTAGCCTACTCCGCCCGGATGCAGCAGGGAAAATTTCTCTGGATTATCCTTACGCTTCTCGTAGCGGACGTGCTCGAAGGCGTATGGATGCTTTCGCTGTTTCCAGTGCTTCAACTCGTGGTGGATCCGTCCTCGGCACTGGTTAAGTTCGGCTCTACTCCCACCAATACCGCCATCAAAGCCTGCACTCTCGAGAACTGAGAAAGCCCGAAAGTTCCTTCGAGAAAAACATGGCTGTTCAGAAAACCCGAAGTCATCGCTAACGCATCTATAGAGATGCACAAAGTCGGCGGTCTCTCCGTCATTATACACGCGCACCGCGACATGTCTATTGCTGCCAGCGGCTAGCAGATGGTATGGAGAAATAATACCAAATACGCCCCTAAGAAAGGGTTCATGGACTTGCCCTTTATGTTCATCCCCCCAGGCGACTACGCAGTGGCAGGGGACGCAGAGGAAGATTCTCCTCGACTTGTCTTTGACCAAGGCCCATTGCCTGGCTACGAGCCTTGGCCAAAGGCTCCCTGCCTGCTCCAAAAGTTTAGTGTGACGCAGGCGCCAAGCAATCCTGGCGATATGCCCGCATCTTAGATTGAAAAGAAGGTAGAGGAATTTTTATGAAGAACGATCAGGAAAAATGACGATACCTATGCAATTAGTCGACACCTTACAGCGAAGACTTGGCAGCCTCTTTCGAAAAAAGTGGCTTCTCCAGTTTGCGTTTGTCTTTGTACTCCTGGCTCTGCTTCCGGCTTTTGCTTTGCCTCTCGGCATCAATTGGGAAAACGATGCCGCCGATTACCGGATTCCAATCGTTCGCTGGATTCTGCGCCACCACGCTTATCCCAACTGGTCTTGGACATTTGTCGACGACTATCCCATGCTTCCCGAGCTCCTGATGGTGCCGTTCTATGCAATGACTCCTGTCTTGGTGAGGCTGGTGCCCGTTGCTGCCTACATAGGCACTTCTTTGCTTTTTGGTTCTTTGGTTTCGAATTGGCAGAAAAGAAAAAATAGTTCTAATGCCGATCTTCTGTTTTGGGTCGCCACCACTTGGGCCCTCAGTCTCCGTCCCCTGGGAATTCAGGCCTGCGCTCTCATGACCGATATGTGGGTTGCGATGGGGATCATCGGCGCGATTGGAGCCGTTGAGCGCCGAAGCCTGCCTGCACTTTTCTTTTTTTCAGCATTGGCCGCAGCCTCCCGGTATTCGGCTATTCCCGCACTGGTGGCTTTGGTTCTTTCGTTATTGCTAGCGTACCCGAAAGAATGGAAACTATGGGGAATTGCTGCCTTCGGTTTTTTCGCCGGACTATTTCCCACGATGGTACGCAATGTAATAGTGAATGAGGGCAATCCGATTTTCCCTCTCGCCATAAAATTTTTTGGTCCCGCGCAAGTGAACGACCCGACCTCAATGCACTTTTCCTGGTTCGGCCGAGGTACGTCTCTCTACGATCTGGCACTATTGCCCTACGATCTCCTGATTACGAATTCATTCTTCAAGGGACTTTACGACTATGTGCTCGGGAAACCCTACCTGATCCAGCTTGCCGCCGTCTGCTTCATAGTACCGTTCCTATGTTGGAAAAATCGGCGTATGGGTCGGATTCAGCCGCTTGATAGAATATCTGCGCCGGATGCATTTTTTCGATTCCTAGTTATCTTTCTCATCTTGTCCACAATCGTCTGGTTTTATTCGGCACAACAGATGCGATATTTGGTAGCTACTCTGTTGATCTCCCAGGCACTATTAATTCATTTCTTGTTTCAGCGTAAGGCGATGGTGACGGCAACACTACTCGGCCTTCTCTGCATTCCCGGTATGATTTCCCTTCAAAGTGAGTATGTTCGAACCATACGCGACCATTCCCGCTCGAGCTCGCTTACCGAGTACGCAAGAGTAAAAGACTGCTTTGCAATGCTACCCACCGGAACTCTTGTTGGCCATTCAGGACGTTACGGCGTGCTCGCTTTTTTTGACTATGATTTTGTTTTCGTAGGTTCGAATCCGTTTCGCGTTAGCCGCAAGCCTGATGTGCTCGAAACCCCGGAGTTTATTTTTGGAAATCTGGATCCGCGCTACGGAAATACTTACGAGCCATGGCCCATGGGCGAGCCATGCATGTTCAAAAAAGTGGCGCTGCCCTGAAGTTTACTTCTTTTTAAGCACACATCAGTAACGAAAACACGAACCGGCCCGCTGATTCCTCCGGGAATCAGCTTCTTTGATTCACCAGCCGTCACGAAACGCCAATGCCGCGTCGAGGATCTTGTCGCCCTTGTCCGGTAAAGCGTTCAGCACCCGGCGCCGGGAGTCCACCCCTCCTGGTCGTAGAAATTCCCGACTTTCGATTCTACTGAAGTGACCCCAGTCATATATTTCGCATGCTTTACGTGAGCCCAAGCTTTCGGGGAACCGGCAAGACGGCCGCGCCGGTAGAAACCAGGTGCTCGATCAGCACCCAGTCGAGCTCGTAGTCAATCGAGAGACCTTCGTGGCTCTCCGTGAAAAATGGAGCGATTGCCTTGCCCTCTCTCGAGCGATCCCGCGTTACCACGTGAGCCCTCGCCATCTCGAGGCTGCTGTTTTGCACGTAAACCTTGGGTAAATCCTGGTACTGCCGGGCATGCCAGGGCACATCCATCTCGTCCTGCGGAAGAAAGGGCTGCAATTTATCACCCGTCACCGTCCACATTTTTCCGGGATGCTGATGGACGAGCTCGACCGCGCGAATGGAATCGGCCTCCGGCAAAGCTATTAGACGGGCGGCGGCGCGCCTGATCGTAGCGGCCGTTCGCAAAGGGCTGGTGGGCCTCAACAACGCGAAAGCATCGAACTCATAACCTTTCAACTGCTGATACGCGTGAGTGAGCCAATGAATATCAAGGGAAACGGAGCTCGCCAGCTCGGGCGGTCGCAGAAAAGGAACTTCTGCGCCGTACTGAATGGCGATCTCGCGAAACTCCTCCGAATCCGTGGATACGATAATGCGATCAAATAAGCCCGACTCCTGCGCCGAAGCGATCGAATAAGCGAGCAGAGGGTGTCCCATCAATGGACGAATATTTTTTGACTTTACTCTTAGCGAGCCGGCGCGTGCGGGAATGAACGCAATCCATTTCATGTTGAGCCCTTTTCGATTCGATTCACCAGCGCTTGCACGCAAGGACACTTAATGCCATGCCGGACGGCTCTCCTCAAGACCGCTCCCGCTATCGCATCGAGCTCCGAGGGCCTTCCGGCCATGAGGTCCCTCTGTAATGAGGTTCCCAAGGATTCAGGCAAACGGTCTATGTGTTCCATAACAGATTCCGCGCTCAGCGCCACTCCTTCCGCGGCGGCGATCTGGCATCCTTCTCTCACGGCGCCCGCAATGAGAGCACGCCATTCCGGGTCCGTCCTGATACTTCCGATCGGTAACCTAGCGGCCGCGGTGGCGCAAGCAAGCGCATTCAGTCGAACGAGCTTGCCCCACAATACCGCCGCCTCCGATACTTTACGACTAAGCTCCAGGCCGGCGGCCTCCATTATCGGCGAAAGCACCGCCTCCACGGATGCAGCTCCTTGCCCATCCAGCGCCCACTCAATGCGCGCGAAGGGAGAAGTATGGATGATTTTTCCGGGAGCTTCGGATTTCGCTTCGATCTGGATGGAAGCCGCAATGACTGTGCCGGGAAAGGAAGCTCTCAACAGCTCCACGTGCTCAACGCCATTCAGGAGAGGAACCACGATCGCTTCCGCCACAAAGAGCCCGCTAACCCGCTTCAATGCTTCCTCGAGGCCATAGGACTTCGTAGTGACAAACAAAATGTCGACATGCTCCGAAAGCCGTTCCACAGCATTGGGAGTGGCTACAAAATCACCTAGCGACCGGCTGCGCACATCCAGGCCTCTGGCTTTGATTAAGGCAGCCGTTTCTGCGCGGGCAATGCAGGTTACGGAATATTTCGCTCGCCACAAAGCACCGGCGATAAATCCCCCGACGCCTCCTGGCCCCAGAACGCCGATCTTCGGCCGACTTATGGCCATGGATGCTCGGCCAGCACTTCTTCGTTAAGGTCGGCGCCCCAGCCCGGCTTCCTGTCGAGATGCAGGAACCCATCCTTGATCGTGGGCGGCTTTGTGAGCAAGCTTTCTCTCCACGGCACGTCATCTACGTCGAGCTCCAGGATCTGAACATTGGAAAGAGAAGCGCAGTAGTGGGCGCTCATCAGCGTAGCCAGATGACTGTAATGATTGTGCGGAGCCACGTTTATTTCGTGGATTTCGGCGAGATCGGCGATTTTCTTTGCCTGAGCGACGCCGTTCCAAACTACGTCGACAGCGGCGATATGCATGGACTGCCGGTCGAAGAAAGGGCGGTAATCGCGGCTTGTATAAAGATTTTCGCCAGAGCAAATCGGAATCGAGGTTGATCGCTTTACCTCGGCAAGAGCATCCGGGTGGTAGGAGTCGAGCTCGAGCCACATTAATCGGAACGGCTCCAGGGCACGTGCGATCCTGGAGTTCCCTTCGGTCTTAAAATGGAAATTCAGGTCGAGGCAGATGTCGATCTCCTGCCCCACGCCCTCACGGATGGTCCCCATCAGCTTTTCGATTCCCGCCAGATTCGCGCTTGATAGAAGCTGGTCAGAGGCTCCGTAGCCTCCGCGAAATCCCTGCATGAGTACTTCGAAGCCCCCCTTTTCAGCCGGAAGAAGTAGATTGGTCTTCAATGCGGTATACCCTTTGGATTTTAGCTCTTTGCACATCGAGGTGATATCGGAATAGTCACGAAGCTCTACCTGGCCCACATGCTTCGCCGATCGCACGCGCGTGGATCCGAAATGAGACCAATAAACCCTGATTTTTTCGCGTGTAGGCCCGCCGAGAAGTTCGTAGACGGGCACCCCGAGCGCTTTACCTTTGATGTCGAGCAGGGCGTTCTCTACTCCGGCGATCGCTTTCTGGATTACGCTGCCCGGGCTCTGACGCGTAATTCGGTAAAGGAGGGAAAAAATATGTTCGTAGGCTCCGGGGTCGAGCCCGATCAAAAGGGGCTCAAAATCGAGAATCGCGCCCGCGATAGCGCTCGGGGAGCCGAACGACTCGGTCACCTCGCTGTACCCGACCAGGCCGGAATCGGTGGTGATCTTGACGAAAATCCAGGGACGCCAGCCAGCGTTGCAGAAAAGCGTTTTTACCGAAGTGATTTTCAACTGGTCTCCCGGATCCGGCGCGCGAGGCTCGCGCCATCAAGACGGTGGAACTCGAGAACTTCCGCAGGGGTACCGCAAGCGGGATACTGATCGACTCCGAATTTTTTCACCCTGATATCCTTCAACATCCCTGCACTCTCCATGAATGAAGTGAGTCTGTCGCCGAGGCCGCCCGTCGTGGAATGGTCTTCCAGCACGAACAGCCGGCGGCAACCTTGCAGGGATTCGCGGAGCCACTCGAGGTCAAAGCGGTTCAGCCATGGCAGGTTAATCACCTTCAGGGAGCGGCCGGCGCCGCGAAGCTGCTCTTCGGCGAGCAAGCCCTCGTGCAGCATCACGGGGCCGTAAGAAATGAGCACGTCTTCTTTGCCTTCAGTCAAATTTACACCTCGGCCAACGCCGATCTTATAGCCTGCAGGAAGATCGATCTTGCGTGGAGACGGACCGATATTCACCCTCATCATGCAGCTTTCTTTGGCGTCGTTCACCGCCCAGCGGGTCAGCTGACGAATCTCTTCGGCGTTACAAGCCTGAACGATCGTGCAATTGGGGAACGCGCCAAAGAGCGAGATATCGCGCAGGCTCTGGTGTGATTTTCCGGGACCGGCCGGAATGAGCCCGGCGAAGTGGCAGGAAAAAATAATCCGGCGGTTTTCGGTGAGCGCGTTATAGATCTGCTCGTTCGCCCTGGCCGCAAGAAAATTCGCGAAGCTGTGCACGATCGGCAGGTATCCCTGTAGCGCAATCCCGGCCGCCATGGAAACCATGTCTTGCTCCGCGATCCCGCATTCGACGAACCGTTTGGGGTACTTGTCCTCGAACTCACGCAGCTTGCAGTCGAGGGAAAGATCGGCATCCAGAACCACGAAGTTATCGTTCTCTTCCGCCAGGTCATAGATCGTTTTCCCGTAAGAAACCGCGATCACTTCGTCGCTTACCTTCGAGCCCGTCTTCACTTCCGCGGCCGGCTCATACAGCTCTGGGGTTCCGAGTCCATGCATCTTGAAATCAGCCCGGATGGAGGTTTCCAGTTCATCGTAGGCGCGCTGATAACTTTCGTCATCCGGCGCGCCAGCGTGCCAACGATAATAGCCACCATTGTCCTGGAGAGCGCGTGGATGCTCCATGAAGGAAACTCCTCGGCCCTTGATCGTGTCGCAAATCATGAAGCGTGGCTTGTCGTTCACGTTTTCGCATTCGTCGAAAGCGCGGTCGATGGCGGCGAAATCATGCCCGTCAACCCGCACTACATGCCAGCCAAACGAGCGATACTTTTCTTCGATCCGCCCGAGGCTCACGATCCGGTCGATGAAGCGGTCAGACTGGAGCTTGTTGTGGTCCATCACCACCGTGATGTTGTGGATCTTCTGCTGCACGGTGCTTTGCAGAGCCTCGAAGTTTTGGCCTTCCTGGAACTCCCCGTCACCGGTCATTACGATCACGCGGCCGCCCCGGCCGGCTCTGGCCTTCGCGAATGCCATTCCGCGGGCTTTTGATATGCCCATTCCGAGCGATCCGGTATTGGCTTCGATCCCGGGGATCTTCACGTCGGGATGCCCGTCGAGCCCGCCTAGGCGGCGCAGCTTGAGGAATTTTTCCTCTGGAACGATGCCGAGGGAATGGAGAACCGCGTACAGGCCGGGAACATCGTGCCCTTTGGAGGAGAAATAAATGTCGCGATCGGGGCTGTCGGGGCCTACTTTCTTCAGGTTCATCCGATGGTGATAAAGATAAATGGCGATGTCCATCGCGCTGAAGCTCGAGCCAAGATGTCCGGAACCAGCTCTTTTCACTTCGAAAAGAGTGTTGAGCCGGCACATCTTCGCCAATAATGGGAGCTTCTGAAGCCATTCGAGCTTCGAGTCGCTCACCTTATCAAACTGGCTCTTCTGTAGGAACTGCATCTTCGGGCTCATGGAGCCTCCTTTATACGTCGGCCGGATTCACCATTTGGTAAACGACCTTGATGTTTGAATAAACGTCGATGGCTTCCGGGCCTGGCTCGCGCCAGCCATTGCCGGAACTCTTCACGCCGCCAAAGGGCATGTGCGCTTCACCGCCGTGGGTTCCGCCGTTCACCACCGCAACTCCGGCTTCCACTTTACGCATAAACTCCTGGGCGCGGTTCCAGTTGCGGGTATGAATGCTAGCCGTAAGCCCATAGGGAGAGTTATTAGAAAGCTCTAGGGCGTGTGCGAAATCATCGGCCTTGTACAGGGCGGTAATCGGCCCAAACAGCTCCGTGTACGACATTTCATCCCCGGGAGCCACGTTTTCAAGAACAGTAGGCGCCATATAAAAGCCGTTTCTGTGAGCGGCTGACTCAAGACGGTTTCCGCCGGCCAGAACTTTCGCCCCGCGGGCTTTGGCGCCTTCCACCGAAGCGAGCATATTACGCAGCTGACGCTCGTTGATCACCGGGCCGAGATCGTCGCCTTCGCCATGGCCAACCTTGAGCGCGTTTACCTTTTTCAGGAATTTTCCGCGGAAGCTCTCGTAAACGGCGGAAAAAATCACGATGCGGCTCGCGGAGGCGCATCGCTGGCCGGCATTACTGAACGCGGATAGAGCCGCCCAGTCAACGGCGCTATCGAGGTCGGCATCGTCACAGACCACGAGCGGATTCTTACCGCCAAGCTCGAGACAAATTTTCGCCAGCCGTTCCCCGGCCGTGCGGGCGATATACTTCCCTACCGCCGTGCTGCCCGTGAAGCTGATCAGCGCCACTTCATCGCTTTCGACAATAGCCGCGCCGATTTCTTTTCCGAGCCCGTGCAGAATCGTAAGCACGCCCTCCGGCAGGCCAGCTTCCGCGGCGATCTTGCCGAACAGCCATGCGGTCAGCGGCGTGTCCTCTGAGGCTTTCAGCAAAGCGGCGTTACCGCATATCAGGGCCGGGAATACTTTCCAGGCCACGTTCGCGATCGGCGTATTGGCGGCCATGATGAGCCCGGCGAGGCCGACTGGCTCACGCAGCACCATCGGGTGGCGATTTGGGCTTGCACTAGTTGCCGTGCGCCCAAAATAGCGCTGGCCTTCTCCGGCCATGAACATAGCCTGCTGGATCGCGGCTCCGGTTTCGCCGGAGGCGTCTTTCAAGGATTTCCCGGTTTCAAGCGCTACAACCCGAACGATTTCCTCTCGGCGGGATTTCATCGCGCCGGCGATATCGAATAGAATTTCCCCTCTACGCACTGCCGGCAGAGCGGCCCACGCGGCTTGGGCATAACGGGCCTGCTTGAGCAAAGGTGCGAGCGCCGACGCCGGTGTACGCGCCACCTGGCAAATTTCCGTTCCGTCGTGAGGATTCAATTTAGGGAAAAACTCCGCGCATGGAAGATCCGTATGCCCCGTGGAGCTGAGTACGCGCTTGGGTAGAGAAAACGCACTTACCATGCGGTCCATCCGCCATCCACGACAAGATTGGCTCCCGTCATGTACGTAGAAGCATCGGAGGCCATGAAAACTACCGCGCCGTTCATCTCATCGGGGCGGGCCATCCGTCCCACAGGAATGCGCGACTGATATTTCTGCAGGAAGCTAGAATCCTGGTTATTGAAAATGCCCGCGGGGGTAAGCGTATTCACGCGCACTCCCTTTTTTGCCCAGTATGTGGCCAGATAGCGTGTCAGATTCAAGATGCCGCCTTTGGTGATCGAATAGGCAACAGGTTTGTACCAGGGGGCGCCGAGATCTTTTTCTTTATAAGCGTAGATTTCCTGCTGAGGCGAAAGCACGCCATAGATCGACGAGATATTGATGATGCTGCCGCCCGCGCCGCGCGCCATCGCTCCGCCGAAAACCTGGCAAGGGATCAGGGTTCCTTTTATGTTCACGTCCCAAACCTTATCCAGAGTCTCGCAGGAATAGTCTTCGAAGGGCCCGTTATTCTCCGGGGGAGCATCGGGCGGCGAATCGATCGCGGCATTGTTCACGAGAATTTCCGGAACTGCCGCAAGCCCTTCGATTTGCTGGAGCGCCTTCTCCATCTCTTCGCGCGAAGTTACGTTGGCGCGGATGGAGCGGATTTTTTTTCCGTTCCAAGATTGCTCGAAGGAAGGAATCATCTTCGCGGGAGCCGCCAACAGATCGAGCACGAAAACCGCGGCGCCCTGCGCAGCCAGGGCGCTGGAAAACTGCTGCCCTAGAAGGCCGAAGCCACCGGAAACAACTGCCACTTTGCCGTCTAGCCGAAACGGGTCCTTCGGATTTATCAATCTAACCTCAGAGCTTTAGGTCCGAAAACTGAAGGCTGTCATCTTCCTTCAGGTCGCGCACGAGCACTTTGCCGAGAATCTTTTCCCATTCGTAGGGTTGCATCCCATCGCCTGGCGATTTCACGGTGAGATCCTGCGCGGAAAGCGCAGTGCCTGCTTTGAGCGGTCTCGCAGCCACGATTTTCTTACCCATCTTCACGAGCGGAGCTTCTTCGGAAGGGTAGGTTGTCTTGACCCCGTCGCCCAGAGCCACTCTAATTCGCTGAAGGTCGCGAACCATTTTTTGCAGGCCCTGCGGCTCGAGGGAAAAGGCGTGGTCGGTGCCTTTCCATGCGCGATTCAAAGTAAAGTGCTTCTCAACTACTCGTGCACCAAGCACATAGGCCGCGACCGCCATCGCGATACCGTTATCGTGCGAAGAAAGCCCCACCACGATATCGGGGAACTCCCGGCGGAAGCTCGCGATCACATTCAGGTTGAGCTCCTCGAACTTCGCGGGATAACCGGCAGTGCACTGAAGGATAGTGAGATTTTTATTGATCGGCATGATCGCCTCGTAGGCGCGCCGAACGTCTTCCATTTTCCCGCCGCCAGTGCTCACGATCATCGGCTTGCCGATTTTCGCCACGTGCTTGAGGAGCGGAATATTTTTCAGGTCGCCAGAAGCGATTTTATAAGCTGGCATGTCGAGCTTCTGTAGGAAATCGGCGCTCTGGATATCGAAAGCGGTGGAGAAAAAAGTGATCCCCAGCTCCTTGGCATATTTCTTCAGCTCGGAATACTGCTCGAAGCCGAATTCGAGGGCCTCGCGATGCGCGCCATATGTGGCTCCATAAGCATTTTCGCTGTTGTATGCTTTGTTGTAGGCTTCTGCCGTATAGAGCGCGCGGTTGTCGCGTTTTTGCAGCTTTACTGCCGTCGCTCCGCACTCCTTGGCCTTCCGGAACATCTCTTTGCAGGTATCCAGATTACCCTGGTGGTTGTGACCGATTTCGGCAATTACATAGCTGTCGCTTTGTTCGTCTACCGTGACGTTCTCAATGACTAACTTTCTCATACTATTCCCAGCCTAAGTTGCCGAAATTCCAAAAGCTTCTCGGTTCTCTTTTGTTGCCATAGAACCCCCCCTTCGAAAAGGCATTTTTTGCAATGCTCGGCATTTGGACTTTTCCCGGACTAAACGACTTTCTTGGAGAGATATGGATTGCCTTCGAGCGTACTGTATAGCCGTGCGTAAATGAAGCGCAAGCGCCTGAACTTACGCGATTTTCTCTTGAACCTTTGCCGCAAAACTACTGAAATGTAATATTGCCGATCAACCCATCTTTCAAAAACGCGTCGAACCCAGGAATCATGCACATTTTGCCAAAGAAAAAGAGACTGGTTTTAACTTGGCTCATAGACCTCGAGTGGCGAAACATTCAAGCCAGCGGGCTGCTCGATGAGCTTAGCTCCCGATTCGAAGAAATTGTCATTCTAGGTTCCACCTTTGGAACCCAAGCCGACCCGAAGACCCTTCCCGCAAATGTGGTGTCGAGGAAGAGCCGGTGGCTATTCGCTGATCCGACTTTGTCGTGGCTGGCGGCAATCTGTACCATTTACTATGTTTGCCGGGATACGAAATTCCCGGAGCGAATCCACGCCAGCTACCGGAAAAATCAGCAGCGCAATTTTTTTCTTGCGCGGAACTTTTTCTGGCTCTTCCGCCCTATTTTCCTTGTGCTGCTGGTGTTTCGCACGTTGCTAGTGTTGCCCGCTTTGATGCGGCTCAGGCCTTCTCTGCTGGTGACACAATCCTTCGTTTGGTCGGCTTACGACAGCATCGTCGGCCTCTATGCACGTTGGGCAGGAATTCCCTGGATGAGCATTGTTACAAGCTGGGACAACACGACGAACAAGGGCGAGTTTCACCTCAAGCCTCAGAAAATATTGGTTTGGGGAAATCAAAATATCATAGATGGCCAGGCGTTTCTCCGAATGCCCGAATCAGCGATCGTCGCGCTACCACCGCCGCACTTCACCAGGCTCAGGGCGATAAAAGAAGAAACGCCGACGAAAAAGGCGAAGCACATTCTTTACCTCGGCACCACGAATCCCAACTTTCCCCAACAAACCGAGTTCGTGCACGCGTTGGCGAAGTTAGTGCGGAAGATGGGAATTACGGATCGATACCCTCTCGTCGTAAGGCCGCACCCTAACGATTCGGCGGCATGGGCCAAAGAATTTTCTGGGGTCGCCGGCGTAGTTCTCGACGAGGACACACAGAACCGCCAAAGCCAGTGGAGCGTTTATTCGACCGATCGTGATGCGCTCGATAAATACTACCGGCTACTTCGCGACTCGCTGGCCGTGATCAACGTCTATTCCACGGCGACCGTGGAAGCCGCTCTGCTGGGAACCCTATCGATAGTACCACGCATATTTTTTCCGCCCGAGCAGGAGTTTAAATCGCTTCACGACGGCCAATACCATACCCGCGAACTGAGAAAATCTCCCGGACTCTTAGCGGCAAAATCGATGGAGGAGCTGGAACAGCAGCTGCGCAAGCTGGTGAATGAAGGCGTAGACCCTGCTTTAGTGGAAGCCCATTTAAGACACTGCGAGGTGATTTCCAAGTATCCGCCCGCGGATCTTCTTCGCCAATATGGCGACGTGATTACGGGCTTCGCGCGGGATTAGAGCTTAGCCCGCGCTCTTGGTTCGCTCCGCCTCGAGCAGGAGCCTCACGACGTCGTTCATGTGATAAGCGGCCTTCCAGCCCAACTCCTTCTCGGCTTTGCGCGGATCGGCTCGGCCGATCGCGAGATCGGTGGGACGAAACAAGCTAGGATCGCTGGTCACGAACTGTTTTGAGTCGAGCTGAAGCGAGGAGAACACTAGCTCGACGAATTCCTGAAGGCTGCGGCTTTCCCCGGTCGCGATCACGTAGTCGGAGGGTTGCTCCTTCTGCATCATCCGCCACATGGCGTCCACGTATTCCGGAGCCCACCCCCAGTCCCTTTGAATCGAGATATTACCCAGCTGCAGTTTCTCTTCGCTTCCTTGAGCGATTCGCCATGCCGTAGCCACTACCTTACTAGTCACGAAACGTTCGGGACGCAGCGGGCTTTCGTGGTTAAATAGGATTCCTGTGCAAGCAAAAAGGCTGTAGGCCTCGCGGTAATTAGCCACCTGCCAGTGCGCCGCCGACTTGGCGACGGCGTAAGGGCTTCGCGGGCGAAACGGGGTATCTTCATTCGCCGCGACACCACCGGCTTCGCCGAAGCATTCGCTCGAGCCCGCGTTGTAAAAACGGATGGGTTTGCCGATGAACCGGATCGCCTCGAGCAGGTTCAAGGTGCCTATGGAAATGCTTTCCAGGGTTTCGACAGGTTGCTCGAAGGAAAGCCCGACCGAGCTCTGCCCCGCGAGATTGTAAACCTCATCGGGCTCGACCTGTTTCAAAGCCTGGAGCACGCTGCGGAAATCGTTGACCGCGACGGAGATCTTTTTCACTCGCTCGTGGATACCGAGCCGGCGAAGATTGGCGAACAAGTTGGCCTGGGCGTCACGCGAAGCGCCGAATACTTCGTAGCCTTTTTGCAAAAGAAGCCTCGCTAGATAGGAACCGTCCGGGCCGGACACTCCGCAAATCAGGGCTCTCTTTTTTTTTCCGTTCATAGGGCCTCGTAGATTTTGCAGGTATCGTCGGCGCACTTTTTCCAGGAGAAGCGCTCCAGCCTTCTCGTGCCGGCATTAACGAGCTCCGCGCTGCGTTCCATCGAGTATAGAACATGGGTCATAGCGCGGGCGATCTCTTCCGCGCTATTGGGATCGAATGTTTCCGCGGCATCGCCCACTACCTCCGATAGCGAACTCACCGATCCGCAGGCCACCGGGCACCCCATCGCCATGGCTTCGAGGGGAGGGATCCCGAAGCCTTCGTAAAGGGAGGGATAAACAAA
>Ga0247843_1004949_pt1 | contig 19205 bp, 33 predicted proteins | sample LaCruzMarch2017__FD_192420 | JGI IMG/M metagenome (GOLD analysis project Ga0247843, IMG submission 192420) | Freshwater microbial communities from meromictic Lake La Cruz, Castile-La Mancha, Spain - LaCruzMarch2017_8m | ecosystem: Environmental > Aquatic > Freshwater > Lake | place: Spain...
AGCTTTAGTGATATGTTTAAACCTACGATTGATAAAGATGGTAAAAAAATGTTTGAGATGGCTGATGATGGTATTCCTTACGAAGTAAAATATAAAGAAGTGAATAGAATTGAAGAAGAGATTGAAAATAATGACACTGAGTTTTTAACACAATTCGTAAAACGTAGAAATTATTTCTGGACATAATAAAAAAGAAAGCTATAATAAAACTTATGGGAATGTTTTCATATATTAAATGTAAAAAAGAATTACCATTAACAGATGAGCTAAAATATCTTTCTGTAAAATGGGATGAACTGCAATATCAAACCAAAGATTTGGATAATTGTTTAGAAACTTATATTATCTCAGAAAACGGAGAACTGTTGGAAGAAGTAATAGAGTACGAGTACACTTATTACACAGAAGAAGAAAAGAAACAAAAAGACCACAAACCTTGTAATATTGTTAAAGATCAGAAGATAGTAAAACAAGAGACGAAGAAAGTAGATTTTCACGGCAAAATTACTTTTTATGAAACTTTTGATTTTAGTAACGAGGAATCCGTTTGGGTAGATTTTGATGCATATTTTGTTTACGGAAAGCTAGATAAACTAGAATTAGCTAAGGTAGAGAAATACGAAAACCGTAAAATAAAAATGGATGAGTATTGGAAGACTTACGAGAGCAAACAAAATAGTCTCTCATACAAACTTAAAAAATACTCTGGTTGGTTTTGGTTGTGGAAAAAGATAGAGAAGTGCTGTTATTCTTTGTCTCGTTTTTTTGACACTATTCGATATTTTATTATCAGAAATATACTATGAAACTATCAATTGCTTTATTTTTAATATATGTTAATATTAGTTTTGCTCAGGTGAGCTTTAATGGTAATGTAGATTACCTAAAACAATATTCTGAAAACTTGTCATCTAAGAACAATATTCAATATAAATTTAAATTACATGAAGATCATAGATATATTGTCAGCTTATCGAATGCTTTAAGTGTGGACTTAGATATTTTTAAGAACGAAATCAAAGAAACTAATGTTTTTACAACTATACAAATAGAATTTTAATATGAAATACGAACAATTTGAAAAGTTAATAAAGAATTTAGAAAAGTGCTGGGAGCGTTCATCTGCACTATATGATTTAGGAATGGATCTAATGGATTATAATGATATTTATCACGAAATCATTAGTTCTCTGATGTTAGAAACTTTTAATGTCGAGGGTAAAGATTGGATTGATTGGTATATGTACGAAAGACCTAGTTTTAGTGGTAAGGAACCTCTAAAAGCCTTTGATTTAGATGGTACAGAGATTTGTCATAATATTGAATCTCTTTGGGAAACAGTTAAGGAGCACATGAATGAAAAAAACAACTAAACCAGCACAACGAGAAGAAGCAATTTACTATTCAGATTTCTCTGGAAAATGTTTTGGTGAAATATCCCCAATAGAACTTAAAATTGAATTTGGTTATGGATCAAAATATGATGGTAGTAATTTGTCGTTTGATTTAGATGATAAAGACGTTGAGGATCTTTTGTTTTTTTTAAAGTCTAAATTAAGCAACGATATTAAAAAATCACTCGAGACCATGTATACGATTCTGGATGAAAAATATGAAGATAGCATCGATTCAAGAGATTGGACTGATTGTGAATTTATTTGTAAAGAAAAAGATTTATTAAAAAAACTTATATGATAAAAAAAACAATAGAACCAACAGGAGATGTCTGTGTTAAATTCACAGAAGATGAACTAGAACAATTAAATATTAAACAAGGAGACAAGTTCTCTATTAAAGAAACTGACGAAGGAATTTTACTTGAAAAGTTTGCTACTATCGAACTAAATCTTTCAGAATTTAGTAGAGAAATTATGGAGCATCTTATTCAGGAATCTTGTGACAAAGACATATCAATTAACGAAGTTATGTCAAACATTTTAGAAACATTTATAGATGAACATAAATGAAAATATATCATAAAGATGCTTGGGGGTTTTGGATTTTTAAACAATACTCTTTATTTCTTGAAGATGAAAATGAAGGACTAACCGAAATTACAGTTGATAGAAAAACTTGGGAATGTTGCAAAATAGGAGATTATTATGAAGTATCTTGAACAACGAATAGAAGAATTAGAATTAGAAGTAAAACTTCTTAAAGCTAAAAATAAATTAGAAAAAACTAAAAAGCATGATTATCTGTTTAGTCATTCAGATCAGGAATTTATAAATCAGGAGTTTATAACAAAATTCGGTTTAGAAAATTCTTTTGCTAGTCCTTATGATTCTTCTGATATGATGGAAAATTCTCTTGATACGATTACAGTAAATTTAAGTTCTATTACAGATGATATTATTCAAAATCCTAATTATGTAGATTCTATTGATCTTCCTCCTGATCTACCAGAATACATGCCCCCTTATCCTGATATAATTGGTTCTTGGGATGATACGCATTATTCAAATCATCTTGAAAGAAAGATAGAAAAAGATTTCGGTAAAATTATTTCTAAGTTTAAAATCTTACATCATGAATGGGAAATGGATGGTTATGGATATATAGTTAAAGATATAGAATATAATAAAAATGTAATTGTTACTAATCATGGTAAACCTATGGTCGTTAATAAAAGTTATTTAAACGATATTATATCTGGATACAAAGAAAGAATTCAAGAAACTCAAAGAGCTTTATTTTTAATAAATGAATAATTGGATGAATATTTTGGAGAATATTTCTTTAAAGAGTAAAGAAATTAAAGAAAGTGAAGTTCTTTTTAATTTACCTCAAAATTTACATAACGATTGGGATAATTTCATGAGAGGCAAAACATGTCCTATTCTTGATAATGGTGATCATGGTGTTTATAGTTGGGATCTGAGTCAATTTTTGAATAAATTTTAATGATCAATAGTGTTATAATCACAGATCTTTCTACTGCTGTTTCTGCATCTTTTAAAGAAGATAAAGAAAACGTTTGGGTATCAGCTGTAGACAAGGAAGATCAAAATAAAATTCGTATGATGAAAAGAAATTTTTCAAAACGAAATATACCACATTTTGCTCAATATTTTTATGATTGGTCGGATGAAGATAATGATTTTTATATTCAAAATAACATAGAAAAAAAGGACCAAGAAAACAACATGTTAATAATATTATTTCTTTTTTACAACCAATTGTGGAATCTGATAAAGTTTATAATCTTGGTATCAATTGCTTCGCTGGTGTTTCTAGATCAACGGCAATAGGTATTATTGCATGGGCTATGCAAGGAAAAACAACCACAAGAAGCACTGGAAGAAATATTTAATGTTCGACCTATGGCGTGGCCTAATTTACGTATTTTGAAATTTGCTTCAGAAAGATTGAAGATAGATTTAGCAAGACCAGTGAAAGAACGGAAACAACTTAATAATAACGGAATTTATACTGGGGGTTGGTAAAAAACATTGACAATTACAATTTTTTAGATTAATATAATACATTATGATAACAGCAACATGGCCATCACTAAAGTCATCACCAATGATGACAGAAATCAGAGAAGCACTTAAAAAGAAAGCAGGAAAAGGAGAACCGCCTATTTCTAATAAAGAAGCTAATAGAACATGGAGAGAAGATATTCTTGGTATTCTTTCCGATGATCAGAAAAAACAAAGAAAACAACAAAGACAAGAAAAAAACAATAGAGCCAAAGTAAAAGAAATCGAATAATGCTTGTAAAATTAATTTCTATAACTAAATAGTAACAACTAATCTTTAATTAACAAATGTAAGGATCGTATACTGAAGTAGGCGTAGGAGTAATAGTTAATGTAGGAGTTGGTGTGGGCGCAACGGTTAGTAAAGGTGTAGGTGTAGGTGTTAATAATGTATTAGTGTTACCTTTAATTTTTATTCTTGTTATACTTGGTAAAATTTTAAATCTACCTTTTAAATAAGTTTTTACTAAACCATCAGGAAACATAACCTGCAAATCGTAATCATATTCACCAGCAGGAACATCTATTATTTGAGCAGGAATTGATATTACACCCAAAGCAGGAATTGTTACTCCTATATTTCCTTCGTCTGATAAAAATTGAAATACTACCGGACTAGCTAAATTAAAAATAGATCTAAATTGTACGTAAACACTACAATCCGTTAAGTCTATAGGATTTCCGTTTTCTAATAAGGTTATAGCACTAATACCTTTAAAGGTATCACCGCTAATGTGATTTGGGAAATTGTAGATCATGCTTATAAATAATTATCTATTTAAGCTATATAAAATGTAACATTTCCGGTTATACCATAAGGTCCGCCATGGTTAGCATTTTGATATGTATAATTAACACTCAATCTTATATAATTACCTAGATTAGTAATAGTAACCGGAACATTTCCTCCAACATATCCCAATGTACATTCTGGACGAGTTGAACCGTTGTCTGATAGATTGCCTATAGTACCTCTATTATCAAAGGAAACGTTTACATAAGCATAAGGTGTTTTCGTCATACAACTTTTTAAAAAGTTTAGAGATGTTACAGTACCAGAACCGGAAAAATTAGAACAAGTTGCTATACCTGTACCAGAAGAACAAGGATCCCCAGCACCGGGACATTCATCCCACATGTGATAATCGTCAATACTAACACTTTGAGATGTTACACCGTTACAGGCTATGGTAGGAGTTGGGCTAGGTGTATTAGTAGGAGTAATAGTCGGTGTATTAGTAGGAGTTCTTGTAGGAGTAATAGTCGGTGTATTAGTAGGAGTTGGGCTAGGTGTATTAGTAGCAGTATTAGTAGGAGTATTTGTAGGAGTAGATGTAGGAGTATTAGTCGGTGTTCCTGTAGGTGTGCCTGTAGGAGTAGATGTAGGAGTAGATGTAGGAGTAGATGTAGGAGTAGGTGTAGGTGTTTCGGTCTCTGTAGGAGTAGGTGTAGGTGTCGGTGTTCTTGTTGGGATGAATATTATCGTAGGTGTAGGTGTAGGTGTTAGAGTAATAAGATAATCCTTATCATCATCAATATCATCATTAGTACCACAAGAAATATACATTAAAAATATTTATCTATTTTTATATAACATCGTGAAATATTACAACATAATGTAGCAATACCACACTATGTTTATTTTTTATTGACAATCAATTTGATTTGTAGTATTTTATTATATTATGATAGCAAAGAAATTCAAAAAAGCCGAAGAGTTTGCTTATTCTTTGTTTGACATAAATTTGGGAAAGATATCAAACCATTTTTCTTTTTTGAGTTATAAGGGAAAATTTATATCAGTTGGTGAGAATAAAAGAAAAACACATCCAACTAATATAAAAAATCCTAAAACGAGTAGACATACAGGAGAAAATTTTTCAAGAGAAAAACATATATGTGCTGAGTTTGATGTTATTAAAAAAGTAATCAATACAACAAATATACCATTAAAGAAATGTGAACTTCTATCTATAAGAATAGATAGAAACAATAAAATAAACTATTCAAAACCATGTGAAAGCTGTTTAAACTTATTATATGTTTTTGATATTAAAAATGTTTACTATACAGATTTTGATGGACTCTGGAAAAAACTTTAGTATTCTTGGGGTTCCTCTTGATTGTTTTCAGGAGTTAAACCAAAGGCTTGTTCAATCCTTCTCAGTCTCATAGTTTCCCATCTCTTTTGTTGTTGGGGTTTTAATTCGTTGTATGTATCTTCATCAAGCTGCACACCCAGTTCCAATATATTTGATATAACCGAATCACTTTGATTCGGTATGGATTCTTTGATTTTTTTAATATCTTCGACTGTAATACTATTTTCAGATTTTTTAATTTTACCATCATTTATAATAATGAATGCCTGAATTAATCTTGGATTACTTAATATGTTTTTATCGAATATACTATCTGCATTATAAACTTTTTCTTTAATTTCTAATTCATCTCCTACCAATGGAATTTCTTTGATTATAATTTCTTTTTTATTATTATCATTGGTAAATAATGGTTTTAATTCTGGAAATTTTTCTATAATTTGTTTTTCTGATTTTACTTTGATATCGATATTAGGTTTAATGATATTGTATTGATAAGCAGCATCGGGTATTCTATTGTTTTCATCAGCATTTTCACGGTTAACATAATCAACTATTATAAATCCTTGTTTCGCATTTTCATTTGGATTTTTGAAATATACGAAATATGTGGTTAACCCATCGTTAAATCTATAAACCATATAATGATAGTAAGCATTATCACCCGATATACATAAACCGTATTTTAAACCCTGACCGTATTTTCTACAATTTTTAATAGATTCGTGTAAATTTTCGACGGTTCCTTTTAATACTACAATATTTTCATCTTCGTATTCATTGTTAGGATCACTTGAAAAATCTCCTTCAGATGTTTTTTTGATTTCTTCTTCTCCTACCTCAGATTTTTTAAGATCGTTTGCTTCGGACTTTATTGTATGAACGGTTGAACTAAAATCAGAAGGAGAAAGAGTGTTTATGATTTTATTTCTACGAGCCTTGATTCCTTCTGGTGTAGAAATTCTGCAATAATCATGATAATCTGTTTGTATACCTTGAAGATTTCCACCCATTGCTATAAAAATTTTAGACAATGCTGGAAGAAACTCGTAACCACCACCAAAACTAGGATTATCGGCTGGTTTTTCGGCACTATCGATAATTTGTTTTAATCCATTAACAATTTCTTCGGCTCTTTTTTGATTCTCTACCTTAAAAGCCTCAAATTCTTCAGGTGCTATCTTTCCACCTTTTTCTTGTTTGGTTTTTTCAAAATTAGCTTTCTTTAATATATTGATTGCTTGGTTGATTTGTGATTGGGCATCTTCCAAAACCAATGAAGTGTAAAGGGATTCTAATAAAATTGTATCGTTGTCTCTCATATTATTTAAACTACTTATATTTATATATATCAATTTCTACTAAAAAAGGATTTGAAAATAAATGATTCTTTTTTAATATAATTTTCAGTATAAACTATTTCGCAGTCAGAATTTATTGTAAATGTCTTTTCATCGTTTAATTTTTCAAGAGCAAATTTTTTCGGTAGAACTAAAAGTTTTGCATTTTGACATGAGATACGACTAGTTTCCTCTAATGAATATAAGTATATTTCTTTGGCCGTATCAAACCATAGATCACCTGTTACTGTTTTTAATTTTGGAAGATATATAGTTTTTGAATAAACGGCATTAATTTCATCAGTATATTCCAAGTTAGGTAAATCTAATATAGCAGAATGGCAACGAATATATAAACATTTTTTTAAAGATTTCATGCTTATATCACTAGAAAAGTCAGCTATAAAACTTTTACATTCTTGTATATTAGGTATATCCACAGTTTTTATGTTATATGAGATTTTTATACCTTGATTTATTTTTTTTATAGAACTTTTATTTACTAAATTTATATCAACATTATTTAAAGTAATCATTTTTTAATACTTATTTCTGTTTTAATAAAACACTATGTAAAAAAGAAACATAGTGCAGCATTACCGCATGAAGTAGGATTTGAAACTAAACGACTCTTTTTTTACTTTATCTTCTTTTAAAGAGTCTGGTAAATTTTCATATTCAACACCTAAAATCATAATTGCGTCTGTTAAAGGTTTACGCAAATTATGTTTTTCTATAGCATATCTTATCCATTTATCTAATGTACCCGTATTCTTTAAAGCATTTCCAAACAATGCCCAAGGCGTTTTGTTATCGTCACCAAGAACCTTAACCACATCATACATATCTTCAAATACATGTTTTATCAATAGTAATGAAGCCATTCGATAATATTCTAAATATATTGGTAGATCTAATATTTTTTTGATTTTAGGATTATTTTTATTTTTTTCGAGATCTACTTTTTTATGCAGTTTAAATAACATATTGTGATAATCTTTCCAATAGCTTAAATAATAAAAAAATCTTATATCAATATCATCAAAATTTAACATTGACAAATAATAATCAATAACATGCGAAGATTTAGAAGAAACCGTATCATCAGAGGTTGTTTTTCTGTTATATTGAATGTTTTTGAAAAAAGCATCAACAGCCCATAATGGAGGCTTTTCGTTTTTATTTAATATAAAATTACATATATAAAGACTAATATTAGCGATATAAGAAATTTCAAAATATTCTTTTAATATATATGGTAATTCTTTATCAGGAAATAATTTTTCAAATGCTTCTGCTAAATATACTAATTCATATCCAGTATCTCTTGAGGCTTTTATAAATAATCTTATTTTTTTATCTAAATTATTATCAGTAAAACTTTTAAAAAGTATTATATAATCCAGTTTATTAAGTTGCATAAAAAATACTTATTGCTGTTTTAATAGAACACCATGTAAAAATGAAACATAGTGCAGCATTACCGCATGAAGTAGGATTTGAAACTAAATGATTCTTGACTATAAGTTTTGTCAGTATCTTCATTTTCGATTTCTCTAATTTTGTTTTTTGTTATATCGATTATGGAATTTTCTGATGTTACAGGTAATCCATTAGGCTTATAACGATCTAAAAATTCCATAAAATTTTTCCTTCGAGAAGGCAGCCGCGTACTATCCCAATTATACATAGGAGTAATAATCATACCTCTTAATATAATATCAGGCGGAACTTTACCATTCTTTATATATTCACGACAAGTTTTATACGATGCGTCTCCTCTTTTTGAAATATAAGATAAAACAAAATCAGGAATATCTCTATTGTATTCTATTAAAAGTATTGGTATAAGATATAAATCTTCTCTTCTTTTATATTCTAAAAGAGGTAATAATAAATCATTTGATATATCTTTTCCATTTATTAATAAATATTCAAAAAAATTGAAACCAAAAAAACAATTATATTTTTTGCATATTCCTTCTAATATTTTTGGATTTTGATTGTTATATATTAATTTATAATCAAATTTATTTAAAGAAATGCCCATAAAAATAATTATCTAAAAGTTTGAAATTACATTGTATTCCGTAATATTGAGACTTATTCTCAATAAAAAATTACAATATATCCCAATGTATTTTTTGATATTGAGACTTATTCTCAATAAAAAATTACAATATATCCCAATGTATTTTTTGATATTGAGACTTATTCTCAATAAAAAATTTTTTATTATTTTGTTGACAAATTTTAAAAAATATGCTAAAATAAATTTAGTAACGGGGGAAGACTTGAGATGTTGAATTTTGTTTTTAAAAAAAAATAAATATTCTATTGACATATCTGAAAAATGTTTTATGGTAGTATTCCTAATATGAAGACAACAACAAACAAGAATCAGTTTTGGATTATCCAGAACAAGAATACTGGCGCATTCCTTAATAAAGATGCCCGATACGAATACACCAAGAATATCAAGAACGCTTTGATTATTTCTACCCGTAACAAGGCAAGGAACACAAAGAGTATTTTCGAGACTATTCAAAAAGTTTCCGTATCTGGCAAGGATATTACAATCATTGCACCAGAATGGCGATAAACTAAAATGAAATAGGAATGTTCTATCCGTTTCTATTTCATTTTATCTAAAATGCTAAAAACTATTTTCAGTCTAAATATGTGCCGATTGTATATCAAACTATTATATTGGTTTTTTTATATTGGAATATTTTTTAGCGTTCTTGGATTTTTGTCAGTCTCTTGTTTTTTATTCTACCTTTTATTTTTCGGAAAATAATCGTTGACATTTTTTTTATTTTAGCGTAGTATCTTCGTCGTTCAATCAAGAACAAACCAAACAACAACCAACCAAGAAAGACCAACCAAATGATCCTACAAGACAACGACACTACCATTGAACAAATCGGAACTATCACCGATGAGGCGCAATTCAAGATGAAAGCAAGCCGAAAAGCCTTCCAGATTCTATCTGACCTTTACTCGGATAAGCCTCTTGCAATCGTCCGTGAACTCGGTTGCAATGCCTCTGATAGCATGACCGCAAGCGGACAATCAAATCGCTCCTTTCATATTCACCTCCCAAACACGCTTGAGCCTTGGCTAACAATCCAAGATTTCGGGACAGGTATCTCCCATGAGAATATCTATAATGTTTACACCACATATTTTGAGTCAACCAAGACAAATACCAATACCCAAATTGGTTGCCTCGGTCTTGGTAGCAAAAGTCCCTTCTGCTACACCGACAACTTCACCATTACCAGTATTGTGAACGGCGATAAACGCATTTACAACGCATATTTCAATGCTTCCAATATGCCTACCATTTCTCTGATGAGCATGGAGAAGACAACCGACGAGAACGGAATCGCAATTCAAATTCCAATCAAGTCAAATGATTTTTCTCTCTTTTCTCATGCGGTCTATAAGGCATTTCGCTTCTTCGATGTTCGTCCTACTATCTCTGGGGGAACGATTGATTGGGAAGAAATCAAACCAGAATTTACAGGTAGCTTCTGGAAATCTTATTCTAAAATGAATCAGTCTTATGCGATCATGGGTGGAGTTACATACCCCATCGACACTTACAAGATTGATAGTGAACACTACGACATTATCCGAAAAGCAGGATTGGTCATCAAATTCAACATTGGTGAGATTGATTTCACTCCTTCCCGCGAATCTCTTTCCTATTGCGAATCTACTATCAAGGCACTCAATGATAAGATTGATCTCGTAAAGAAGGATTTTGTTGCCAAGGTGGAAGAGACGATCAAGGACTCTCCGAACCTTCTGGATGCTCTCAAAGCACTATATCTTCTGAAAAACCAATGGAGTTTCCTCAATTCCACTTTGATTAACGGAAAAGTATTGTGGAACAAGGTTGACATTACTGATCCTCGGAAATCAATCAGAGCGATTTATCAAGACACATTCCAATGTTTTTCCAAAACTTCTTGGGGTCGATCCAAGTGGTCTATCTCTGGATATGCCGCACTCGATAACAATGCTCTCTGGTATTTCGATGACCTCAAACGAGGATCACAAAAACGAGTGACAACATTCGTTCGTGGACATATAAATAAAGACATTTCAATCAATCTGGTTGATCAAAAGTCAATGAATGATTTGATTGATTCTGGATTCCCTGCGAGCGTCTTCATTCCTACTTCGACTCTTCCGCCTGTCACAATTGGAAGCAAGAAGGGAAGTGTCAAGAACAGCAAGCCAAAGGGAATTATCAGTCTCTATAATTGTTGTATAAATAGTCTCTATAATTGTGGTACGAATCACAGGTTAGCATGGGACTCGGAAAACTTCGACCTCTCTACTGGCACAGCACCCAAGTATTATGTTGTCAAGGATGTTTCTTCTTGGAACTTTGGTAAGATGGAACTTACCACAACAGATGGTAAAAAACTGATGACGATTCAAGACAAGTCAACTCTAATTGATTTCTGCAAGTATGCAGGAATCAGCATCGATGATGTCCGCATGGTATCAAAAAACAATGCGAAATTCCTTGACACTCTTGGAAGCACCAACCTCGCAGATGTTGTCAATAAAAAACAATCGAAACTTTCTTGGGATAAAATTCAACAGGCAAAGCATATCGAATTTAAAACAGCACAGAGCATCTCAAGGAATAGTTTGTATTCCAAAATCTCTGACACAAATCCATTCAAGATTTTTGTTGACAGCATTCTTGATCTCAAGAAGGAGATCGGAAAGATGGAATCAATCCTCGAACATATTTCTACGGAAGATAGAAAAAAAGATTTGACATATCCTTCAAAGATAGTAGAGTTATTTTATCTCTCCTGTGATAGTTGGCAGGTAGGGGTCGAGATTACGCTTCAAGCGGTTCTCGAAACAGAACAAACCAACTAACAAACAAACCAAAGTAAATAGAAAGTAATACATCGTATGAATAATACAACCACACAAGCAGCAGTCATCATTACAGGTAGCGGAAAAATTGCCGCTACCATCAACGGACAATCCTACACGATTGACACCGATCACCCAAAATACCAACAGGCACTTGATGCAGTTCGTCAAAAGGATTGGACTGGATTCGTTAATCTGGTGAATATCTCCAAGCAGGTTCAAGATTACTTCAATGGAACTGATGTTGAGATCAAGGATGGGTCTATCAAGTTTCATGGTCGAGTTGTTCACAATACTCTCACAAAGAGAATCATTGGATTCATTCGTGAGGGACTTCCACATGAACCGCTTCTCAACTTCTTCAAGAACCTCATGGAGAATCCAAGCAAACGAGCAGTAGATGAACTCTACGATTTCTTGGAAGCAGGAGAACTCCCCATCACAGAGGATGGTTGCTTCCTCGCCTTCAAGAATGTTCGCTCAAACTATATGGATATTCATTCTGGAAAGTTCGACAACTCTGCTGGCATGGTTTGTGAGATGCCTCGCAATGCAGTGGACGAGGACAAGGAACGCACCTGTTCCTACGGACTTCACTTCTGTTCGATCCAGTATCTTCCCCACTTCTCCGATGGAGAAAATGGAAAGACAATGATCGTCAAGATCAATCCCCGCGATGTAGTGGCAATCCCTGCTGACTACAACAACACCAAAGGTCGCACTTGCCGCTACGAAGTGGTAGCCGAATACAAAGACGATTGGCGTTCTAAACTCAATCGTGATGAATCTGGATTTGATTCTTCATTGTATTCCTCCGATGGTGGAGACTATGAACTCGATGAGCTTGATGAGAACGAGAACGAAAACGATTGCTCCTACTCTAACGACTGCGATGAGAACCATTGCTTCTGTGGTGATGACTATGGGGTAAAACCAAGTGGTCACAAGTTCCACAATGTTCGTGGAACAAATGGTAAGTTTGTAAAGAAAAATTCATGATTGGTTGGTTAGGATAATATGGGTGATATGGGTGATAGGTTTGGTTGGTAAGTAGTAAAATGGTTGGCCTATCACCCATTATCTTTAAAAAAAATGAATATAATCGAAATAGAAGAAACATTAGGAATTTTAAGAAAAGAAATAAAAGAAGATTCTTTACAATTAGAAGAAGCAAAAATACATATATGCAAAGCTCAAAATATTTTACAAAAGTGGATAGAATTAAATTATGATAAAAATCATTGGAAACATTTAAATATGCAATACAAATCACAACCCTTTTATTAAAATTAAAAAATGACAAAAGAACAACTAATCCAACATTACGGAGAAACCAGAACAAAAGACTTTGCAGGTATTCTTCACAATTATGTCTTTGGTGAAAAATTGGAAGACCACAATGCTCTTGAAGAAAAAATTAGGTTGCACGGGAATCTAAAAATAAAAGATTCTATTAAATTTCTGGAAGACTTACTGGAATTTGAAAATTAAACCACAAACCAAAACAAAAAGTAAAATGAAAATAAATACAACCAAAAAAGCAAAACCCCAAAAAAATAAAACAAAATGGAAAATGGTTAATATTTGGGATGTCAATGATTCTATCGAAATTTGGGTAAAATCAGACGAATCGCCCGAAGATATTGCCCTTGAAGAATTGGGTTATCGTCTGATCCCTTCACCTAAACAATAAAATAAAAATATAATTTTATGAAACAACCAGAAGACGATTTTGATATGGAGAATGAAAACGAAGTAAATTCACCGAAACCTCCTATAAAATTTAAAAATGCTTTCGGTGTAGTAGTGGCTCTCCATGCAATAGTTATAGGTGGTATCGTAATATCTTCTAATATTTTAAAAGCAAAAGCCCATGAATTAGAAGAAGATAAAAAATTCATATCGAGTAATGAAAGTGTATATGTAGGAGAACCAGAAAAAGTAGAACCAAAAAAAGTATCTAAAAATAATTTCCCTCATCCAGATGTTCCGATGGTTAAGACTATGCCAAAAACAACTGAAACTAAAATTGCCGAACCAGTTTCAAAAGCAACCTCACAACCCCAAGCAAAGAAATCAGAAGTAAAAACTAAATCTAAATATACTCAAACCTACCAAGTGAAACAAGGAGATACTATCAACAGCATTGCCAAGAAATATCGCCTTGTAACCGAAAGACTAATGAAGATCAACAATATCAAAGACCCGAACAAAATTTATGTAGGGCAAACTTTGAAATTTCTCTGATAGCTTTATAGAATTTTGTTGACAGATTAATAAGTTTAGTGTATAGTAGAAGGTATAGTAAATAAAAGATATATCCAAACTTTTAAAAAATTGGAAACAGATTTTTGATAGATTAGATATAAGTATTTTTTATATTGCGGGTTAGAATTCTGGCGAATTCAGGTGTCTCATAAGCATCTTTAGGAAAGTTCGATTCTTTCACCCGCTAATTTTAGTATGGTAAATGTTGTAATTGTCATGCGTTGACATATAATTGGAGAAACAAGAAAAAATAATTTAAATGGTCGAGTGGCGGAATAGGCAGACGCACAGGACTTGAAGAAAATTGAGCCTTGATTGGGAAACCTTTCAAATGTAACTTGTCAAAGTCGGTGAATGGTGTAAAATCCTAATACCGAGCCAAGCATCGAAAGATGAAGGTGTAGAGACTTGACGGCAAGAACCTAAAGCGCAAGCAATGGTTAAGGTAAAGTCCAGCGCACAAACAAAAATGGTAACGAAAGTTATAGTGTGAAGAAAATCCTGTGTCCATTTGGGCGTGTCGGTTCGATCCCGACCTCGACTACCAGTTTTCATAATCTTGCATAGCTCAATTGGTTAGAGCAAAAGTCTCATAAACTTTAGGTTTCCAGTTCAAGTCTGGATGCAAGAACCACTTTAATAAACGGAGGTGTATTGGCACTGACTTCTAATCAGTAAGCGCATAATTGGATGATGCAGGTTCGATTCCTGCCACCTCTGCCATTTTACTATCAATCAAACGGCAAACAATATCCAAAAACTTCTTGGCATTTGCTGGTTTGAAATAGGATAAAGATGAAACATCAATAATACACATTTCAATTCCTTTCTCTAAACAGGCTTGAAATTTCCTTGTATCATTATTCTGAATCTGATTTAGTTTTTTATCCCCATAGATAGGTTCATAGTGAAAGATTCCATTTAGTTCAAAAGCAAGTTTCATAGATGGAATATAAATATCCAATTCAGAATTGATATTGTCTTTACGATTGAAATGAATATCTAAATCATTATATTTAGATTTTAATTCTTTTTCCAGATAAATTTCCAACTTCGATCTTCTTGTTCCATGAGTTTTATTTTTATTGTTATAGGTTGCGGCACAGGATTGACAACAAAAACTATTTGGATGTTTTTTTAATTGATTAGCGAGTTTTTTAAATTCTTTATTACAATTCAAACAATTTACATTTACAGATTCCCCATGTCCAATTTTTAAATATTTACATTTTCTGCTACAATATTTTTTTGTTCTACTTTTATCGGTTGGTTTTCTATTAACAATATATTCTTCTTGACAATGACAACAATTTAATTTATATTCTCTCACAGAGAATACTTATCATAAAAATCAATTTTCAAGTCTTTTTTAGAGTTTTCAAATAAAATGCTAACCCACAACAAAAAATACTTTCCAAATACAAAATTCATTCTTGCCTTATCTGGTGGAACGGATAGTATTGCTGCTTGTAAATTCTTGAAAGATAAAAAGTTTCCATTTGTTGCGGTTCATGTAAATAATAAATTCATTCCACAAGATGATGATATTGCAAGTAAAGTAGAAAATTTCTGTAAAGATATATCTGTTCCTTATAGCATTCTGACAACCAAGGAGAAGTATGAGAAAGGTAGCAAGGAAGATTTTTGCAGGAAGGTTAGATACGATTTACTTCGGAGCTTTGCAAAAAAATACGATTACCATTATATTTGCACAGCCCATCATTTAGACGATTGTGTTGAATCCTATTTCCTCAATTTCCTCAAAGGAACACCAGAATATATCCCGATTCAATTTTATTGCAAGTATCCCGAAGTTTCCGTATTTCGTCCATTCTTGTTAAACAAAAAGATTGACATGATTCGGTATTTGGAATATAGCAACACAACAAAATATGCAATGGAAGATGAACTAAATTCAGACTTGACATTGATGAGAAATTGGAGTAGGAATGTTGTATTACCGATAATTGAGAAAAAATACAAAGGACTCCATAAGGTAGTATTCAAAAAGATGAAAAAACATCTTGACGAAATTGTAAAACTCTGATACTCTTTCGGCTCAACAAAATCAACCATAGAAAAAGTAAATGAATATCTTTGTATTATCAGAAAATCCAATAGAAGCCGCTCGGTATCATTGTGATAAACACGCAACGAAAATGGTTCTTGAACACACACAAATGCTCTCTACCGCAATTCGTGTGTGTTCAAATGATTCTATTGATAGTGTCTATAAAAAAGCGCACCTAAATCATCCTTGTTCTATTTGGACAAGAAAAACACGATCTAATTTTAATTGGTTGTGTGAGATGACCGAAGCATTGTTTCAAGAATACAGCAGTCGGTATAACAATCTACACAAATCTTATTCTATTTTTGATATTTGTCGTAGGTATTCTGATCTAATTCCAGAAGGAGAACTAACAGAATTTGCCCAAGCTATGCCGATAGAATACAAAAACCCCGATCCAGTTAAAGCATACCGAACCTATTACCTAAACGACAAAAAAGACTTTGCTACTTGGAAACTCGGCAATGTTCCTATTTGGTGGAATATCTAAAACCAAAAATAATATGGAAGAAATAAAGATAATACCAGCACACGAAAATTTGGAAAGTTTTGTGGAAGAGTTTAGAAATAGATGTCTTGATCTTAAAGTTAAAAATTCAAGCACAGGTGGAATATTTTTAATGACTCTTGAAACATTTGAAAAGGCATGGAACGATATGCTACCAGAAATTGATATTAGCAATAATTTTGTGGAGATAGTAAAACAAAATTGGATTGATCTTATTGGACAGAAAAGAATTGTGGTGGTGGATGAAACAAATATAAAAAATCTTGTTGACATTCTATAAAACTTCTGATACACTCTTCGCTATCAAAATGAAAAAACTAACATTACTTTTGGGAATCCTTTCAATCTCTCTGGTCGGATGTGTGGATATGGAAGGATATAATTATTATCCTTCTCGACAATATTCTTATTACAGAGAATATCCAGTCAGACCATATCATTGTGAACGACCAGTTTATTCCAATGTTTATCCTTACAGAGTTATTGAAGATTATTGCCCAAAAAGAAATAGATTGAGAAACCTCGGATACATTAACTAAAATAAAACTATGGAAGAAAAATACATAAAACTAATAAGCCAATACGGAAGCCAATACGGAAACCAAAAAGTCGAATTTACTCTTGATCCAGATTCGGATTTACCCGAAATGGTATCAAATCTGGAATGCTTTTTAAAGGCTATCGGCTATCGATTTGAAAGTCTTGAATTTACAAAGAAAAAATACTAAAATATGAAACTCGGAGATATTGATATACCAGATACAGGAATTATGATTGGACTATATGCCCTTTGTGGTTATTTTGGACTAATGGCAATAATGACAATCTTAATGATAATCAAAGCAATCGCACTTTACTTTTTCGACTATACAATTATGATAGGAGGAATACCACTATGAAAAATGAAATAACATTAGGTGTAGGTTTGATTTTAGTAGGAATGGGATTTCTTCTCATTACCCCGTTTCTTTTGATCTGGTCGGTAAATGGTTTGTTTAGTTTAACAATTCCTTTTACATGGACAAATTGGTTCTATGCCTTTATCATTATGATTTTACTTCGTGGTAGTGTTTCTTCTAAATGAAAAGGTTTATGGTATATTGCACTCTGGAAACCGAAGAACCTTTTATGGTTGAAGCGGAAACACCAGAAGCAGCAAGAGAAGAAGCAATGAAGGAACTTGGCTGGCACATTATAGAATCGGAGGACGATCTTGGTGAAGAATAGATTTAGAATAATAGCAAAAGGAAGAATATCTGGTTCTCTTGGTATAACCTATACATTTCAAGAAGTTGTTATATGTGAAAACAAGAATGAGATATGGGAATCTCTTTATATTGGAAATACAGAAAGCAAAACAAAATGGGAATCAATTTCAAACCTTAAAATTTTTACTGAAAAAAACATTTGACAAATTTTTATTTTTTGATATTCTCTTCTGCGTTCAATCAAGAACAAAACCAAACCAAACAACCAAAATAGAAATACCCGACAATGAAAATACAAACGCCCAACCATACAATATTGTTCAACATTGCATCATTTACTCTAATCGGACTAACCAAAGAACATTGGAAACAAGTCTATTCTCCGAAAAAGTGAAATGCCTCGCAAAGAAGTTTGAAGAATTGGAATGCAAAGTATGGGATATGGAAGACTCTATCCTTAATCAGAAAAATAAAACAAAATAGAAAGAGATATATGGGATACACACACTATTGGACATATAATCCAAACGAGATATTAAACACCGAAGAACTTCGTAGGAAGTTTCGAGTAGCAGTCCAAACAATAGACCAAGCACACAAGATTATTAAGAAGAGAAAGTATTGCGTCATTCGTGGAGGACTTGGAGAAGGAACACCAATGATAAACGAAAGCCAAGTATGGTTCAACGGAGATGAGAAGAAAGGATTGGATCACGAAACATTCGACATCAAATGGTTTCCTTCTGGTGGATCAGTAAATGGATTCTGCAAGACAGCAAGGAAACCATACGATCTTCTTGTTTGTGTTTCTCTCCTTGCCTTCAAACACGCATTTGATAATCCAGATGTATTCACCTTCTCTTCTGATGGAGACAACGAAGATTGGGAAGATGCAAAAGACTTGATCACCAAAATCAAAGGTTCATTCGATGGGAAAATTTTTCCAGAAAAAAATAGTTGACAAAAAATAAAAAACCTGATAGTCTCTCACCTGTTCGATAAAAAGAACAGATCAACAACCAAAACCAAGAAAGACAAACCAAATGAGCATACCAACACCAGATACAGAACAAACGCTGTTCGGAACAGCAATCAATGCCCTGCGAATTGCAGGACAGGAAACCCTCGCCGATGACCTCGATCAGCGCATGGAGAATCTTATTAAGACTCCAAAGGTTGCAGTCTATGTCAAAGGAGGCATAGTTCAAGCAGTCCGTTCCAACATTGGACAAGACTTGGAAGTTGAACTCGTGGATGAAGACAACGATCCAGATACAGCAGATGATCGTTGGGAAGAAATTCAAACTGA
>Ga0247843_1004953_pt1 | contig 19183 bp, 15 predicted proteins | sample LaCruzMarch2017__FD_192420 | JGI IMG/M metagenome (GOLD analysis project Ga0247843, IMG submission 192420) | Freshwater microbial communities from meromictic Lake La Cruz, Castile-La Mancha, Spain - LaCruzMarch2017_8m | ecosystem: Environmental > Aquatic > Freshwater > Lake | place: Spain...
CCCCCAACCCAAAAACATTCGTGCATTCGTGGCTACCCTTAAAACGTATTTCATTGATCATTGATTATGGGGCCCAGACACTTTAGCCCCGAACCCAAAACATTCGTGCATTCGTGGCTACCCTTATAACGTATTTTATTGATCATTGATTATGGGGCCTGAGCAATTTAGCCCCCAACCAAAAACATTCGTGCATTCGTGGCTACCCTTAAAACGTATTTCATTGATCATAGACTATGGGTCCCAGACACTTTAGCCCCGAACCCAAAAACATTCGTGCATTCGTGGCTACCCTTAAAACGTATTTCATTGATCATTGATTAGGGGGCCCAGACACTTTAGCCCCGAACCCAAAAACATTCGTGCATTCGTGGCTACCCTTATAACGTATTTTATTGATCATTGATTATGGGGCCTGAGCAATTTAGCCCCCAACCCAAAAACATTCGTGCATTCGTGGCTACCCGTATAACGTATTTTATTGATCATTGATTATGGGGCCTGAGCAATTTAGCCCCCAACCCAAAAACATTCGTGCATTCGTGGCTGCCCTTTTTGTTTGGGTCTATTCATGATGGCTTAAGGGGTGGGTATTGGCCTCCAAATCTCCATTAAATTTTTGTTGAAATAGAATAAACCCGAACACTTTGGCCTGAGATTCTAAAATTCTTCTAATTTTGCTGAGCAATTAAACCATCGTTACGCATCGCGATACATCGCTAACCTAAATGACTATGAAGAAGTTAACCGCTTTTTTACTGCTTTTTTCCCTGCTTTTGAGCCCGGCTGTAATGCTGGCTGAAGGTGTAGATTCTTCTGCAGCTCCCGCTGCAACTGAAGTGGCCGCCGAGAATCCATCAGAAGCTCCAGCCGATTCGGCCTCAGCAGAAGCCGGAACCACCGTTTCTGAATCAGAGCAGGGATTCCGTGAAATTTTAAAAGACAAATTCATCGAGGGGGATTACATTTGGATGTCGCCCATCTTAATTTGTTTCATCATTGGTTTGGCCGTTGCCATTGAGCGGATTATTTATCTGAACATGGCGACCATCAATACCAAAAAGTTATTGAATGATTTGGAGTCAGCCCTAAAAAGCGGCGGCGCCAAAGCGGCCTTAACCGTTTGTCAAAATACCCCAGGCCCTGTCGCTGGTATATTTGCTGAAGGATTAAATCGTGCCGATGAAGGCATTGATGTGGTTGAAAAAGCCGTTGTTTCTTACGGTGGAGTTGAAATGGGTAAAATGGAAAAGGCTCTCCCTTGGTTGTCTCTTTTCATTGCCTTGGCACCTATGCTTGGTTTCTTAGGTACTGTAGTTGGTATGATTTTCGCCTTCGATAAAATTGAAGCAGCCGGCGACATTTCGCCTACGGTTGTAGCGGGAGGTATTAAAGTAGCTCTTTTGACCACCGTTGGCGGTCTTATCGTGGCCATGATTCTTCAAATTTTCTACAATTACATTATGTCGAAAATTGAAGGCTTGGTAAACGAAATGGAAGAGGCCTCTATCAACTTCGTTGATATGTTGGTGAAAACAGGAGTGGCTAAAAGTGGAAATTCCAAATCATAATTAATCAAGCATGAAGCCTTACCTTAAATATTTAGGCCCAGGCCTTAGTTATGGCATCGGATTGCTTGGCGTTATTGCTTACATCGCGGTTATGGCCACGGGCGTTAGCAACGAAGACATTTCGATGGCCGCCCTTAATGCCGGCTCATCGGCTTCCGATGCCGTTGGCCGATTCAACGGAGCTGTAGATTTTTTAATGACCTTGACCATTGTTTCGGTTGTTCTAGCGGGAGCTTTAATTTTGATTTTCCTTGTTAAAACGGCTATTCAAGACATCCGACGTCTGATTAAACCGGCTATTTTTACAGGGGGTATTTTGGCGATTTTTGCCTTCTGCCGCATCTTCGCCACAGGTCGCGAATCGTACGATTTGACCAACAAGTCAATCGAGACAGTCGAGTTTATTCGCAGTGTTCCCGATGCCGCGTTTTATTTTACCGATGCAGCCCTTCTTACCATGATGATTGTAATTGGATTGGCCATTGCTGCCGTGGTGTACACCGAGGTGTCCAAAATGTTTAAATAAACAACAATGGGACGACGCAGCAGAAAACCCTTGCCGGAAATCAACTCCGGTTCTATGGCCGATATCGCCTTTCTGCTCCTAATTTTTTTCTTGGTAACCACTACCATGGACCAAGAGTATGGATTGCCAAGAGAGCTGCCACGAAAGGTCGAAGAAAAAATACCACCGCCCCCAGTCAAAGAGCGAAATGTTTTGCTGGTTTATGTTAACCGCAACAATGAGTTGCTCGTCAACAACGAATACGGCGATGTTAAAACCTTAAAAGAACGAGTTAAAAATTTTATTCCAAACCGAACCAACCGCTCAGATTGGCCAGAAAAAGATGCCCCAGAAGAGTATGGTGAAGATGGTTTTACTTTTGTATTTCAAAAGTCCAAAGGGATTGTTGCCCTTCAAAATGACCGATTGACTACCTACAAAACCTACATCGAAGTTCAGGATGTTTTAACCCAAGCGTTTAATGAGCTGCGCAACGAGTTGGCTAAAGCAAAATATGGAAAGTCCTACGATGAGCTTTCAGAATTAGCCGCCAAAGGACAAACAGACGATATTCAAGAGGAGGCCAACACCCAAATGCATGCCATTCAAAAAGCCATTCCCATGGCAATATCTGAGGCTGAACCTATTAAATCGAAATAAGCATGTCCAAGTTTAGGAAAAAAGGTGGTTCTGGCGATGCCCCCGGTATTAATACCGCCTCCCTTCCCGATATCGTTTTTATGCTCTTGTTCTTTTTTATGGTAGCAACCCGCATGCGTGAGGTTACCCTTCAAGTGAAGGTAACCAAACCCGGCGCAACCCAATCGGTTAAAATTGCTTCTGAAGACCGCAACAAAATCATTTCAGTGTACGTAGGGCAACCCACCAAAGCCCAATTGTACGGCACCGCTCCCCGCATGCAGCTCAACGACGTTATTGCTGACGTTAAAGACGTTGGCCCCTTCGTTTTGGAAGAAATGAACCGCCTGCCCGAAGCCGACAGAAAAAAGGCCTTTGTATCCATTAAAGCCGACGAAGAAGTCTCTACCGGCATTATCACCGACATCAAAGAGGCCCTGCGCGACGTAGATGCCCTCAAAATCCAGTACGGAACCCGCAAAACAGCGGTTCTTTATTGATCCTTTACCCCTTTTAAATTGCATTTTAGTTCTATCCCCGAGCACAACTCTCTGTGCCCTGCGGAATTGGATACCCCTCCTTAACGAGCATGGGCTGCCCCGTGTTCTTGCCTCGAAGTAGGCCAGAATGCTCAGCGGCCACCCAAAAAAACCGATTTATTATGAACAAGTTGGCCCATTTTGCATTCTAGCTTTATGGAAAATGTTCAGCGCCTATTCTGGTTTCGCCGAGATCTGCGGTTGCACGACAACCGCGGCCTGTTTGAAGCTTTAAGCCGAGGAGGCACCTTGGCTGTTTTCGTTTTTGATGTTCAAATCCTGCAGAAATTGCAAGACAAAACCGACCGAAGGGTGCAGTACATACACCAACGGCTGTTAGACCTTGGTCGTGAAATTGAAGCCCAGGGCGGCCGTTTAAGGGTAATGTACGGCGAACCTTTGCAGGTTTGGGCAGAATTGGCCGATGCCTACAGGCCCGCCGAAGTCTTTGCAAACGAAGATTATGAGCCCTATGCCCGGAAACGCGATGCGGAAGTAGCCGCTCTGTTGCAAGAACGCGGAATTCAATTTCATGCCTTTAAAGACCACGTTCTTTGCAGCCCTGACGAAATTAAATCAGGCAGCGGCGGACCCTATTCTGTCTATACCCCATACAGCCGGGTTTGGCTGGAACGAGCCGCACGGGAATCAGAACACCGCAGTTTTAATTCCGAAGGACTTGGTCAGGGCTGGACACAAGGCCTTGATGGGCATCTTATGCCCAGCCTGAACGACATGGGCTTTGAAGAAACAGCGTTTGATTATCCTGCACGCCAGGTGCCAAACCAATTGATTCGAGCCTATGCCGAAACGCGCAATACCCCATCCTTAGATGCCACAAGCAAACTGGGATTGCATTTGCGGTTTGGCAGCATTTCGGTGCGCGAATTGTACCGGCAGGCCGTGCAGCAAAGCGAAACCTTTGTAAAGGAATTGGCCTGGAGGGAATTTTTTATGCATGTAATGTGGCACCATCCGCGGGTGGTGGATCAGGCCTACAAACCGGCTTACGATGCGATTCCTTGGCTAAACCGAGAGGAAGACATTGAACGTTGGTGCGCAGGGCAAACGGGATATCCAATTGTAGATGCAGGCTTGCGGGAATTGCTCGCCACCGGATTTATGCACAACCGCGTACGCATGGTGGTAGCTGGATTTTTGGTGAAGCATTTGCTGGTGGATTGGAGGATTGGAGAGGCTTGGTTTGCTCGGCACTTGTTGGATTTTGAGCTGGCCAGCAACAACGGGAATTGGCAATGGGCAGCGGGAACCGGCTGCGATGCGGCCCCCTATTTTCGAGTGTTTAATCCAACCACACAGGCCGAGAAATTTGATTCTAAAGGAGCGTACATCCGGCGTTGGGTTCCAGAAATTGAAGGATTTGGATATCCTAAGCCTATGGTTGAGCATGCGGTGGCGCGGAACCGGGCGATTGAAACCTACAAATTGGCCCTGGGAAAATAAGAAATGTTGATTTACCCTCTATTTTAATAGGCCCAGGAAATAACGCTTTTGGGCTTAGATTGCCACAGCGCTCACCGCCTTGCTCAAAACAGGACCGCATGCCGGCCCCTTTGTTCCCTTTTCGGGTAAACACAATGGAACCGGTTCGCTATCGGGGGTTTTATAACCACAGGGCACCGAGGGGTTCCCCGCGGGGGAGCTTTGCACCGTCTATTGAAAGGGGGGTATAACCACAGAACACACAGCAGTGCACAGCATCTACGATCCTGCCGGCCCTGTGCGCATTTCCTCAGCCCCTTTGTGGCCTTTGCGGCAAAACTGAAATCTGCGCTTTCGGCCCTTTCGGGGCAGCCGCATCAACCCCTGCCGCGGGCAAATTTTTGGCTACAAGCACCCAAAATCCATCGCATTCCCGAATCCCTTAACCTACTGACTTGAAACTTATTTCAATTCGAAAAGGCTGTTTTCTAGGTTGTGGTTAACCTTGATCTCCTTTAAAATAAAGGTCAACGACATTCCTTGCTCCGTTACATCCAATTGATGTGGCAGCATAACTCCATTCACGGGCTGATACCGCGAATACACTGTTGAACCCATGGCTCCGTTCGATTTAATTAACACCCCCGTTTCTTCGCTGTACCAACGGGTATCAACGCTTCCTGAAGGCCCAACAAACTTCATTTGATAGCAGCGCTCCCCATCAATCAAAAGCAATCCCTGCAATTCTACAGTATAACCGTAGTTGGCATACACCGCCTCCAAAACGGGGTTCAATTGAGCCAAGGTTTCTTTGATGTCGTTCTCGTCCAAGGGCTTTTCTCCGCTAGGATCAACCGTGCTGCCCTTTTTGCCATTCACTACAACCTTTTGAGCCACCTGCCCCATTTGTTTTGCCATCATTCGGCCTTTGTCTGGGCCTTTGAAGTCGGTTTCCATTTCAATGGTAAATCCCTGTATGGAAGCTTCTGCTTTCTGCGAAAAAGATTTAATGCTGTTGATGTTTTCCATTCCACCGCTCACCTGAACAAAGCGATCAACCACCGTTTGGGCGGTTACTCCTTCCGGTACCGGAGCCAAACTTCCAGCCTTGCGACCAAAAGCATCAAAGAACGAAATTTTTCCGTCGGCATCGTAGGTCAACAATCCAGCTTCAATGCTGTCTCTGCGGCCAACCACCACCAAGTTGTATCCAAAGGGCTTAACGTAATTCAGCGCCGCATTTTGGATGTCTTCTTGGGTTAAATTGGCCAGTGTGGTTAGGTAATCCTGATAATAGGTTTCAGGCAATTTATAGCGTTCTATGTTGATGGCAAATCGGGCAATGGTGCCGGGATCTTCGAGCGAGCGAGCAAAAGCGCCGGTAATTTCGGCTTTGGTGCGGTCAACTTCTTCCACCGAGATGGGTTCGCTTACGATTCGATTCATTTCGGCCACCATTTGATACACAGCAGAATCGGTTACCGAATTCCGCACATCGGCGGTAATGGTAAAACTGCCTTTTAAGGGGTCGGCCGAAATCGAGGCGTAAGAACCATAGGTATATCCATGCGTTTCGCGCAGGTTTTTGAACAAGCGGCCGCTCATTCCTCCGCCCAAAATGTTGGCCATAACCCGAACCGCAATGGCATCGGGGGCTCCTGGTTTTAAATCAATTGGATAGGTCAGCCGAATTGAACTTTGAACGCTGTTGCCCCGGTCGTACAAAAACACCTGCGAAGATTGCGGCGCCTGAGCATCAGGGAACTTGCGGCTGGGCAGTTTTTCGCCCGCCCACCGGCCAAAGGCTTCCTCGGTCAATGCCTTTGCCTCTGCCAAGGTAATGTCTCCAACAATCGCTAAATACGAAGATTTAGGGCTAAACACCTGAGTGTACATGTTGCGAATGTCCTGCAAGGTTACCGCTTCAATGGTTTTTTTGTCGGTTACCTCTCCGTAAGGGTGCTTGTCGCCAAAATTGGCTACCCCCGCGATGTTGCTGGCAATTTGACCGGGGTCGTCTTGCTGCGAAGCAAGACCTGCCAAGGCTTCTCTCCTAATTCGTTCCAACTCGGCCTCAGGAAAGGCGGGCAGGGTAACCACCTCGGCCATCAAGTTGAGCATCTCTTTTTTGTTCCGCGACAATCCCGAGGCGAAAGCAAAACCGGCCCCAGCCTGAATGCTCGCCCCCAACATATCGATTTTCTCATCCAACTCCACCTTCGTTTGCTTGGTGGTGCCCGACATAATCATGGAATTGAACAGGTCCGATGTGCCCGATTTTTCTCCTTCCAGAATGGGATCCATTTCCACTTGAAGAGAAAAGGTAATGACAGGCAATTTGTGGTTTTCAACCACGAATACACGCAAGCCGTTCTTTAACTTGAAGGATTGGTAGCTGCCCAATTGGATTTTAGGCGCCGGACCCGCCCCGGGAGCCTTACTCCGGTCAAGCTGAGCCGTGGCGGTAAATGCAAAGGCCAGAAATGCAAAAGAGAAAAGGAAAAACGTTGCTTTTTTCATGGGACTATTCTTAATTCGAAGCTTGAGGTAAGTAATACAGTACAACCCTGTTTTCTTTAACCAAGTATTGGTTGGCTACACGCAAAACATCCGCTGCTGTTACAGCCCGGTACCGTTCCATCTCAGTATTAATCAGGTTGGCATCGCCATAATACACATGGTAGTTGGCTAGATTTTCGGCAATACCTGCTACCTGTTGATTCTGTTCTATGAACGCGGTTTCTATCTGATTGATCACTTTGTTTTTTTCGGCCTCTGTGATGGGTTCTTTCTTAACCCGATCTGCCTCTGCATCCATCGCCTTTTCAAGTTCGGCAGGCCCTGTTTCTTGGTTGCAAATGCCTAAAGCAATAAAAACACCCGGATCTTCCAAAGGGAATGGAAAAGCAAAGGTGGCTACGGCTTTTTGCTGTTCGTACACAATGGAACGGTTGTACCGAGAACTGCCACCCCCCGAAAGCAAGGTGGTTAATACCTGCAGCGCGTAATAATCAGGTGTTCCTTGAGCTGGAATCCGATAGGCTTGCACCACCGCAGGCAATTGAATTTTGTCGAATACCGTGTCGCGGATTTCCTTTCCTAATGCGGGCTCCACCACCTTGGGCCGGGGAATTTCGCGCTTGCCTTTGGGGATAGATCCAAAATACTTCTCCACCAATACCTTGGTTTTCGCTATGTCTAAATCGCCAGCAATCGATAAGGTGGCGTTTTGCGGCACGTAAAAAGTGCGGTAAAACTCCATAAATTCATCGAGCTTAGCCGCATTTAGGTGCTCCATTGAGCCAATCGGAACCCAACGGTATGGGTGCTTTTTGTAGGCGCGCTTAAATACTTCTTCCATCAATGTGCCATAAGGCTGGTTGTCCACCCGCTGCCGCTTTTCTTCCTTTACAACCTCCCGTTGTGTTTCAACTCCTATGTTTTCGATTTTTGCATGCAGCATGCGCTCGCTCTCCAACCACAAACCCAATTCCAATTGATTCGAAGAAAGCACTTCATAGTAAAAGGTCCGATCTTGCGAGGTGTTCGCATTGTTCGCACCGCCCGCCTTTTGAATGTACTTGTCAAATTCACCCCGGGCTATGTTTTCTGAACCCTCAAACAACAGGTGCTCAAAAAAGTGGGCAAAGCCCGTTCGAGTCGTGTCTTCGTTTTTAGAACCTACATGGTAAAGAACCGACACCGCCACAATCGGCGTGCTGTTGTCCTGGTGCAATATAACATGCAGTCCATTGGGCAAATCGTACTCTACAAACGAAATGTTGGACTGAGCAAAGGCCGCGGAACCCACCGATAAGGAAACCATAAGGCCAAGCTTTGTTTTTCGAAAAAACGACATAATGCGATGTTTTAGACCCGCAAGGTAAAACTTTTCAGTCGGCCATAAAAGGGGCTCAAGCAAGTTATATTCTTAAATCCGGTTAATTTCCGCTTTAATTCCCCTTAGATTCAGCCCTCCCAATATTAAGAATTCATTAACTTAGATGTCTGTATGAAAACAAACACGCTTACCCAGGGCCGCCTTTTTCAGGCGACTTTTCTCTTTTTTATCCTGCTCACAGGTTTCGCCCAAAGCCAAACCCTGCACATTACCGAAATTAATTACAACAGCGATTCTACCCGAAGCACAGGGGATTGGTTCGAGGTGTTCAACCCCAGCAGCAGTCCAATAGACCTGAGTGGCTATAAAATAAAGGATTCAGACCCCCTCAATTTATACCTTGTTCCCCCAGGAACTTTCATCGCTGCAGGGGGGTATCTTGTTTTTGTGGCCGATACCCAACGCTTTAATTCTCAGTACAGCATTCCAAATAAGGTGGGCCCGTTGGGCTTTGGGCTAAACAACAACACCGACCAAATTCAAGTGTTTGACCCCTCAAACCAGCTAATTATTCAAGTGACGTACGCGGATTCAACCCCCTGGAATATAGGTGCAGATGGACTTGGAAGAACCCTAGAATTGCTCAACACATCTTCCGACCCCAACGACCCCAACAGCTGGCGCATTGGATGCATTTTGGGCTCCCCAGGCCAAGCCTATCAGCCCTGCACAAACGAAACCCTAATTGTTAGCGAGGTGAATTACAAAAGCCCCATCGGGAACGATGCCGGAGATTGGTTTGAACTGCGCAACCTGAGCAGCAGCCCCAGAGACATCAGCGGCTTTTACCTGCGCGACGAAAAAAACACAAACCTGTATAAAATCCCCCCCGCCACGGTCATTCCACCCGATGGATTTTTGGTGCTGTATCAAAACCTAACCCTGTTCAACCAAGAAAACCCAGGAATTGCCAATAAAATAGGCCCTTTGTCCTTTAGCCTTTCAGGAACAGGCGATGCCATTCGCATCTTCAATGCCGCCGACAAGCTCATCTACTCCATGCACTACCTAGACTACGCCCCTTGGCCCAACGAACCCGATGGGAACGGATATACACTCGAAGCCCCTCGAAACCCACAACCAAACTGGGACGTAAACAGCGCCACCTACTGGGGCTACGGTTGCCTAGGTGGATCGCCCGGATATTTGGTCCCAGAAAACTGCGTAATGGGACAAGCCGAAACAGAAATCAATACTTCGCCCGTTTTCCCGAATCCTTCATCCCATCAAATTACGCTGCCACAAGCCTTGCAGAGCTTCGTTGTGTTTGATGCAAACGGTCGCCTTTGCATGCAGCATTTTAATACCCCAACAGGTCTTGTTCTAAGTTTGGAATTTTTATCCCCCGGTCCCTATATTCTTAGAATGCAATCGCCCGATGGACAGATAACACATCAACGTCTAATGCATCAAAAACGATGAAACATTTCTATGCCCTTCTGCTCTTGTTTTTTGGTGTCGGAGCGCATCCGCTTTCTGCGCAGTTGGTCATCAATGAATATTCCTGTTCCAACTACAACGATTATGCCGATCAATTTGGCGATTTTGAAGACTGGATTGAACTTTACAATCCTACCGGAGCAGCCGTTAATACTGCCGGCTTATTTTTGAGCGACAATCCCTCAAATCCATTAAAATGGCCCATTCCAACCACCAATGTAGCCGCCGGTGGCTATCTTTTGGTTTTTGCTTCCGACCTGAATATCACCAATACACCTCCCTACCATACCAGTTTTAAACTGCGGCAAAGCGAAAACCCAGAATCCATTGTGCTTAGCGATGCGATGGGCAGCTCTATAGATCAGGTTGCCATTCAAAAAGCCGCCCGAAACAACTCGGCCGGACGCAGCACCGACGGAGCTGCAACTTGGGGGGTTTTTACGAATACTACCCCCAACGCTTCCAATACCGGCGCATCTACCAACTACATGCCCCCAATAACCGTAAATGTGCCCCGAGGATTTTATACCACAACCCAAAATGTGGCCCTAGCGTGCAGCGACCCTACCGCCGAAATTCGATACACCACCAACGGGGCAGAACCAACACCCACTTCCGCATTGTATGCCAGCCCTATTTCCGTTGCCACCACCACCGTGCTTCGGGCTAGAGCTTTCCCAACACAACCCGGTTTCCTGCCCGGATGGGTTAGCACCCATTCCTATTTTATTAACGAGAACTTCAGTTTGCCCGTAGTTAGCCTTTCTTCCACCGATTACAATGCCATTTTTGCCAATGGAAACCTCCGCATTTTCTCGCACCTAGAATACTTCAGTGCCAATCAACAATTCCTCTTTGAATCGTACGGAGAAGTAAACAAACACGGAAACGACTCTTGGGCCTTTCCTCAAAAAGGGATTGACTTTATTACCAAAGACGAATGTGGGTACGACCAAGAAATGAATTACCCCATTTTTCATACCAGCCCCCGCCCCGATTACCAACGCATTATGTTTAAGGCCGGAGCCTCCGACAATTACCCCTACACTTGGGGGAACGGCGGCTGCCACCTGCGCGATGCTTTTGTTCAAAGCCTGGCCGAGAAAATTGGGATGAACGCCGATTTGCGCCGACTGGAACATTGCATCGTTTTTATCAATGGAAACTATTGGGGCCTTTACGAATGCCGCGAAAAAGTGAACGACCCCGACTACACTAAATTTTACCACGGCCAAGAAAAGAAGGACCTGGATTTCTTAAGTTTTTGGGGTGGATTAAATGTTCGATACGGATCGCCCAACGATTGGAACAATTTGTACAACTATGTTACCGCCAATTCCATGCAGGTGCAAGCCAATTACCAAAGCGTGGCCACCCAGCTTGATGTCAACAATGTGATTGATTACATGATTCTGAATACCTGGTCCGTCAATTCCGATTGGCTCAACTGGAATACCATGTGGTGGAAAGGAAACGGCGGAAACGGCGTGCCCTGGCGCTATGCACTTTGGGACCAAGACAACATTTTCAATTTAGGGCATAATTATACGGGCCTTCCTACCACCGACTTTAACGCCGACCCCTGCGAATACGACGATATGTTCCCGAATTCAGGCCCCGAAATTGGCCACATGGTTATTTTTAGCAAACTCATGGAAAACCCCGGCTTTAAAGCCGCTTACCTAAATCGGTATCAGCAACTTTCTGCCGGAGGCCTTTCTTGTCCCTATGTGTTGACCCACCTCGATTCTATTATCAACATCTTAACGGTTGAAATGCCAAGGCACATTACCCGCTGGGGGGGAAGCATGAACGAATGGCAAAACAATTTGCTCTTTCTTCGAAACCAAATAACCGGCCGCTGCCAGGTCATTGAGCAAGGATTGGAAGACTGCTACGATGTGGATGGGCCTCACCCTGTGGTTATTAATGTGTGGCCACCCAACTCTGGCGATGTGAATTTCAATGGGTTTCAACAGGCCAATTATCCTTGGTCCCAAAGTTGGTTCGGCAACCTGCAGGCCAACATGACGGCAACCGCCAAAGTAGGCTGGAATTTCTCGCATTGGGAGCTGTTTAACCACACCCTGCTTCCAGATTCTACGGTAAATCCCGCGGCATTCACCCTAATGCAAGCCGACAGCATTGTCGCTATTTTTGTGCGCACCGATTCCCTAACCATAACCTACGATGTCAGTCCTCCGCTTAGCGGCAGCATTCGCAGCAACGGTACCGTTTTGCCCGTTTACCCGCTAACTCAAACCCAAATTGCAGGGAATGTATTGAACCTAGAAGCCTTGCCGGTTGCTGGCTATCTGTTCGACTACTGGGAAATTTTCCATCACAACATGGTCCCCGATTCTTCGGCCGACCAAGCCTTCCTTACTTTTGGCGAAACCGATACCCTGATTGCTCATTTTGTGCGCGAACCCGATAGCCCAATCGACCCGCCTCCGCCCCCCTCCAACCTAGACGACGAAGCCCTATGGATTCCCAATGCCTTTACGGTGAACGGAGACGGACTCAACGAGGTCTTTAAGGTGTACCACAACAGCACCATAACCGAAGGCTCCTTTTCTATTTACGACCGCTGGGGAGAATTGCTGTTTACGGCTAAAAACTTCAATCAGTGGTGGGATGGCAATTATATGAACGAACCTTGCATGCAAGGCGTTTATACGGTGGCCGTTCGCTACTATGATTCCAAGGAAAAACGATGGAAAACCAGAGTCGCCAACGTGAATCTAATCCGCTAAGGGGCAGCTGAAATTTACCGAACTTGAGTTTTCACAACCTCGTTTCTTTGTTCCTTTTTGCTTGCTTCTTATTCCCCCAAAAATTGGCGGCCAATCTAATTATGCCGCCGCTGCAACTTGAACTGCAATGCGCGCAAAACCGGTATGCCGAGGGGCAGCCCATGCAGTTTACGCTAATCATTACCAACCAAAGCACCCAAGACGACTATCCAATCGTTCTTCCTGCTGAGGGCCCTGGGGCTGCGGGGGTGTTTTTTTTCAATATGTACGACAAAGCCAAAAACACCCGTATTTTAAGGTATGCCGAATCCTGCCCAAGCTTAGATTCAGGCAAAACCAACCTGCTTTGGCTTAAACCCCAGCAGCAAATCCGCATTCCTTTGACCTTGCAAGCCGATACCATTACGCCTACCCACCAAGCTCACCATTTTGAACAACCTGTTTTTGCTGGCGAATACCTTTTCTCTGTTCGATACCAACCCAAAGGCAGGCAACACGACAGCCTGTATTGGTTCTTTGATTCGCACTCCAAAATAAAACCGGGGGGGCATTTCATGCCATCAGACGGCTTGAACAGCCAAACCTGTTCAACGTCGGTGTTCCGAACAGCCGACACCCTAATTAACATCGATGGAAAGCCTTATTTTATAAAAACCGACGGGCACCGATTTTTTTATTTTTCCGAATGGATGCCAACCATCACCACCGACATCCGCTGCGTTCACATTACAAACCTGCCCCCTTTCGCCTCGGCCTTACCAAGCGGAGAATTCTATTACAGCCATTTCAGCGATTTTGCCGAATTCATCCGGCGATTTGATGATGGAGACGTTCAGGAATACCGGAAATTTTCCGATTACTGCCCTAGTTATTTGCATACCCAAGCTTTTGATGAACAAAAACGACCCACCGTTTTGGCCCATCAAATGCCCGATGCCCGATTTTACCGTGCTGAATATCAACAACCAGGAAACCTTTTAATTCGAGAATCCATGTGCTCCCCAACAGGCACTTCCTGCAGGGAAACTACCTTTAGGTACGATGAACAGGGAAATCTACTCGATTCTAAAAGCAGCAATACCCAACCTTGTGTGGAAGTATATGTGGATGGGAAACGACGGGGCCTTGCCCTCGGTTCTTTCGAATAACGGGTACTTTTCCCGGCTTAAGTAAGGGCAGCGGCAATCCTAAAAACCCCTGCGAAAGTCCATCGGCGATGGACACCTACAAAAAGGCAAGGCAGCCCCTTTTGGTTTTTTCAAGCCCAAATTTAGACCCGAATGCATCGGCGGTGATTTTCCAAGAGAACATCAACGCCGCTTTCTCAATCCATATCCAAATAGCGCATCAACAGGCCATAGCGGTCGTCCATGTTGTTGTCGCGCTGAGCATGAAAGGTGCCAGCAACGGTATAATTAAACCGCACAAAAGTGGCGATAATGGCACTTAAATCGGTTCTGTTGATTTTTAAATGCACCTCTAATTCTGAGCTGTTTGGAATGCCCATGATGCTTACGCTAATGATTTTGGCATCGTTGCTTTCAACCAACTGAGCCATTTGCCCCAGCGAGTAATCGCGGTCCAGCACCTGAAGCACCAACACCGCCCCAGGTTCATTCACCCCTTTCAGTTGCGCCATCCCTTGCATCAAGTTCGACAAGGTGATGCAGCCCATGTACTTCCCATGTTCGTCCAGCACCGGCAACACCGTCAATTCCCATTCCTGAAACCAGCGAATCACTTCTAAAAAATGGTCTTCCGCCCGAACAAATGGCTTCTGCAAAGACAAATCATGCGAGCCCAGCGGCTCCTCGGGTTTGTTGTTCTGGTATATGTCTTCCTCGGTAATTAGCCCTAAGTAATCTTCGTGGTTGATGATGGGCAAATGGCTTACCTTAAACTCTTCCATCCAAGCAATGGCTTTTAACCCCGTATCGCTGGTTTTTAGCGGGGGAATGTCGTCAAGCACTAAGTCGCGGGCCATCATCATATTCGTACAAGGCTAAAGTAAAATAAAACGCATGTGCTGCGAACAAAGATGCAAAATCCAACGTTCTAGCCCTACCATATTGCCGTATTTTTATTTCTTCTTCCTTTTTTATCGTTCTCAGGCAGCCTTGCTCCCGCAGCAACATCCAAGAGGGTTGAAGAAAGAAACCTATTTTTGAGGGAAATTTGATCTAATTCTCAACAGCAAAGCGCATGGTTCAACTGAGTGTTAATGTGAATAAGATTGCGACCCTGCGCAACGCAAGGGGAGGGCAGCTGCCAAATGTGGTGGAATTCGCCTTGAAGGCAGAACGGTTTGGAGCCAACGGCATCACCGTTCACCCCCGCCCCGACCAACGCCACATTCGCCATTCTGATGCGGTTGAACTCGCTGCTGCCATTCACACGGAATTTAACATTGAAGGATATCCTTCGCCCGAATACCTAGACCTGCTTCGGCAGCTGCGCCCAGCTCAGGCAACCCTGGTGCCAGACCCGCCTCATGTTCTTACAAGCAATGCCGGTTGGAAGGTTTTTGAATGCCGCCAATTCCTTAGCGAGGTGGTGGCCGAACTTAAATCCTACGGCTGCCGCGTTTCTATATTTATGGATCCCAATCCCCTGGCCATGGAAGAGGTTGCCCGCACCGGGGCCCACCGAATTGAGCTGTACACCGAGGCCTACGCCGCGCAGTACCTCAACAATCCAGCACGGGCCATCAAACCCTATGTTGAGGCGGCATTGGCGGCCCAAGCCGTTGGCTTAGGCATTAATGCCGGACACGATTTAAATCTTCAAAATCTCGGCTACCTGGTTCAGCACCTTCCCGGACTTCAAGAAGTATCCATCGGCCATGCCTTAGTGGCCGATTGCTTGGACTTTGGACTCAACAATACCATTGGCCTGTACCGCCGCCTTTGTCAACCCTTGAACGATTGATATGCTTTTCTCAACCGTTCACGGACAAGGTCCAGCCCTTTTTGTGTTGCATGGCCTTTTTGGCTCGGCCGACAATTGGTCCAGCCTCGGCAAACGCTGGGGCAGTCAGTTTGAAGTGCACTTGATCGACCTGCGCAACCACGGCCGATCCCCCCATTTCTCCACGCATTCTTACCCCGAAATGGCTCAGGATTTGCTCGATTACCTGAAGGATAAAAACCTGAGTTCAGCCCATGTTTTGGGGCATTCTATGGGAGGAAAGGCCGCCATGAACTTGGCTTGCTTGGCTCCCCAGGCGGTTCGCTCCCTGCTGGTCGCCGACATTGGGCCTTGGGCTTATCCAATTCACCACGCCTCTATTTTGTCGGCCATGCAAACGCTGAACCCCGCCCAATTTTCTCAGCGAAAACAGGCCGAAGAGGCTTTTGCTCAGAGCGGATTGGACGCAGGAACCCGCCTGTTTTTATTAAAAAATTTGTACTGGGAAGGGAACACTTTGGCCTGGCGCTTGAATCTGAACGCACTGGCCAATCACATTGAAGAGGTGGGCAAGGCCCTGCCTCAGGGAACGCAATACCCAGGGCCAACCTTGTTTGTGCGCGGAGCCTTAAGCAGCTACATTCCGGTCGATTCTGAGCCGCGAATTCAGGCCCATTTTCCGCAGGCGCAACTTCAAACCCTTGCGGGCGCGGGCCATTGGCTTCACGCCGATCAACCGGAGGCTTTTTATCAGGTAGCCCTGGATTTTTTCCGGGAATAAAATTTATTTTTTTGGGGCGCCTAATCCCGCTTTCACCTGTAGTCGCCTTGCCAAACCGGTTGTCAGCTGCGGCTGCGGTGGCTCACAAGCTCGCCTCCTCGCCGCGCTGCCAATGCCGGTTTGGCTGCGGCGCCTGCCGGTTCAATCGGGGGCGCGGGCGTCCTCAATCATAGCCCGCAACAGGTCTAAGGTGTCGGCTTGTTCCGGCTTTTTATCGCGCCTCCATCTAAAAATACGTGGAAACCGCAAGGCTATTCCACTCTTATGCCGCTTGCTTTCTTGAATCCCATCAAATCCAATCTCAAACACCAACAAGGGTTCTACCCGGCGAACCGGCCCAAACGAATCTAAGGAATGCTTGCTCACAAAGCGGCTCAGCTCGGTTAGCTCAGCCGTGGTTAATCCACTATAGGCTTTAGCCACGGTCAGCAATTCCCCGTTCCACCATACCCCAAAGGTGAAGTCGGTGTATAAATTCGCGCGGTTTCCATGTCCCCGTTGTGCATAGGTAAGAACGGCATCAAAACTGCGGGGCTCGACTTTCCATTTCCACCAACTTCCCCGTTTGCGTCCCACGCCATAGGTGGAGTCCAAGTGCTTTAGCATGACTCCTTCGGCACCCTGTTGTGCGGCGTCTTCCCGTTTTTTTACCCAAAGGTCAACATCCCCAACCCAGGCCGGCGATACCCCAATGCGGGGCAAATTTTGCATTTCGTTTTCCAGCAAGGCCCTTCGATCGCGCAAGGGCCACATGCGTATGTCTTTTCCCTGCCATTCCAATAGGTCGTAAGCCATAAAACCAACAGGAATCTCTTTTAATATGGCCGAACTGAGCCGCTTTCGGTTTAACCTTCGTTGCAGTTCAGAAAAAGGTTTCCAGTCTCCAGGCTTTCCGGGCAACAACTCTCCGTCCAACACCCAATCTCCCTGCATAGGCAAAGCTCCGTCGGTCAGCTCAGGGTATGCATCGGTAATAAGTTCCTCTCCGCGGCTCCACAAAAACGAATGTCCTTGTCGGCACACCCATTGGCAGCGAATGCCGTCCCATTTCCATTCCACCTGCCAATCTGTTGGTTTTGGTTCTGGAGTTTCTGGGTTGTAGGAGTACGCCAAAAAGAAAGGATAGGGCTTGCTGATGTCGGCCAGGCTGTTGTTGTCGAGCAACAGCGCCTGCCATTGTGTATCTTTTGGATGCCATTGTCCAGTAAGCCGGTACTGAATCTGTTCGGCATCCTGTTCGGTTGCTTTAGCTAGGGCCTGCACCAACAATCCCTTTGATACTCCAACGCGGAATCCCCCTGTAATGAGTTTATTAAAAACGAATCGGGTTGAACGGGGCATGCGTTTCCAGGCCTCAAGTACAAAGGCCTGCTGTTGTTCTGGGGGCAATCCCCGCTGGGCCTCAATGGCTTGCATCCATTCGCTCAGGCTTCCCTTGGGAGCGTTTACCCCGGGCTCGGGAAACAAATGCGTCATCGTTTCGGCCAAGTCGCCCGCCACACTGTAGCATTCGGCAAACAACCATTCGGGCAATCCGGCCTCGCGCATGGACAGTTGCTTTAATGCGGCACTGTTCAGCCGGCGCCCCCCAATTTGTCCGCTCAGCAAAGCCAAGGCCCACAACCCATCTGAATTGGAGTGGTTTTCAAAAAAGGAGGCCAGCAAATCGACTTTGGCCTTTATACCGGGGCTGCTGTCCAATAGATGATATAATTCAACAAAGGCCTTCATTCGCTGTCGTCATCGGTTTGCCCAAAATGGGTTTCCAAGGTCTGAGCCTGGATTCCTTGTTCCCGCAAAAAACGGCTTAGTACGTCAGAATACCCATGGGTAATCCAAACCTGTTCTGCTTTGGTTTCTTGAATCGCATACAAGAGACCGTTCCAATCGGCGTGGTCAGAGAGCACAAATCCCATTTCGTAGCCTGCCCGGCGGCGCAAGCCTTTTAAATGCATCCAGCCTGAAGCCGCAGCCAGTTGGTGCGGCTGTTTTCGCAAAAAACCGGCTCCACGAATGGTGCCCGGAGGAGCAATCAACACCGGCATTCGCTCTGGAACATTGCGGGCATACCATTTAGGAGCTGGGGGCAGGCCAAACCCATTTTTTCGCAGTGCCTCATGGGTTTCCCAAACGGAGGAGTGCAAGGCCACAGGAATTCCCCTTTGGTGAAGCCCAAGCATCACTCTTTGAGCTTTGCCCAGAGAGTAGGCCAGAACAACAGGCAGTTCTCCCGCCCCAGAACAACGCCTGTACCAAGCTTCCATTTCAGAAAACACGGTTTCTTGATCTGGAAATTGAAACAAGGGCATGCCAAAGGTGCTTTCAGTAATAAAGGTATGGCAGGTCAGGGGCTCGAAAGGGTGGCTAAGTCCGTCGGGTGTGGTTTTGTAATCGCCACTCACCACCCACACTTCTCCGCGGTATTCCAAGCGTATTTGTGCGGACCCCGGTATGTGTCCCGCCGGGTGAAACGACAAAGACAGGCCCCGAATGTAGTGTTTTTGACCAAAGGGCAAAGTATCAAGGCGAATGTGTTTTCCCAGCCTGAGTTTGAGCACGTTTTTCGAGAAAAAGGGAGCCAGGTAGCTTCCCATGCCCCGTCGTGCATGGTCGGCATGCGCATGTGTAACCACGGCCCTTGCAACGGGCTTCCAGGGGTCGATGTAAAAATCGCCCTGTTCGCAATACAAACCTTCGGAAC
>Ga0247843_1004955_pt1 | contig 19176 bp, 14 predicted proteins | sample LaCruzMarch2017__FD_192420 | JGI IMG/M metagenome (GOLD analysis project Ga0247843, IMG submission 192420) | Freshwater microbial communities from meromictic Lake La Cruz, Castile-La Mancha, Spain - LaCruzMarch2017_8m | ecosystem: Environmental > Aquatic > Freshwater > Lake | place: Spain...
GGCATCGGGTTGAGACAACCGGCGCTGGAGGATGCGTTGACCCTCCTCCGGATCGAGCATGGAACCATCGGCGGCCACATACAGGTCGGGAATCGTCTGGGCCTCGATGTAGCGAACGCCCTCGGCCCCGTAGCGTTGCAGCGTCCGCACCATCATCTCGGCGGCGATGTTCGCGTCACGCCCCACGGCCCCGAGTCGCGGCCAAATCCGCTCGAAGAACTCGTCACGGCCTTCGCCCGGCGCATCCAGGCGCAGCGAGTTCATCCAGTCACGGGCCTGAGCCGGTGACAGGGAGTCCAGAGCCGCGTACTCCGAACGCCGGCACTCGTCCATCGCCCTCCACTGGAAAGCCGAAATGGTGGCGAAGCGGGTCCATTCATTGGTGTCGGTGTTGCAGCTCCCCGCGCGGATTCGGGTGTAGAAACGATTGGTGCCCACGATGGATCGGTTCGTGGCCACCGAGTACAAGTCTTCCATGCGCCAGCAACCCCCGGCGTGATGGTGCAAGTCGCCGCCTTTGGGCATGGCGTAGAGCAGGCGGTAGAGCTCGCTCTTGGGGAGCGACCGCTTGAGTTCTTCGAAGCGCGTTGCAAACCCCTCGGCCCGGACCGAAAGAAAACCGGCCAAGACTAGGCCCAGAAAAATAGCCCACCGGCGGGCGTATGAGACCCACAACACCGGCGATTTCAGGAAGGACTTCATGGCGCAGCAGATTGGGGAACCTTGTCGGCATAACGCGGCCAGTGGCTCACGAGTTCGTGCACCACCCGGCTACCGACACCGTAAGCGGCCTCCAAGCTGGGAATGTAGGCCGAGAACTTGCCGCTATTTTCTTCGACGAGGTTTTCGGCGGCGGTCTTTCCGGGCGGCTGCATGTCGAAATTGCTGGCCGTGCGCAGCACCAGGACCCGATTGGTGTCCACGCAACCGGCCTGACCCAAGAAGGTCAGGGCCTGCAAGGTGCCGCTGTCTTCCATGGCGGTGGTGACGTAGTTGCCCTGGCCGTCGGTCCAATAGCGGGTCCAGTCATTGGCCCACTGATTCATCAACCGGCCATGCCAAAAGGTCGAGGCGGCCAGATTGTCACCCTTCATGACGGAGGGCGACTGACGCGCCTTGGGATGCTGCATGTAGCGGTTGCGGTTCTGAATCATGACGTCCGTCTCCATGAGCGGCGTGTCCCGGGTCAGGCGATAGGCCCAATCGACCAGGCCGGGATTGAGTCGGAACACCACATCGCCCAGGCGGTTTTTCTTGGGCTGTTCGTACGGCTTGGACTGGCTGAGCGGCACATACCCGGTGGACCAGTCGGCCGGCATTTCGCGCGGGTCAATTTCATGGGCCAAATCGCCATCAATGATGTACTCCGCCCAGGCGGCGCTGCCCAAGGTCCCGTCGGCTGGATCGATGCCGGCGATGCCCGCGGTAATCCAGTAGGCCTTGCGAAAATCGAACCGCGGATCTCGCGCCAAGGCCGCGATGACGGCCGCCGTTCGGGCGATGCCACCCCCGGTGCACACGGCCAGCACCCCATCGTCGCGGTAGCGCAAGGGCCGGTAAGTTCCCGGGACCTCCAGCTTGCGGTTCAAATGCTCACGCTCGACCCAGAACTGGTATTCCCCGGGGCGATCACCGGTGTCTTCGCCCGGCTCGAACAAGGTCACGATCACCACCTTGACGGGCATGGGTGAGGATTCAGACGGAGCACCGGATGGCGAAGAAGACACCGCCACACGGGCGGCACATCCGGAGCCTAGGCAGGCCAGGAGCAAGGAGAGCAGGAGTGCAGGGGGGAAAGTCAGTTTCATGACGGTCGAACTCGGTCGGGCAGGAGGGCGGAGACGGGACTAGGAGCGGGGGCGAGGTGAGCAGTGTTGTGAAAAAGGGCGGCGACCCGAAGGTACGCCGCCCCTGTGGAACCAAAGACTTCAGACCGAGGATTAGAACCGGTAAGCAACCCGGCCCTCGAGGCGGAAGGGCAGTTCGGCAATGATGGACTCGTTGCCGTAGACGCCATTCGGAGCTCCCCAGTTCTTCTCGTCGGTGACGTTGAGCAGCATGATGCGAGCGTCCCAGTTCTGGCGGGCGTAGAACACCGTGAGATCCAAGGTGTACTGCGGCGGGATGACGATGGAACCCACCGTGTTGTTCCAGATGTCGCCGGTGGCAACGAGGTTGGCGGTTATGCCGGCGCCGCAGTCGAGCTTGTAGGTCGTGAGCAAGTTGAACAGATGCTCAGGCATGCCCTGGCGCCGGATCGCGCCCGGAGGCGCCGTGAAGAACCGGCTGCTGGCCGGCACCAGCGTGGTATTGCCCACGTCGAAGCCAGCCGGGTTGGTGTCGGCCTGAATGTAGGAGTAGCCCAGCGTCGTGTAGAAGTTGCGGTTGGGCTGCAGGTTGACTTCGAACTCCACGCCGCGGGTGTCAACCTCGGACACCACGCGGGAGACAGTGTTGAGGTCGGAGCGGGTCTGCTGGAAGACCGCGAAGTTGACGTAGCCGTGGCCGTCGAGGAACCCGCGCTTGGTGCCGACCTCGAAGAGTTCCGCCACGGCATGGAAGCGGCCGGAGGAGAACTTGGCATCACCCTGGGTGGTGACGCCGCCGCCGTTGCCCACCGTGCCGGCTGGGTTCTGGCTCCAGTTGTAAGTCGCATAGCCCGACCAGGTCGGCTGGAACTTGTACACCGCGCTGGCGTTCGCGTTGAACATACCCATGGTCGTGGTGTCGCCCGGGATCCAGCCAGCCGGATCCATGTAATCGGCGAACATCACGTCTTCGCGCACACCGGCCAAGAGGCTGAACTTGTCGGAGACCTTCAAGTCATGCTGCCAGTACGGGCCGACCTGCCAGGTCTTGCTAATGCCCGAGTCGCCATTGACCGGCATGTAGTAGCGATTCGGCCATCCGGGCACGGGGGCAAAGCGGCCGCCGGAGTTGAAGTAGTCGGCGTTGTAAATGTTGATGTAGTTCCGGTCTTTGGTGATGTCCCAAACTCCGGCCGGCTCGTTGAAGAAGTCGTTGTACGCCTCCACCTGCTGGTAGCGCACCGAGATGCCGGTGTTGATGCTGTGCCTCTCTCCCGAGAAACGCGCCTCGGTGCGGTTCTCCAGCGAAAGGCTGGGGTCGACGATCTCGGAGTAGTAGTACGAGGACAACGTCTCGCGCCGGATGTAGCGGAAGAAGGTGTTGTTCACGAACTCCCAGTCGCCCCCCGGCTTGATCGTCTGGACAACCTGAGCGTTGTAGCTGACGCCCTCGGAGTCATCCCCGGGACGGAGCAGGCGGGAGCGGCGATCGATCGGCACCTCGGGTCCAAGCTGGATCGTGTTGACGGTTGGGAATCCGGAGACGACGTACTTCGAGTTCTGGGGGTCGGAAGGCAGACCGGGGAAGTTGTTGGTGTTGATGCCGGTCTGGTAGAGCCCCTTGTTGATGAGGTTCATCGTGGGCCGGTTGATGCCGAAATTCTCGGTGTAATTGGCCCACTGGAACTCATTGTTGAAATCCAGGGTGTAGTTGTCGTTGGCGATCCAGGTGATCGCCCCGTAGCCGGCTTGGGTGCGGCGGAATCCGTCGTAGTAGTAGCTGCCGGACTGCTCGCCGGAATAGCTGAGACGGTAGGCCAGGTTGTCCTTGATGGGCGCACCGATGTCGGCGGTCCAGCGGCGCTGATCGTACATGCCGTAGGTGCCGATGACCTCGCCGTGGAAGCCATCGAAGTAGGGCTTCTTGGACTGCAAGTCGATGTATCCGCCGACGTACTGGGAGGGACCGTACACCACCGAGGCGGGGCCCTTGATGATGTTCACCGACTCCACCGCGTTGAAATTGACCGGCAGGCCGTTGCCGTTGCTGGTCAATCCGGTGCGCATGCCGTTGACGAAGGTGTCGGCGATCTGGCCGCGGATGTCCGGCGTGGTCGGTGCACCGAAATTGGACCGGGTGTACGAGCTGGAGGTCAGCTTGGAGAAATCCCGGACGTCAAAGATGTTGATGGCGTTCAACTGCTCCCGCGAGATGATGGTCACATTCCGGGGGGTATCGATCACACTGCGATCGGTGCCATACACAGAATTGACGGGGCGAACGGTCGGCATGACCGATTCCTCCAGCGGCACGGCCTCGATCAGGGTCTTGTCGAGAACGTTGGTCGAGCTTTGGGCCTGGGCGGTGTCACGAGCACTGAGCGCAAGTGCAGCAGCCGCGGCGATCGTGAGTCGATGGGTGTTCATTTTGTTCAGGTTGGTGATTTTCGGCCACAGTCACTCCTTATAGGAGATGACCCACGACCATATCTGGCGTTTTCAGACCGACAATTTGCAGAAGCAGCGCCGATGCCATGACTGGCAAACAAGCTGCAACAGGCTAGGATCGGGTGAAAACCTGCCCAAATCATGCCCACCGACAAGCCAAAATCCCGAAAAACCGCAATCAAAGAGGATGTGAACAAATGGCTCTCGCAGCTGGGGGTTCCCCGGGTGGATACCGTCAGCAAGCAAGCCCGCATGGACCGTCCCATCCATGGCACGACACTGTATGTAGCCTCCTGCACCCTCGACACCCGCTATGGCCCCTTCCAGGCGCATGTGTTCCAAGACCTCATCCACAAGGGATATGTCATCGCTCTGACCCATGGCAACCTGAGCTCCGGAAAGGCTCTGTACACCCGAATCCACTCATCCTGCGTCACCAGCGAAACCCTCCGGGGCTGCGATTGCGACTGCGTGCAGCAACTTGAGGGGGCCCTGGAAATCATCGCCCAGCGCGAACACGGCATTTTGTTCTACCTAATGCAGGAAGGCCGGGGCGTCGGCTACATTGCCAAGGCGCGGGACCGCATGCTGGTGCAGGCCAGCCAAGACCGGATTTCCACCTTCCAAGCCTATGCGGCCATGGGCCTGAAAAAGGACTACCGCGATTACGAAGATGTGATGCATGCGGCCACGCTGCTCGGCCTCAAGAAGGCTCGCTTCATCTTGCTGACCAACAACCCGGACAAGATCGAGGCCATGCGGGCTCAAGGGCTCAAGGTGGTCCGGGCCGAGCCCATCGAATTCGAGCCCTCCCCGTTCAACTTGGCCTACCTGGCCTCCAAAGCCACCTCCGGGCACCGGCTGGATCGGCCCAGCCTAACCGCCGTCAAATCGATGCAGCCGCCGGAGCCGGTGGAACCGTTCTCTCCCCGAGCGCTGCCGGATGCCCAACGATTCATCTACACGGCCAGCTACTTCCTGCCGGTCAAACCCGTGGACAGCGAGATTCTGCTGACCGAAGCGCAATTCCGGGCCCACAAGGACGACATCGAGGCTCAGATGACGGGCCATCGCCCCTGGGTGAAGGACTGCTACCTGATCCGGGACAACCGCTTCATCGTCACCATCGACTACGAACGCTATCTGGAATTCCGCAAGGGCCGGGAAGGCGACCCGTTGGTGTCACTCATCAGCACGCCCTACTGGTTCCGGGTCCACGTCTACTTCGACATCGTCAGCGGGCAGGAGTTCGTGGTGCTAACCTATGGCAAGCCCAAGATCTACGATTTGCCGGTCATCCGTCTGCAAAGCGAGTCGCTCTTCAACCGCCTGCCGCTGACCAATTCCGACAATCGGGACAAGTTCAAACGGTCGGTGCGAGAGATCGTCCACTACGGGGTCGGGGCCATTTGCCTGCTCTACTTCGACGGGCGCGGTGCCGGCTTCGGTGCCCACGCGGTGGACCGCATGCTGACCGAACGGGGCGACTCACTCTCCAGCGACGAGGCTTATCGCACCTTGGGCGTCGGCTACGACAGCCGGGACTACGAGGCCTGCCTGAGCCTGCTGCGCCATCACCTGCCCCACTCCCGGGTGCAAATGATCATGAACTCACCCTCCAGCCTCATCCGGAAGCCGGAATATGCGGCGGCACTGAACCGCCACCGCATCGAAGTCGAAAAATGGATCTTCCTCGAATGAACCCACCTTCCTGGACCCGCCTCCGCGACCGGAAAACGGAATTCCCCAACAGATGTGCCGGGAAGTTTTCCTTGATGCGCAGGCAGACGCCTTGGGACCGTAACATTCCATGAAGTACATCTTCGTCACGGGCGGCGTCGTGAGCTCCCTCGGCAAGGGCCTCACCGCGGCGGCGCTGGGAACCCTGCTGGAGAATCGCGGACTGACCGTTGCATTCCAGAAGTTCGATCCCTATCTGAACGTCGATCCCGGCACCATGAGCCCGTATCAACACGGCGAGGTGTACGTGCTGGACGATGGAGCCGAGACCGATCTCGACCTCGGCCACTATGAGCGATTCACCAACACCAAGCTGAGCCGCGCCAATGCGACAACGAGCGGACAGGTCTATGAGCAGGTGCTCAAGAACGAGCGCGACGGGGTGTATCTGGGCAAGACGGTGCAAGTCATCCCGCACGTCACCGACGAGATCCAGCGGCGCATCACCCACCTGGCCTCCCAGTCCGGGGCCGACGTGCTCATCACCGAGATCGGCGGCACGGTCGGTGACATCGAGGGATTGCCCTTCCTGGAGGCCATCCGCGAGTTCGCCCTGGAAGCCGGACCCGGCAACGTGTGCTTCATCCACGTCACCTACGTTCCGTTCATCAAGGCAGCCGGTGAACTGAAGACCAAGCCCTCGCAGCAGAGCGTGGCCAAGCTGCGCGAAATCGGTCTGGCTCCGCACGTGCTCGTGGCCCGTTGCGAGCAACCGCTCGGCCAGGAGGTCCGCAGCAAGCTGTCGATGTTCTGCAACGTGCCGTTCAAGGCGGTCATCGAAGAGAAGGACGTCGACCACACCATCTACGAGGTGCCGCTGATGCTCCAACGCGAGCACATGGACGACCTGGTGTGCCAGACTCTCCAATTGAATTTGCCGCCGGCAAACATGGCCCATTGGCAAGACATCATCCGCCGCCTGATCGCGCCGCAGCACCGGGTGTGCATCGGAGTGGTCGGCAAGTACGTGGAGCTGCAAGACGCCTACAAGTCGGTCTACGAATCGCTCAAGCACGCAGGCATCGCCACCGATTCCGGGGTGCAAATCATCCAGATCGAGGCCGAAGACCTCGAGAGCGATGATCCGGCCAAAAAACTCAAAGACCTAGGCGGCATTCTGGTTCCCGGCGGATTCGGTAATCGGGGCATCGAAGGCAAGATCCGGGCGGCCCGCTACGCCCGCGAGGCAGGGATCCCCTACCTGGGGCTTTGCCTGGGCATGCAAATCGCCACGATCGAGTTCGCCCGCAATGTGCTGGGGCTGGAAAAAGCCAACTCCACCGAGTTCGCCGAAAACACCCCGCACCCGGTGATTCATCTCCAAGAGACACAGCGTCATGTGAAGCGCAAGGGCGGCTCCATGCGTCTCGGAGCCCAGGAATGCGCGTTGAAGCCGGGATCACTGGCCCGGCGTCTTTACGGCAAGGAAATCGTCTCGGAGCGCCACCGCCACCGCTACGAGTTCAACAACGCCTACCGCGAGGCCTTTGAGGGCGCTGGGTTCAGCATCAGTGGTGCCACTCCGGACAACCAGCTGGTGGAGATGATCGAGATCCCCTCGCACCCGTTCTTCATCGCGACCCAGTCTCATCCCGAATTCCTGAGCAAGCCCAACCGGCCGCACCCGCTGTTCGTGGGCTTCATCAAGGCCGCGCACGAACGGTTGCACCGGCGCGCGATCTAAACCGTTTCCAGACCCGGACAAAAACGACGACGGGCGGACCGAATCAACGGGCCGCCCGCGCGAAACTTATCACCGGAGAAATCTGGGGTTGCCTCCAGAGCTCACCGTAACCGATCTCCGGATCAAAACCGGGTGTCGGCCTTCTTGAGGTTCAGTTCCCGGATCCAGATGTTACGATAGCGAACGTCGTGGCCTTCGTTCTGAAGCTTCAGCCCGCCGGGGCTGTCGGTGATTCCCTTGCCGCCATCATTGCCGCCATCGATTCCGGAATTCGGTCCGCCCCAGACTTGTTGGATGGTGACGTTGGTGTGGACGAGCTGTCCGTTGAAGTACATCGAGACCAAGGGCTTCTCGACGAGCTTGCCCTCCTTGAAGCGTGCGGCTCGGAAATTGATGTCGTAGGCGTTCCACTTTCCGGTGCCGTTGTAGGCGTGGTAGGGCGAAGGCGTTTCGTTGATCACCGCGGCCATGCCATGCGGGGTCTTGTCGCCGTCCAGAACCTGAATCTCGTAGCGGTTCTGCAAGTACACGCCGCTGTTGCCGTTGGGCTTGGCGATCCGAAACTCCACGTGCAGGCGGAAATCGCGGAACTCCTGAACCGTCACCAAATCGGCCGTGCCGAACTTGCCGCCGTCCGACACGCGGTCATCGGTCATCATGACCGTGCCGCCATCCACGGGGTCTTCCACGATGGGCCACTTGACGGGGAGCGACGATTTGAAGCCGGGGCCCTTCCAGTAGGTCCACTTGGAATGGAGCATTTCCTTGGATCCGTCGAAGAGCACTTGGGCGCCCTTCTCCGGTTTGGCACCCACGCCGACATGCGGAGAAGCCGCCCAGGCACCGGCAGCCGAGGCAAAGGTGAGGGCGAGGACAGTGAGGGTCTTGAGGGCATTCATGGCGGGAATGGTGAGTGCGGAACCTTCCGCCGTGGGGCGGACCGCAGTCAACCGAACGATTGGATGGACAGGCCACCAGGAACTGACTGCGCCTTGCGCCCGGGCCGGTTGGTCGCACACTGATCCTTGTCATGGGTGATTTTTCGGATGCTGCGCTGGTGCTGCTGGGACATGGGTCGACGGTGAACGCCGATTCGGCGGCACCCACTCATCAGCATGCCGAGGAACTGCGCCGGCGTGGGGTGTTCGCCCAGGTGGTGACCGGCTTCTGGAAGGAGCACCCGGCCTTTTCCGGGGTGCTGCGCGGAGTCTATTCTCCGCGGGTGTTCGTGGTTCCGTTGTTCATCAGCGAGGGCTACTTCACCGAAGAGGTGATCCCGCGCGAGCTGGGTTTGGCCGAGCGCGGTCAGACTTTTTTCCCAAAGGTCCAGCAGCGGAATGGCCGCCAGATCCATTACTGTGGTCCGGTGGGCACCCACGCTCGCATGACGGAGGTGATCCTGGCTCGAGCCCGAGAGGCGGTGGGTTCCGGGCCGGAGGCACCCACTCCGTCCGAGAGTTCCCTGTTCATCGCCGGGCATGGCACGAGCAACAACGAGAACTCGCGACGTGCCATCGAGGACCAAGTGTTGCTCATCCGGAAGCGGGGCCTCTACCGCGATGTCCACCCGATCTTCATGGAAGAGGATCCTCGGATTGCTGATGCCTACACTCTGGGCGAGACGGAAAACCTCATCGTGGTGCCCTTCTTCATCAGCGATGGCTTGCACAGCTACGAGGACATCCCGGTCATGCTCGGGGCTTCGGCTGAAATAGTGCAGGAACGCTTCCGGCGCGGGGAACCCACGTGGACCAATCCCACCACCCTCCACGGCAAACGGGTCTGGTACGGTCGTAGCATCGGAACCGCACCCATGCTGGCCGACGTGGTGATGGACCGGGTACGTGAGAGCGCGGCAACGGTGTCGTGAACCCCAGCATTGGGGGATTCCCAAATGGGTCTTCCCCTTTTGCCGAGTACGACGAGTGGATTAACATCACGCCTGCATGAAGTGGTTTCCTTGGTTGACGAGAGTATTCATGGCCGCAGCCCTCGCCCTTGGGTTGGTTGGCTGCAAGCCGGCAGCCTCCGCCACCGCGACCGGTGGCTCTTCGGCTGCAGAAACTCCACGCGAGTATTCCGTCCGCGGGGTGGTACGACGGGTCGAGCCCGAGCGTCGTTCGGTGGTGGTGAAGCACGAGGAGATTCCCGGTTTCATGCCGGCCATGACCATGCCCTTCGATGTCAAGGAGCCGAAGGAACTCAACGGCTTGAAACCCGGTGATCAAATTTCCTTCCGCATGCTGGTCACGACCAATGATGGCTGGATCGACCGCATCCAAGTCGTCGGTTCCGACACCAATGCCGTGGCCACTCCCCCGCCGGTGCGCATCACCTCTTCCGTTCCCTTGTTGGAGGCGGGATCGCTGCTGCCGGACTACACGCTCACCAATGAGTTGGGGAGGGTAATCCGGTTGTCGGAGTTTCGGGGTCAGGTGTTGGCCTTCACGTTCATTTTCACGCGTTGCCCTTATCCGGATTTCTGCCCGCGGATGACCGACCTTTTTGCCCGAGCGCAGAAGCATCTGGCGGGCGAGGCGGATGCGCCGAAGAACGTGAGGTTTCTGTCCATTTCATTCGATCCAGAGCACGACACTCCGGAACTCCTCCGGGCCTATGCGGAGCGCCACAATTACGATCCGTCGCGTTGGACGTTGGCGACGGGTGCCTGGGATCAGCTCGAGCCGCTGACTGGCCATTTTGGTCTGATCTTCGGGCGAGATGTGCCGCCCGAGAAGATGGAGCACAATCTGCGCACTGTGGTGGTTCGGCCTTCGGGTAAGATCCAGGCGATCCTTCCCAGCAATGAGTGGCAGTCCGAGGACTTGATCCGGGAAATTCGGGCGGCGGCTGCGGAACCGACGACGACGGCCCAGGGACGGTAGGCCCGGATGCGCCGGGTGCGGGAAGACGTTTGCTGAAAACGGATGGGGGCGCGGTGCCCGGGAGGTCGTGGGCGCGAGGCGGGCTCTTCGGTGGATGCACAGCGGAACCAATCCTGCGCTCGCAGGGAGCCTCTTCGAGTGATGACTTCGCGCTGCGCGCGAGGGGCTTTGGTGTTCGTCTCCTATGCTCGCTCCGGCTTGGTCCCGCTGTGCATCGGTTGCAGTCCACGGACCTCTGACGACGGACCTCGGACTACTACACGCTGGTTAAAAACCACGGTCGCCGGTCGCCAGTGCGGCGGATTCAATTCAGGGGCGGTTGGACTACGAATAGGACACTGGGTGCGGGAAGCGGTGCGATGAAAGGCGGCGGGGGCAAGGGACCGGGGAGGTCGTGGGCTGAAGGGGGCTGGCTCTTCGGTGGATGCTCCGCGGGATCGATCCTGCGCTCGCAGGGAGTCTCTTCGAGTAATGACTTCGCGCTGCGCGCGAGGGGCTTGAGTGTTCGTCTCCAAAGAGCCTGTCTGAAAATGGGGAGGGGTTCTGTTTGGGAGGGAAGGGTTCGATTGGCAAGGCGCGAGGAGGGAGCAGACCCGCAGCGGTCTGTGACCGACAAGCAACGCCGCCAGCGGGCCCTTCCCTCCCAAACCCTCCGGGCGGCGGGGCTTTCCGGCTTGGACTGCGTTGGTTCGGGCGGAACAGACCGTAGAAGGTCTGCCCCGCCGCTCACCGCCTTGCCCAACCCATAATTCCCCAGCCGCAGAACCCCTCCCCATTTTCAGACAGGCTCTAAGCTCGCTCCGGCTCGATCCCGCTGCGCATCGGTTCACTCTGCGGTCCACTGACTTCTAACTTCTAAATTCTAAATTCTGCCCCCTGTCCCCTGTCACTGGCGCCACTGGGACGCATCTGTCTGGGGAGTTCGGGAGGGCTCCTGTGCGGAACCCTCCCAGGCGAACGATCTCCGCTAATACTGGCGGACTACTTCTTCTTGCCGAACTTCTTGGCGGCGGGGGCCTTGAGGCGCTTGAACTCTTTCGTGAGGTTGGTCAGCGAGGCCTCGACTCCCATCCGCTCGAGGGAACTGGCTCCGACGAAGCCCACGGCATCGGTGTTCTTCATGACGCGATCGGCGTCGGCAGGCGTGTTGATGGGGCCGCCATGGCAGAGGAAGAAGATGTCTTTCCGGACGCGGGAGGCGGCATCGATGATTTCCTGGGTGCGTTGGAGGGTGAAGTCCCAACTGACTACGGCGTTCTGGACGCCAATGCTGCCACCGACGGTCGTTCCGACATGGGCGATGATGGCGTCTGCTCCGGACTTGGCCATTTCCACGGCTTCTTCAGGGGTGCCGACGTAGACGATGGAAAAGAGGTCCATTTTCCGGGCCAGCGCGACCATTTCGTATTCTTTCTTCACGCTCATGCCGGTTTCTTCGAGCACGCCGCGAAAGTGGCCGTCGATGATGGTGTGGGTGGGGAAGTTGTTCACGCCGCTGAACCCCATCTCCTTGACCTTGCCCAGCCAGTGCCACATGCGGCGGCGGGGATCGGTGGCATGGACGCCGCAAATGACGGGCACTTCTTCGACGACCGGCAGCACTTCGTACTCACCGATCTCCATGGCGATGGCATTGGCATCACCGTAGGCCATCATGCCACAGGTGGAGCCGTGGCCCATCATGCGGAAGCGGCCGGAGTTGTAGATGATGATGAGGTCGGCGCCGCCCTTCTCGATGAATTTGGCGCTGATGCCCGCACCGGCGCCGGCAGCGATCACGGCATCGCCCTTCTTGATGGTGTCCATCAGGCGCTCACGGACTTCTTTGCGGGTGTAGGGATTTCCTTTGCCGGTCCAGGGATTGGGCATGGTTTTGAAACAAAAGCAGGTTGGAACTGACAAGGCCATTGAAGCGCTCAAGCGCCAATCTTGGCCATGCTGCAGAGGCACGGTTGCCTATTCCGAAACCAACGATGCGCTCGCGCTCGAGACCAGTCCGGTCCAGAGTATCCAATCATGAGCCGCATCGAATCCAAGCTGGCCGAACTCGGCATTGCCCTGCCTGCTCCGCCGCCACCCGGCGGGAACTACCTGCCCTTCCGCATCGAGGGCAAGACCTTGTATCTGCCCGGGGCCATCGCCAGCCGGGAGGGCAAGATTCAATACGCCGGCAAGGTGGGCGAGAACCTCACGATCGAAGAGGGCTATGAGGCGGCCAAGCTGTGCGCGCTCAATCTGCTGGCCTGTGCGAAGCTGGGCTTGGGTGACTTGGATCGCATCGACCACGTGATTTCTGTCAGCGGCTACGTCAATTGCGTGGCTGGATTTCCGGACAGCCCCAAGGTGATCAATGGGGCCAGCGACTTGCTGGTGGCATTGCTCGGCGACGATGGGCGACATGTCCGGGCCGCGGTCGGCGTGGCAGGCCTGCCGGTCAACTCCGCCACCGAAGTGCAGATGATCGTGGCTCTGAAGTGACCAAGGTCGGGCTCAGAGAGCGAAAGCCCCCTTCCGGTGGAGCTCAGTCCTTCTTGCCCAATCCTGCGTGCCCAGTCCTTCGTGAGGATTTCGGCGCGGAAACGTCAGCGGGGGAAGTGTTCGGCCAGCGAGATGGCCTTCCGCATGGCCTTCGATTTGTTGACCGTCTCGTCGAATTCGGCCTCGGGGTCGGAGTCGTTGACCCAACCACCTCCGGCTTGGACATACGCCATTGCGTCCTTCACCAGTGCGGTGCGAATGGTGATGCAGTGGTCGGCGTTGCCATTGAACCCGAAGTAGCCCACGCAGCCGCCATAGGGCCCGCGGGTGGTGCCTTCGAGTTCGGAGATGATTTGCATGGCCCGGATCTTGGGTGCGCCGCTGAGAGTGCCGGCCGGGAAGGTGGTCCGCATCAGGTCGAAGGCCGTGCGCTCGGGCGAGAGTCGGCCGTTGACCTGGGAGACGATGTGCATGACGTGGCTGTAGCGCTCGATGACCATCAGTTCACGGACGGCAACACTGCCATACTCGCAGACACGACCGATGTCGTTGCGGGCCAGATCGACGAGCATGACGTGCTCGGCGCGTTCCTTGGGATCGGCCAGCAGCTCCTGCTCCAAGGCCTGGTCTTCCGCTTCATTGGCTCCCCGGCGGCGGGTGCCGGCGATGGGGCGAATTTCGACGTCACGGTCTTCACAGCGCACATGCAGCTCGGGCGAGGCCCCCACGAGCGCGAAGCCCTCCAACTCCAAAAGGAACATGTAGGGCGAGGGATTGATGGAGCGCACGGCTCGGTAGATCTCCATGGGCGAGGCTTTCACCGGGGCACTAAAGCGCTGGGAGCCCACGATCTGGATGATATCGCCGGAACGGATGAACTCCTTGGACCGGACCACGTTGGCCAGGAACTGCTCGCGCGGGGTGTTGGAGACAAAGGCCGCGTCGGGAACCTGGGGCTCCAAGGTCACTGGGCGGCTGGGGAGCGGCTGCTCGAGCAAGGCCACCAGGCGATCAATTTCGGAGACGGCGTCCTCATAGGCCACGTCCGGATCACCGCCGGGGGGCACCACGGCATGAACAATAACGGTCAATGTCTGGGCCACGCGATCAAACACGAGGACCTGGTCGGCAATCAGGAAATACAGCGTGGGTGTCCCCAATTCATCCTTGGGCGGTCGCGGAACCACCGGCTCCACATCGTGGATGAACTCATAACCCAGGAATCCCACCGCGCCTCCGGTGAAGCGGGGCATGCCCGGAACCGGCACGGGTACGAAACCCGAAAGCACCGCCTCGACCACCTGAAGCCCGTCGCGGACAACCTTCTCACCGGGTTGGCCCGGAGTGGGCGAGACGCGATAGGTTTCAATGAGCCGGCCTTGTTCCAGGACTTCCACCCGGTCGCCGACTTGGCGAATCACCGAACGGGGGCCGCAGCCGACGAAGGAATAGCGGCCCAAGTGCTCGCCTCCCTCGACAGACTCGAAGAGGAACGATTCGCCCTGCCCTCGCAGTTTTTGGTAGGCGGACAAGGGCGTTTCAAAATCCGCGAGCAGGCGGCGAGCCACCGGGATGCAATTGCCCTGGCGGGCCAGCACCGCGAACTCTTCTCGGGTCGGCGTGTCCATGATGAGGGCGATCGTAAGCCAAAAGCCCGGCTGACCAGAAGCCCGAAGCGCGGCCGCAAAGCAAGTCGAGCGCTCCTGAGCAAAAACTCAAAGGCATCGTTTCACTCAGCTGCAAGAGGGTGTCGGGGACGGGGTTTGGCGGAACTGAGTGGAGAAGCCATCCCCATCGGGTCTGTCGGAACCCACCGAAACTGCTCGCGCTGGGCAAAAACCTTGGATTGGCTCAGTGGCACATGCCCTTAGACGACACCCTTCCTCCCGGCAACTTCCCGGCACCGCGAGAGATTGGATGCCTGGGGACATTGCTGACCGTGACCGATCACCCAGGGGCGATGGACTTGTGCTCCCAACTGGCACGGCAGTCTTCCCCTTCAGCCATCGAGTTTTGCAACACCCAGATCGTTACCCTGCGCCGATCCGATCGAGAATACCGCCAGACCTCGGAGTGCTTTGATTGGTTCATTCCCGACAGTTCCCCGCTGCTCTGGCTCCTCAATGTGGCCGGTGCCGGCATGAAAGACCGCGTCTATGGACCGGCTTTCTTCCGCCATGCGCTGACCCATTCTCCAACCACCCTCACGCACTACTTTCTGGGCGGTTCGGAGGATTGCGGTCGGGCGTTGGTTGAACGTTTCACGGTCCTGAATCCAGGTTTGCGCATCGTGGGTTCCTTCCACGGCCGCTGCGATTCGGGCGGAGTCCTAGGGGCCGACGATGGCCGGGTCCTAGAGGAATTGCAGCGTCTCAAACCCGACTTCATCTGGGTGGGTCTGGGCACTCCCAAGCAGCAGCGCTGGATCGCCCGGATCAAACCCCGGCTCGGACACGGGGTGCTACTCTCGGTGGGGCAGGCTTTTGATGTGAATGCAGGGCTGCGGGCCGATGCCCCGGGATGGATGCAACGGTGCGGCTTGACCTGGCTGCACCGGATGGCCTCGGAACCGCGCCGTCTGATCGGACGCTACCTGCACCACAACTCCCTATTCCTGGGCTACCTGCTCTGGGACACCCTGCGGGGAGCGGTCTTCCAACCCGAGTCGTCCCGCAGGAAAACGCGCGGAGGCTGACCCCACCGGACTCGGATCGGCGTGCCTGAAAGACCGAAACTGGAACCGTTCCGGGCGATGTCGGAAGTCGATCATGCCGAAGCTGCCTCGGCTTGGAACAAGTCTTCCGAAGCCGTGCGGCACAGCCCCAGAAACGTCTCCTCGGCCAGGGTCAGACGACGCGTGCGCCAGTGCAGGGCACCCCAGTCCCGGCGGGCTTTGCGGCGACCGAGCGGCAAGGCCACCAGGGATCCATTGCGCAGTTCAGGCGCGGCGACCCACGGCGCCAGGATTCCCACCCCGAGGTTGAGTTTGGCCAGTTCTTTGAGGGCCTCGAAGCTGCCCATCTCGATGACCGTGTTGAGCACAATCCCCTCCTCCCGGAAATACGCATCGAGGAGGCGCCAGGTGAGGCTGCGCCTGCCATAGACGACCACGCTCTGACGGGAGATCTCCGCCCGAGGCACCGATCCGGATCGGGCCCAGGGATGCTTGGGCGAGGCGATGAACGACAGCTCATCGGAAAAGAGCGGGACAAACTGGAAGCGTTCCTCGGACTTGGGTTCGAGCGTCAGGGCCAGATCCGCCCGGTTCGATTCGATCATGGCCACAGCCGAGGCCGAATCGCCGGCTTCCACGCTGATGAGGCTCTGCGGAAAGCTTTCCTTGAACTCCCGCAAGACCGCCGGCAAGAGGTAGGCGCAGAGGGCGGGCGGAGCCACGAGCCGTAGACGCCCCATCCCCCATTTTCCCAGTCGCTCGATGCCCGCCCGGGCGCTGGCCATTTCCTGGAGCACCCGCTCGGCATGGATCAAAAGCTGTTCGCCGGCCTGGGTCAGCAAGACCTTCTTGCCCAACCTGTCCAAAAGACGACAGCCCACGTCGGTTTCCAACGCCTTCATGGAATGGCTGACGGCCGACTGGGTAAGGAATAGTTCGCGGGCCGTCTGCGTGAAGCTGCCCGTGCGGGCCAAGATGACAAACGCATGGAGCTGTCGGCTGTCGAGGGGCGCCTTCATGCATGAAACAGGTTCATCCAACACATCGAAAGATAGAGAAGCAGTTGACGGGCCGATCCCTTCATCGAGTCGATGGTGGCCCAGGAAATGCGGCTCCTCTCCATCATGGTAGTGCCGGAACCGCCTTCGCCCCGGCCCAACGCCAACCTGATCGTCGGATTCACGGCCGAGTTGGCCTGCGCTCCTCTGGTGGTTGCCGCTGAGTTGGGACTCTGGTCACACAGCGGATTGTCGGTCCAATTGCGCCGCGAGCTCGGGGTAGCCGGACTCCGGGACCGACTCCTGGATGGGAGCCTGCAGGCTGCGCAAGTCCCCTGCGGATTGCCCTTGGCCTTGCTGGCGGCGTCCGTCCCCCACGCCGAACCCCCGCCACTGGTCGCCGGATCAATCCTCAGCCGTGGAGGGCAGGCGCTGGTGCTGTCCAAGGCGATTTGGCCGTCGGAGATTCCGATGGCCGGCATATCGGGTCACCTGCTGCGCTCGGGACGAAAACGCGTCGTGACCCTCGGGATGGCCTCGCGCCATTCCGCCCAGGCTGCCATGGTTCAAGAATGGATGCCAACGGCCGGACTAAGTCCGGAGCAAGTGCATCTGGCGGTGATTCCCCCGTCCCAACTCGATGCTCACCTGCTGGCTGGCAACATCGATGGGTTCTGCGCCGGGCCCCTCGCGGCATCCGGATCGGTGATGCAAGGCCACGGACGGGTCGCTGCCTTCAGCCTCCAGAACCGTACTCCGACCAGTTTCCTGCCACCGGACACGGTGCTGACTCTCCAGTCGGTCTGGGCCCGTCGGTTCCCGAAACAATGCCAGTCACTCCTGTCCGGTCTGGTGGAGGCCTGCCGATTCTGCGACGAGCCAGCCAATCGTCTCCAGGTGGCCGAGTGGCTCTCCCAAGGCCACTACTTACGGGTACCTGTCGCCCGGATACTTCGGGCCTGGAACCCGCTCACCGGACACGGGGAGGCCCATGAAGCTGCCAACGAGGTTTCCAGTGAGACCTCCATCGTCTTTCATCAAGAAGAGGGCCCCCGGCCCACCGCCGCTCAAGGACGCTGGATCTTGGACCACGCGCTGGAAACCGAGGAGCGCAGTCGTCTCCCAGCCTCGGCCCTGGATGCCGTATTCCGAATGGACTTGAGCGAACCAGAAACCCAGAAACCCAGCCGTTCAGCACTTCCATCCGCCGCGGGCGGGGCCTACAAACCGCAAACCCCAACAACCCGCGGCGCTGATGCGACTCAACCGTCTCAGTTCTGCGTGACGCCTCTGAAGTGATCGGTGCGGAAGGGTGAAGCAGGCAGACCGCTGCCATTGATCAGATTCAGCACCGGAAAATCATCCCAGCCATAGCGGACATGGAGCGGGTGCGGCACCTGCGGGGCATTCAAGCGGACACTGGACCCAGAGATCTCCGCCGTGGCCCAGTGCCAAACGCCGTCCTTGCCGGCCAGAGCGAAGCCCTTGGGCGCGGCACCATCCGAAGACTTGAGGCCCCGGGCGTGGTTCAGGTTCAAGATCAAGGTCGATCCGGAACGCCCTTGGGAAGCGTAGGTTGGGCCACTCGATTCAACGGGCTTCCCGTAGGCGATGGTCTGAGCCAGCAATGCCAGGCGCGCACCCACCGGAGCCTTCCGGTTGGGATGGATGTCGTCCTTGTCGCCCACGTCGGTGATGACCGCGACACCCACGCGGGGCAAGGTCTCGGCGACGTGGTTCTGGGCCTCACGCAGTTCAGCCCAGTCGCTCTCGACCGGCTTGGCGGTGATGTCGGCGATGGAGCGCTTGCGGTTCTTGTCCCAAGGGGCCAGTTGGACGGCCAAGAAGGGAAAATCACCTTGGTCCCAGTCGCGACGCCAGTTGCGGATCATGTCGGCGAAGAGGCTGCGATACTGCCAGGCTCGACCGGCGTTGGACTCTCCCTGGTACCAGATGGCCCCTGCAATCGCGTAGGGCATGAGCGGTCGGAGCATGCCGTTGTAAAGTTCAGACGGACACCACGGGGCTCCCGGAGCTCCTTGGCTGAATTTCTCCCCCTTGGCCTCGGCCGCAGCCTTGGCGGCACGCCACTTCGACAAGGCCGCTTCATGGGCACGACGGGCCGGGACGTAAGGGTCCAGGATGTCGCGGGTATGGAGATGGTTGTCCTTGATCGACTCTTCGCTCAACCACACCTCGGCTGGCGATCCGCCCCAACTGGTGTGGATCAAGCCCACCGGGACACCCAGCGCCGGTTGCAAGTCGCGACCAAAATAGTAGCCGACGGCGGAGAAGCGGCGGACTGCCTCGGGCGAGGCTTTGCCCCAGGCATGCGCGGCATGATGGAGTTCGGTCTGCGGAACGGGGGAACGCCGCTTGGTGACAGTGAAGAGGCGCAAGTTCGGGTTGGCACTGGAGGCAATGTCCGCCGCCGGCTCGAAACTGACCCGGCGCGGGAAGA
>Ga0247843_1004957_pt1 | contig 19171 bp, 17 predicted proteins | sample LaCruzMarch2017__FD_192420 | JGI IMG/M metagenome (GOLD analysis project Ga0247843, IMG submission 192420) | Freshwater microbial communities from meromictic Lake La Cruz, Castile-La Mancha, Spain - LaCruzMarch2017_8m | ecosystem: Environmental > Aquatic > Freshwater > Lake | place: Spain...
TGGCTGGGCGGAGTGATGGCCGCCGGTATCGGACAAAAATAAAGGCAACGGGGCAGCCGCCATTTTGGGCGTGATAAAAGTCTCACCCTCGACCCGGCGCCAACCGGCTCTACGCAATTCAAAAGGGCCCTCCAAAAGAGTCGACGTATTTGCGCCCGCTGCAAAAACCACTTGAGACGCCGCCAGGGATTCGCCGTCATCCGTCGTAATCTGGACCCGATCGGAACCCGGAAGGCACACCGACAAAACGATTTTGGAAATCGCGGTAAATCTTGGTCCTGCCTTGCGCAGAGCCGACTCCAAGGCTTTCATTGCATCCTCCGGATCAAACCAGAAGTCGCCTTGATGTAAGGCCCCGTAAGCCCGGTGTGTTGAACCTGAAAAATGGCCGGCGACGGGTCCGAAGACCCCTTGAAAGCGGCGATGATAAGCCCGGTCCATCCCCTCGCGAAAGGCCTCTAGGGTTGTTGCCACCTCGCCAACCCCACCGCCGTGGAAGGGTATGTCCAGGCCAGACTCTTGGGAGACCGACTTCAGCCAAGACGAAAGGTGGCGGTGCCCCGCAAGCTTGGCCGCAAAAAGATCATCCTTAGCCAAAACCAAACCTCTGATGGTGCTTATGCCTTGAGCCACAATGGTTCCAGAGCCATCGAGGGCTTTTTCGGGACCGATCAAAGCGATGGATTTGGTGGTGTTTTGAAGGAGCTCTCTTGCAAGGGAAAGTCCCGCAATGCCGCGTCCAATGATGGCCACGTCAAAATGCTTCACACCGACTGCCAGAGAAGTTGAAATAATTCGCGGCGGCAATCCTTGATGGCCGGATTGATCCGGCCAGATATCGTCCTGTTGGTTAAAACGATTCCATAGCGCAGGGGTTTTTCCGGATGATCGGCGGGCGTGATCCAAAACGCTGTGCCAGTGAAACCCAAGTGGCCCATGGATTTTCCGCCACCAAAAGGCTTTGCTGCGGGGTCTCCGCCTTGGCGCCAGCCCAGAAGGGATTCGTTTTCCGGGCCACCAATTTCAGAGGCCTGTGCCGCCAGCATGGCGCGGCCCGAAGGAGACGCCGACAATCCCTTTATGAATCCCACCAAAGCATCGCCCGTTCCAAATAAGCCAGCGTGGGCGCAGCGCCCCCCAAGGGCCCAGGCATTTTCATCGTAGACTTCACCAACCAGATCACGCTCGCGCACTTTGCAAAAACCGGTGGGTACGGCTTTTTTTTGGCGGTCGTTTTGAGCCAAATCGGCCCCGTAGGCGAGCTGTACAGAAGCTGTGGACAACCACTTGGGGTCTTCGCATAAAGACATAAAAATAGCTGAAATATCAGAACCATACGATGCCTCAAGGAGTATCCCCAGGGCCAAAAAACCGACGTCCGAATAGATGGGTTTTATGGGTGTGGTGGAGCCGTTTTTGAAGGCGTCTTTGAAACCCATTGCATATGAAGCGATGGCTTGAGCAAGGGGTCGGCGAAATGGTGCATCTCCCGGTCCGGTGCTGCATTGAACGTAAAAGTTGCGCCAGGCTGGAAGACCGGACTCGTGGCGCAGCAACTGGCGCGGAGTCAATGCAAGCAGGGCCTCGGGCAAACCAGTGAATCGCTCGGGGTGCCGCCTTGTCAGTGGAGCGTCCCCAATGGGTCGGTCCATGATCCATTCATGATTTTGGCAAAGGTTAAAAACTGCTGGCGTAGTCACCAGGGCTTTCGTCATCGAAGCCAGGTCGAAGATGTCGCGGCCATCGGGAGACAGCAATCCCTGCACTGAGGGCAGGGGTGCCGTAAGGTCGCCCGCGGCGGCAAAGGCGTGGGTGAACAAGCCCTTTTGGCTCCAAGCCAGCAGGGTTTGGTTTAGATCCTTTTCAGGCGTCTCAGACCTTGCGCCGGGCATCAAGAAGCTCTTTCAAGACATCGTTGACCAGTTGGGGGTTCATTTTTCCCCCCGAAACTTTCATCGTCTGTCCTACGAAAAAACCAAATAGCTTGTCTCGGCCCCCCAGATATTCCGTCAGCTGACCGGGGTTGTCATCGAGCACCTTGTTTATCACATTGCGAATTTCGCTTGTGTCAGAGACTTGAACAAGGCCCTGCTCTTGAACCAACGCTTTAGGTCCATTGCCTGGACCTTTTTCTGCCATCTCCTCAAAGAGGGTTTTGGCAATGCGACCAGAAATGACCCCTTTTCCAATCAATTCAATTAATTCCCCAAGGTGATTGGAGGTGATCGGAGGGTTGATGAAATCCCAGCTACGGTTGTTGGCCTCGCGCAAATATTCGCTCGTGACCCAATTGGCCACAATTTTTTCGGTCACTGCGCCAGCAACACGCTTGACCACGGCCTCGTAAAAATTAGCCAGATCTTTATCGGACGTTAGAACGGCCGCATCGTAAGGCGATAATCCATGCTGTTCCTGAAAGCGGCCGGCCATAGCTTCAGGAAGTTCTGGCAGAACCTTGCGCTGTTCTTCGACGCGGGCCGCATTGATTCGAAGCGGAAGTAAATCCGGCTCGGGAAAATAGCGGTAGTCGTGGCTTTCTTCCTTGGAACGCATGGCTTGCGTTTTTCCACTAGCAGCATCAAACAGCATTGTTTGCTGAAGGACCTTTTCACCGTGATCGAGCAAATCTGCTTGGCGCAGGATTTCGTATTTGATGGCCCGTTCGATGTTCCTGAAGGAGTTCAGGTTTTTAATTTCACAGCGGGTTCCAAACTTCTCCTGTCCACGCGGGCGAATGGAGATGTTGGCATCACATCGAAATGAACCCTCTTCAAGATTTCCGTCACAGATGTCGAGGGAGCGAACCAGGGAGCGAAGCCGTTTCAAGTAATCGGCAGCGTCCTCGGGATTGCGGATGTCCGCTTCGCTGACAATTTCAATCAGTGGAACACCGGCCCGGTTCAAATCAACGTAACTTGATTCGTCACCGTGAACGTTTTTTCCAGCGTCCTCTTCAATGTGGGCGCGCATCAGGCGAACTGCCTTGCCACTTGCCAGCATCATTTTGCCGCCGGTGCAGTATGGCAGATCAAACTGAGTGATCTGATAACCCTTGGGCAAATCGGGATAGAAATATTGCTTGCGGGCAAACACGCTTGTCTCGTGAATGTTGGCTTCGACGGCCAAAGCAAACCGAATGGCGAAGTTCACAACCTCTCGGTTGAGAACCGGCAAAACCCCGGGATGCCCGAGGCAAATCGGGCAGGTATTGTGGTTTGGCATCGCGCCGAACGAAGTTGAACAACCGCAAAAAAGCTTTGTTTTTGTTTTAAGCTGGCAATGAACCTCAAGGCCAATAACCGGTTCATACCGGTCAAGAACCGTGGATTCTTGGGACTTGTTGACCGGGGCCTCAGATGGCCGGCTGGTCTTTGTGCCATTCTGTGGCGCGTTCATACGCGTGGGCTCCAGTGAGCAAAGTCTGTTCGTTGAATTTTGGGGCGATCAACTGCATTCCAACCGGCAGACCAGATTTGGTCCGTCCACACGGAACCGAAATTCCAGGCAGACCAGCAAGATTCACCCCGATGGTACAAATATCTGAAAGGTACATAGCCAAAGGATCCGACAACTTTTCACCCAACTTAAACGGTGGAGTGGGGGAGGTCGGGGTTAAAAGAAGGTCTACACCTGAATCAAAGGCGGCGGCAAAATCACGGGAAATCAACTCCCTGACCTTGTTGGCCTTGGCGTAAAAGGCATCGTAGTAGCCAGATGACAAGACAAACGTTCCGAGCATGATGCGCTGCTTTACTTCCTGACCAAAACCCTCGCTGCGGGTTTTGCGATAAAGTTCCTTCAGGCTGACGCCGTTTTCTTTGGTCCGGTAGCCGTAACGGATTCCATCAAAGCGAGCCAAGTTGGCCGACGCCTCGGCCGTGGCAATAACGTAGTAGGCAGCAACGCTGTAGGAAATGTTGGGCAGACGAACGCGTTTGATTTTCGCCCCAGCCTTTTGAACATCGGCAATTGCTCGCTCAAGGCACGCCCCGACCTCCGGGTCCAATCCGGAATCAAAAAACTCTTCGGGAATCCCTACGGTCTTTCCCTTCAAGCCCCCAGAGTCATTGGCCAAGGCTTTTGCGAAACCGCCGTGAGGGTGTTGAACTGAAGTCGAGTCGTTCGCATCCTGGCCGGTGAGCACGTCCATCACCATGGCCGCGTCCTCAACATTACAAGTAAGCGGCCCGATCTGATCCAACGAAGAACCAAAGGCCACCAGACCAAAGCGGCTCACGGTGCCATACGTGGGTTTTAAACCGACGATGCCGCAAAAGCTGGCCGGCTGGCGGATTGAGCCGCCCGTATCTGATCCAAGAGCCACTGGTGCCAGCCTGGCTGCAACGGCGGCCGCCGATCCACCCGAAGAACCCCCGGGTACGTAATCTAAATTCCAAGGATTGCGCACTGGGCCAAAGGCCGAGTTTTCATTAGAGCTGCCCATGGCAAACTCATCCATATTTAGTTTGCCCAGAACAAATGCGCCCGCATCGCGTAGACGTTTGATGACGGTTGCATCATAGGTGGCGACATAATTCTCAAGGATTTTTGAACCACAGGTCGTCTTGGACCCGCGAACACAAATGTTGTCCTTTATCAAAATCGGAACGCCGGCCAGGGGAAGCCGGTCGGCACCAATTTCCTTTATCCGCTGCGCGGACCCTTTGGCCTCGGTCAAGGCGGCGGCCTCGTCCAGGTGAAGGTGAGTGTTGAGTTTTTGAGCGATGGTTTTGGTTCGCTGCAAATAAGCCTCAGCCACTGCCGTTGGGGTCAGCGATCCGGCCCTTATTTGCTGAACAATAGATTTGACGGTGAGATTGACGGTCATGATTTTTCTTTTTACTCAATGATCCTTGGAACCTGAAACGCTGTACCAATCCGTGCCGGTGCCTGTCTCATGGCTTCTTCTACCGGGAGTGAAACTAACACCACGTCTGGGCGTTCCGGCGTCGACGATTCCAGAGTACCGCGCGCTGTGTCTGGACGCCAATCCTGACCCAGGGACTCGTGCACACTGTCGAGTTGTTCCACATAGGAAAGAACTTTGCTGAGGCGCTCCTGATAGAGGCCTATTTCCGAATCACTGAGAGAAAGTTGCGCAAGGTCAGCCACCTTGCGCACCAATTCGCGATCTACTTGGATTCTACTCATTGCGCTTTCTCTTCTGGTTTAGACTTCTTCGCCCTCAAACTGCATCACCTTGCAACAGCTGATGACTCGTTCGCCTTCCTCAACATTCATGAGGCGGACCCCTTGGGTCAGGCGACCGATAACACCGATCTCTCCGACCGTAAAGCGCATGATCTTTCCGACAGAGGTCATAATCATCAAATCGTCTGTTTCTGAAACCTGGCAGATTCCAACCACAGGCCCATTTCGATCGGTGACCTTGATGGTATAGATGCCTTTGCCACCGCGAGACTGAACCCGGTATTCCTCCAGAGGAGTCCGCTTCCCGTAACCATTTTCGCAAATCGAAAGGATAGTGGAGTCGCCAGTGATGACTTCCAATCCGATGACACAGTCGTTCTCTTCCGAGAAACGAATTCCTGTTACGCCGCGTGACGCACGCCCCATTGGCCGGGTGTCGTCTTCGTGGAAACGAATCGCCTTGCCGAGTTTTGTGGCCATGAGCAAGTCGCTTTTCCCATCAGTAATGGCGCAAGCAACGAGAGAATCCTGGTCTTCAAGTTTCAACCCGATGATGCCAGTCGTTCGAATGTTTGCGTAGGCCATGAGCTCCGACTTTTTGATGTAGCCCTGAGCCGTGACGGAAACAACAAACTTACCCTCGGAAAACTCCTTGACCGGCATCACAGATACGACGCGCTCTTGCTCCTCAAGTTTGATGATGTTGGCAAAGTGTTTGCCGCGGGCGCGAAGTGGAGCCTCTGGGATCTGGTAGACCTTGATGTCGTAAACACGACCTTTGTTGGTAAAGCAAAGCAGCGACTGGTGGTTGCTCGTGATGTAGAGGTCCTTGACGACATCCTCTTCCTTTGTGAGCATACCGCTCTTGCCCTTGCCGCCGCGCTTCTGCGCGCGGAATTGATTCACCGGTGTCCGCTTGGCGTAGCCACCGTGGGTGATGGTGACAGCCACCTCTTCATCGGCAACAAGGTGTTCCATCCGGATGGCGTCGGCTTCGGAAGCAATAAGTTCTGTGCGGCGCTCGTCTCCGTGATTTTCTTTGAGCTCAGCCAAATCCGTTTTGATGATCGTGGTCACGCGCTCTGGGCGATCCAAAATATCGCGAAGGTTCGCGATGGTTGCCATCGTTTCGGTGTATTCCGCGACAATTTTTTCTCTTTCAAGGCCTGTGAGTTTGGCTAAACGCAGATCCAAAATGGCTTTTGCCTGAATATCAGACAAGGAAAAGGTCTTGATTAATTCGGCGTGGGCAATTTGACTATCTTTAGCGCCGCGAATGATGGCTACCATCTGGTCGATGTTTTCGACGGCCATCTTCAAGCCGAGCAAGATGTGTCCGCGGGCCTCTGCCTGACGCAACTCGAACGAGGTCCTGCGCAGGATGACTTCGCGGCGGTGTTTATAAAACAACTCAAGCATCTGCTTAAGGTTCAAAATCCGCGGAGCGCCGTTGACCAGAGCGACCGTATTGACACCAAAGCTGGACTGCATTGGGGTCATTTTATAAAGGTTGTTGAGCACAATGTCAGCGATCTCGCCGCGCTTTAGCTCGATCACCACCCGAATCTCGTCTGCAGCCGATTCATCACGAAGGTCAGAAATTCCCTCAAGCTTCTTATCGCGAACAAGATCCGCGATACGCTCAATGAGGCGGGCTTTATTGACCTGGTAGGGGAGTTCGGTGAGGATAATTCGCTCGCGGCCCTGGGATTTTGGAACGTCTTCGATTTTTGAGCGGGCGCGCATGATGATCGAACCGCGGCCCGTCATAAAGGCGTCTTTAATCCCGGCCATGCCATGAATCTGTCCGCGGGTCGGAAAGTCTGGCCCCTTGATATAATTCATGAGCTCATCGATCGTGATCTCAGGATTTTCAATAAGGGCCTCGAGGCCATCAATGATCTCGCGCAAGTTGTGGGGAGGGATATTGGTCGCCATACCCACAGCGATGCCCGAGGCGCCGTTTACGAGCAGCTGAGGCAGTTTGGTTGGGAGAACGAGAGGTTCTTCTTCTTTGTTGTCGTAGTTGGGTCCGAAATCGACGGTTTCCTTGTCGATGTCAGCGAGTAGAAGTTCGGCCATTTTGGACAACCTGGACTCGGTGTAACGCATGGCGGCTGCCGAATCGCCGTCGATGGAGCCGAAGTTTCCCTGGCCATCCACTAGCGGATATCTCATCGCGAAATCCTGCGCCAAACGAACAAGGGCCTCGTAAACCGCGGAGTCACCGTGGGGGTGATAACGGCCGATCACGTCACCGACAATCCTTGCGGACTTCAGGTACGGGCGGTTGTGAAAGTTCTTGAGTCCGTACATTGCAAAAAGGATGCGGCGATGAACCGGCTTTAGGCCGTCGCGAACATCAGGCAGTGCGCGGGAAACAATAACGCTCATCGAATAGTCGAGAAATGAGGTTCTCATCTCGTCTTCGATGTTGATCGGCAAAACGTTCTTTAAAACGGATTCCATTGTTCAGGCCCTATCAGATGTCGAGGTTGCGAACACTGAGTGCATTTTGCTGGATGAATTCCCGACGCGGCTCAACATCATCGCCCATAAGCGTGCTGAAGAGGCGGTCAGCTTCCATTGCATCGTCTATTTCAACTTGGAGCAAAGTCCGATTTTCTTCCACCATGGTGGTTTCCGATAATTGGTCCGGGTTCATTTCACCCAAACCTTTATACCGTTGGACGTAAGCGCCCTTGCGACCCTCGTCTATGATCTTGTCTTTCAAGGCGTCCATGGTGAACAAGATGCCGCTGGTGTCAGCCTCGGTAGGTGCTGGAGCTGATTCGCCCCCGTCAACCACGACTTCCTCTGTTTTGACCTCTTCAACAGCTGCTTTGGTTTTTTTGCCCAATTGGCTGAAGTTGAAGGGTGCCTTAGCCAAATCATCCATCTGTTTGAAAACGCGGCGCAGCTCAACAATTTCACCAGCTGCAAAAATCCCGGCGTCAATGACAGAAGTTTGCGGGATGTCGCGAATTCTAGTCTCAACGACCGCGCGGTAGCGCGAGTATTCAGGATCGAACACCACCTTGAACGAGGCGTAGGTGCGTGAACCGATATTTGGATCCTCTTTTAGCGAAGCGCAAAGGGCTTCAGCAAATGCCGCTGTTGCGCTTTCATCAACGAAGTCCGCGGGACCGATGTGATCATTGCGGACAATGTGTTCCACAATCTGCTTTGCCCGACGCCGTGACGCCATGGCTAACAATTCATGATAGCGTTGCAGCTTTGTCAACACGCCCTGGATTGTCGGCCGGTCCAAGGTCTTGCCTGTCGCGTCTTTGATTTCAAGGGTTGTCATTCCCGACTCACTCAAAAATGCGGTCAGGGCACCAGCATCTTTCAGATAACGCTCGACCTTGCCCTTTTTGTATTTATAGAGGGGTGGTTGGGCGATGTAGAGGTATCCGCGTTCAATGATTTGCGGCATCTGACGGAAAAAGAACGTCAGTAGAAGGGTTCTAATGTGTGCGCCGTCGACGTCGGCGTCGGTCATCAGAATGATCTTGTGATACCGGAGTTTGGTGATATCAAAGTCGTCCTTGCCGATTCCCGTTCCCATTGCCTGAATCAGAAGCTTGATCTCTTGCGAAGAAAGCATCTTGTCGAAACGGGCTTTTTCTACGTTCAAAATCTTTCCACGCAGCGGGAGGACGGCTTGAGTGCGTCGCTCGCGAGCCTGCTTGGCCGAACCACCTGCGGAATCACCCTCGACAAGAAACAGTTCGCAAAGGGCGGGGTCCTTCTCCTGACAATCAGCCATTTTACCCGGCAACCCAGCGAAATCGAGGGCACCTTTACGACGGGTCAATTCACGCGCTTTTTTGGCGGCAATCCTGGCCCGTGCGGCGTCGACGATTTTTTGAACGACGCGGCGGCCTACCTCCGGATTTTCGTCAAAGTAAGAGGTGAGTTTTTCCGTAACTAATTGTTCGACCAAAGGACGAACTTCGGTGTTTCCAAGTTTTGTTTTAGTTTGTCCCTGAAATTCCGGGTTCTTGATGCGAATGGAAATGACCCCGGTCAAACCTTCGCGGATGTCGTCGCCAGTCAAGCCTTCTTTGAACGATTTAAACACACCCTGGTTTTCTGCAAAGGTGTTGATCACGCGAGTCAAGGCTGCACGAAGTCCGGTAACGTGGGTACCACCTTCGACTGTGCTGATGTTGTTTACGTAGCTGAAAAAACTTTCATTATAGCTGTCCGTCCACTGCAGGGCGCATTCGATTTGCGCAACAACCTTTTCACCTTGTTTTTGAAATCCTTTGATGAATACCGGCGTGGCGTGAAGCCCTGTTCGCCCCTTCACGAGGAATTCGCAGAAGGAAACAAGGCCGCCCGTGTAATGAAATTCCGATTTCTGATCGGTTCGTTCATCAGCAAGCGTTATGCGAATGCCTTGATTAAGGAATGCCAGCTCCCGCAGACGCTTTGTTAAAACTTCAAAATGAAAGTTTGTGTCAGGAAATATCTGGGTGTCTGGTTTGAAGACCGTGAAAGTGCCGCGGCTTTCGGTGGTGCCAATCACGGAAATTTGGCCGTCTGGAACACCGCGCTTATAGCCCTGCATGTGAACCTTGCCGTTTGAGCGAACCTCAACCCGGCACCATTCTGATAGTGCGTTGACCACAGAGGCACCGACTCCGTGAAGGCCGCCGGAAAAAGCAAAGGCCTTGTCGTCAAATTTACCGCCTGCATGAAGCACGGTCATGACCACTTCTAGAGCGCTGCGGTTTTCCTTGGCGTGGATTTCTACGGGGATCCCCCTGCCGTTATCACGCACCGAGACCGAGCCGTCGACGTGGATCATCACCTCAATTTTGTCTGCATGTCCGCCCATGGCTTCGTCGATGGAGTTATCTACGATTTCATAGACCAGGTGGTGCAGGCCATCTGTTGATGTTGACCCGATATACATACCAGGCCGCTTGCGAACCGCCTCCAGACCCTCGAGAACTTGGATGCTCTCGGCCGAGTACTGATGCCCCGCCGGGCTTGGTTCCGACGCCGACAGGGTTACATCCGTGGGAATCTTGTCGTGCTGCATCATATCCATTCACTGCGCTCCTTGAACTCTGCGCTGTCTGACTTATGTTTCACCGGCTCCCGAATTTACGGGGTTCTGGTTTCGCGAATCGGAACCAGAATGTGTTTTGATTTGCAATCGGCCGGCTCCTCGCGCGGGACAACTACGATTGGATCTTCGCCATCCTTGAACTGCAAGGTGACTTTATCACTCGGCGTGGTTGAAAAAATTTCCGCCAGGAACTTTCCGTTCACAACCATGTCACACTTTGGACCAAAAAACTCGTCGAGACGCACAGTTTCTTTGCTTTCCGAGCTGCCCATGGTTCTTGAACTTAAAGTAAGAGATGAGTCAGAAAAGCTCAACTGCAAAGCCCGGCTTTTGTCTGCAGCCAAAAGGACCCGCTTGGCCACGTGCTGGATCTGGCTTCGTGACACAAGAACCTTGGTATTCTTGTTATCCGGGATGACACCCGCATACTTCGGGTATTTGACCGCCGAGAGGCGTACGAAAACCTGATAATCCGGCGCAGCCACAAGAAGGGTGGTCTGGTCGTGGGAGATAGAAAGGCGGATCCGGTCGAATCCCTCTGAGCCAAGCCGAACTATCTCACTCAAAGCCTTTTTGGACAAACACACGCCGTTGGCCAAAAATTCATCAGGAAGAGGCAGGTCCACCTCGCAATAAGAGAGTCGGAAACCGTCGGAGCCGACAAGACGAATTCCGCCTTTGGCGGGACGGTGCAAGTAGCCAACCGTTCCGTAGTTCCGGGGTGAGTCCTGGCTCACGCAAAATTGAACCTGCTCAATCATATAAACCAGTTTGGCTGCCGGCAAATCGGCCGTGTTGCTCGAGTCGAAGGATGGGGGGTCCCGCCAGACCGCCTCTTCAACAAGTGGGATCTTCATCGTGAATTCTCCGCGCTCCCCCGCGGTGATACGCATCTGCTGATCGACGGTCTCCAAGGTCACATTTCCGTCGGGCAGCTCCCTCACGACATCGGAGAATATTTTAGCCGGGAGGAAAACAATCCCTTCGCCTTTAGTTTCCGTTGGGAATGTACTGAATATCGCCAGCATCCGGTCGGCGGCAGTGACGTGTAAAACGGCTGCCTCGGCCTTTAGGCCGACATTTGCCAGACTGCGCTCTGTGATGGCGCCCTGCACACGTTGAAGGGCCAGATTTAATAGCGGCTTTGAGATCGTGACAGAAAAGGTCATTTCGAAACCTCCATCGAGAGAGGGTGTTCTCTCTATTAATTAATTGAGTAAGCTTTTTTTTAATAAGTAGTACTAGTAGGGGGCCTTTGCGTCCTGTGTATAACATGTAACATACTGTAAATTATAAGAATAATACCTTTTTTTCACTTGGTAATCCTGTGTGTTTTGTGGGGATATCCTGGGTGGTGCTGTGGGGATTCTTTTCCAGCCCTGAAGTTGGTCCCAGGATACACAGAGGATATACCCCCATCCATCCAGAGCTTTTACCACTGTGTACTAACAATTTATCCACAAGGTTATCCACGTCGCGCAGGTTTTCTTTAGTGTGATTGTTCCAATTGGCGTTCGAGAGATTCGACGTGAGCCTTCAAATCAAGGTCCTTTAACAGGGAGTCCTCGATTTTGCGCACATTGTGCATCACCGTCGTGTGATCTTTACCACCAAAACGGTCACCGATTTCTGGAAATGACGCACCGGTCATTTTACGAGCCAGGTACATGGCAACTTGCCTTGGATAGGCAACTGCCCGCTGCCGGCGCTTGGATTTCAAGTCCGCGATTTTGAGTTTAAAGTGATCGGCGACGGCCTTTTGAACGTGTTCTACGGTTAGCCTTTTTGGTGGCTCTCCAAGTACGTCCTTGAAGGTCTCCAGGGCGAGATCCATGGATAAGGATCTCGCATGGAGTTTCGAGTAGGCGTGGATTCGGTGAAGGGCCCCCTCGAGTTCGCGAATGTTTCGTTTGGCGTGTTTTGCGATGTATTCCGAAACGTCATCGTCGAGCTTTACACCGAGTTGTTCGGCCTTCTTGTTGAGGATGGCAATGCGATGCTCAACATCTGGCGGCTGAATGTCGGCGATCAAGCCCCACTGGAACCGGTTGCGCAACCGATCTTCGATGTCGGGGATGTCCTGGGGGAAGAGGTCCGAGGTGATTACGATCTGTTTTTTCGCGGCGTAAAGGGTATTGAACGTGTGAAAGAATTCTTCCTGGGTTGCCTTTTTGTTCGCGATAAACTGAACGTCATCGATCATTAATACGTCGCAAAAGCGATATTTTTGGCGGAACTCCCACATCTTGTTGTGGCGCAGGCAGTAGATCATCTCGTTCATGAAGTTTTCACTTGAGATGTAGGTCACGACAGCCTGTTTATTTTTTTGCAGCACACGGTTTCCGACGGCGTGCAGCAAGTGGGTTTTGCCGAGTCCGGTGCTTCCGTAGATAAACAGGGGGTTGTATGCTGCACCCGGGTTGTCGGCCACGCTCATACAGGTCGCCATGGCAAACTGGTTGCTGGTACCGCGGACGAAGTTTTCAAACGTGTATTCATGTTTAAGGCCAACTTCGCGGCTCAGGGAACGTGAAAATCCCGATGGTGATTTGCTTGTGGGCGACGTGGGTGTCTGGACATATTCGGATTTGCGGCCGTGTCTGTATTCGTCGTTCAGTAGACCTTCCGGCTCTTCTGGAAACATTTCGAAAGGTTCAATGGCAAGTCCGTTTGGCCCGTCAAGCTCGATCGAGGGGATTGTAGCGTGTTCGTTAACTTGGAAACGAATGTCGATCAGTTGGTATCCCAGCGCCTCTTTAGCAGCCTGGAAGTGTGGACTGAATTCATTCTGCAGGCCCTGATAGTAGACCAGGTTGGGGAGTTTGAGGGTGATGGTGTTTGGTGTGCAATTAGGCATATCCAACGTTAGAGGCTCGATCCATTCTTGAAAGAGCGAATCATCCAGGTTGCTTTTGAGGTATGACTTGATCGATTGCCAGATTTGCTCTGAACTTGTCACGGTCGAGGTCCGATCTGTTTGGATTCATGTGTCTGCCGGCAGGCTAGCACAAGGCGAGTTTTTTGAGCAAGGTGGTTTCTGAAAGAAAAATCTAATAAATTCATAAACTTATGTTTTTTATTTGTCTTTTAAAATGATGGTTATCCACAGTCGGTTTTTATGGAGCTCAATATTAAATGCTGGTGAAGCAACATGAATAAGATGGCCCGTGGGTTGAGTTATTTGATCGGAGCGAGTTTTGAGGCTGTTGCATTGATCATTGGTGCCGCTTTGGCTGGGAAGTGGCTTGACGGTAATTATCCGCAAGGCTTTCGGTGGATCGCAATCACAATGCCGCTGAGCCTGCTTGTCATTGCTCATACATTCTATGTGGTGCTTCGGGCTGTGGTGAGGATGGAAAAGTCCGAGGATAGCGGACGGGGCAATGGCAATGGCGTTTGATCGGGTTTGGTGGTTGGGGTTTGTGTCTGGTTTCCTGGTTTTCTCCGGAATATGTTTGGCCGCGATTTTTCAAGTGCGCCACCTGTTGGCGACCTTTGTCCCCAAGTCATCGATAGAGGGTGCGAGCCCCAAGTTGGGGAGTTGGCGCGTCGGGTTGATGATCGTACTTTTGGGTCTAAAAACCTTTGGAGTTGGCGCGAGTGTCTATTGGATTCTATTGATTTGGCGGCTGCCGCTTCCCGCTGTTGCCGCAGGGCTGCTTGCGGGGCTTGGTGCCTTGGTTTTTGCGAGCATTCTGGGCATCCGTTTTGGGGCTGAAAAAAAGAAGAAAAATCACTAGGCAGACTTTTTGATTTGTTTTATCTTCGCGCGTTCAAGGGTCTTTTAGGGGTTTTATGAAGGCTTTTAGTAAGTTTTCAGCTTTGTTAAGCGGTGCAGCTGGTGCCTCGCTATTCAGCGCGCCCGCTTTCGGATCGGGTGGTCCTCAGATAGTCGAGTGGTACCCGTTCTTTCTTCATTCAATTGGTTTGAGTGAGACAATGGCCCATCGGTTTGCTCCGGTTGCTAGCACGGCCATTGTGACGGTTCTTTTGTTGGTGCTGGGGCTTTATTTCTCCAAGAAGATTTCCCTGTCAGGGGATGATTTGGTTCCAGAGCACCGCTTCTCGTTGAGAGGTTTGGTTGAGACGATTTTAGATTTCGTTTACAACTTGGCGAAAGATAATTGCGGACATGATTTTAGGGTATTTCTCCCTTTATTATCGACGCTTTTCCTTGTGATTTTGGTGGGGAATCTGTCTGGGTTGGTTCCGGGTTTTACTCCCGCAACCCTCGATATCAGCTCGAATCTGGCGATGGGCTTGATTGTATTTCTGGTTTATAACGTGGCCGGCTTTCGGGAGCACGGGTTTGGTTATCTTAAGCAGTTCTGGGGTCCGGTTGCGGCGATTGGTCCACTTTTTGTTTTTATTGAGATTGTGAGCCACCTGGCCCGGCCTTTCTCGCTCAGCCTTCGTTTGGCTGGAAACATCTTCGCCGACCATCTGATTTTGTCTGTGTTTACTGGTTTGACCTATGTGATCGCCCCTTCCTTGTTGATGTTTTTTGGTTTGCTCGTAGCGGGCATGCAAAGTTTTGTGTTCACGTTGTTGACTAGCATTTATATTTCCATGGCGATTTCGCACGACCATTGAGATGGTTTTTAGTGTGTGTCGCATCTTTTTTGAGGGTTTTTTGATGAAAAAGGTGATTTCTGTCGGTGCAGCGTTGGGTGGTTTGCTTGTGGCGAACTCGGCTTTTGCCGAAGGCGTTGAAGCAGCGGCTTCCTCAAACAATGGAATGGTGGCTTTGGCTTCGTGTTTGGCCATCGGTGTGTCGGCCTTTGCCGCAGCAACCAGTCAGGGCAAGGCGGTTGCCGCTGCTCTGGAAGGTATCGCTCGCAATCCAAATTGCCGCGATCAGGTGTTTATGCCGATGATTCTTGGTTTGGTATTCATGGAATTCCAAGCTTTGATGGGCTTTATCGTCGCGTTCCTGTGGTTCAACAAGTAATCTGAACCAAGTTTTCATGAATTGTGGAAGGGTCGCTTCGGCGGCCCTTTTCTTTTTTGTGGGCGGAATGTTCCACGTGGAACATTCCGTGTCGGCACGCCGTGTAACCAATGTTCCACGTGGAACATTGGTCGAATTACTGATTTTCGAAGATGTTCCACGTGAAACATTGGTGGAGTTGTTTGTTTTCAAATATGTTCCACGTGGAACATCTTGCTCCAACAGACCTGCTCCTGTAGTCTTCGATCAAATTCCAGGTTTCATCAAGGCGGACGCAAATGGCACGTATCATAGCGATATCAAATCAAAAGGGCGGTGTTGGAAAAACCACAACAGCCGTTAATCTGGCAGCATGCCTCGCCGCAGCGGAGAAAAAGGTCCTTCTAGTAGACTTGGACCCGCAGGCAAACGCCGTGAGCGGGTTAGGTTTTGTTTCTGGTGAAATAACTGAGAGCATGTACAACGTGCTTGTCGATGAACTTCCTATTAAGGGAATTATTTTAAGCACGGAGCTTAAGTGTCTGGACCTCGCTCCTGCGAATCAGGATCTAATCGGCGCGGAGATCGAGTTGGTCACCGCGATGGGACGGGAGGTTCGTCTAAAGGAGGCTCTGCAATCAGTCGCCAGCCAATACGATTTCATTGTCATTGATTGCCCGCCCGCCTTGGGAATCCTGACGGTTAATGCTCTGACTGCCGCCGACTCTGTCTTGGTGCCGTTGCAATGTGAGTATTATGCAATGGAGGGTCTGTCTCAACTGCTCAAGACCATCGCCTTAATTAAAAAAAGATTGAACCCCGACCTCCAGCGAGAGGGCATCCTTCTTACGATGTACGACCGCCGTAATAATCTAAGCTTTCAGGTAGAACAGGATATTCGTGGCCACTTTGAGTCCGAAGTCTTTACGACCGTAATACCAAGAAACGTAAAGCTTTCAGAGGCGCCGTCCCACGGGAAGCCGGCGATCCTGTACGACATCAATAGCGCGGGGGCCCAGGCTTATATGGAAGTTGCAAGCGAGCTGATTAAAAGAATGCCGGCCTCGGATTCCCGGACATCGGGCGCGCCATTGGCTGGTCGCCCACAGAATATCGGAGGTGAGTTATGAGCGTCGTCGGAGATCGTCCTCAGCGCCGAGGTGCATTAGGCAAAGGAATTACGTCACTTTTGGGTGATTTTTCGGAAAATACCAATTCCAACATTGTTGATCCAGCTGCAAACACAAATCCTAGCGTGACCCACTCCGATACGGGCGGGATGCTTTATGTAGATGTTTTACAAATTGAGCCGAATCCGGCGCAGCCAAGAAAGCTTTTCGAAGAAAAGGCCCTCGGCGATCTTGCGGCCAGTTTGCGCCAAGATGGTTTTTTGCAGCCCATCGTTGTTTCTCGTTTAGAGGAAACCCCAGGGCGTTACATGATCGTTGCTGGAGAGCGGCGCTGGCGGGCATCACAGTTGGCCGGCCTAAAGGTGGTGCCGGTCATCGTGAAGGAGGGGGCCGCAGACGACCTGTTAAGGCTCGCCCTAATCGAGAATATTCAAAGGCAAGACCTTAATATCATTGAAGAAGCTGAGGCCTACCAGGCCCTCATCAAGGATTATGGATTGACGCAGGAGCAGTGTGCCGACCGAGTTGGAAAAGACCGGACTTCGGTGACCAACGCCCTTCGCCTGCTTGTTTTGCCAAAGGAGCTCCAGGACGATCTGCTTGAAGACCGCTTGACGATGGGCCACGGCCGGGCGCTCCTGTCTTTGGAAGATAAAAAATTGATCCTTCGCGCTAGGGACAGCGTCATCAAAAAACAGATGAGCGTGCGTCAGACAGAGCAGCTATGCCGGGCGATGAAGCGGGGAGGGGATCTTTCAGAGCGTCCTCGCGGGCCAAAAAATCAGGCGGACCTGGAATACCTTTCCGATAATTTGAAGTCTAAGCTTCGCACCAAGGTAAAGATTTTAGGCAACGGCGTCCGCGGGAAGATTGAGATTTCTTATTTTTCCGCACAAGAACTCGAGCGCCTCTTGGCAATCCTTGGTGAGAAGTAGCGACAGGAACGTCGGGTATCGATCGTGCGTTGATTTGCCTTGAGCGTTCGGCTCTTCTTAGGTAAAACGCAGCGGCACGGCAATTCGTGGCTCTTCCAGTTAAACCCAGGCGATCAGGTGCTCCCATGGCACAGTTGAATCTTGTCCCAGATCTTGCTGTGGTAGGTGTTCAGGTTGGCTTGTTCGTAGTCAACATGGCCACCGTAAAAAAATTCTACCTTGAACCGTACTTAAGGCTTCGCGCAAATCGCGACACCCTTACGTCTGGGAGCCGCGCTGATGCAGCCCGCCTTCTGTACGAGTGCGATGAGATTGCGCGCAAGGTACAAGAGAGCATCGAAGAGGCTGCAGCCTCTGCAGCGTCCCACCGCGAGGCTGTCAAGGCCACAGCGACCCAGCGGCGCACGGACATCATCCGTGCCGCAGAAGAAAAAGCGAGGGGCGAAGTGGAAGCCGTTGCGACTCGAGTTAAAAGCGAAGTCGCAGAGCAGCGCGCTTTTTTGCCCAAATGTGTTTCTGATTTAACAGCAGAACTATTTGCAGCGACGACGACCAACAATTAAATTTGACAGATTTTGAAGTTTATTGAGGCGACCATGGAACACGTGAATCTCATTACAGGAATCATACTTCCTTACTTTAATTTCGCGCTCTTTCTTGGGCTGTGTATTTATTTCTTTCGCAAACCGCTGACAACGATGGCGCAGAATCGCCGGAAAGAATTTGAGCGGGCGATTCAGGAAGCGACTAAAGTCAAAGATGAAGCCCTTCGCAAAAATCAGGAATTGATGCAGCGCTTGCGCCAGCTTGGTGACGAAGTCGAAGCGATCAAGAACGGCGCTGCGCAGGCCGCGGAAAAAGATGCACAGCGCATGGTGGCAGACGCAGAAAACCTTGCAAGAAATCTGATCGAAGACGCGCGTCGAATGGCAGACGCCGAAGTTGACCGGGCCAAGAATATTTTAAAGGCCGAGATAGTCGCTCAGGTTCGTGAAGCCGTAGTCACCAAAATCAAGCAAGACCTTAAGCCGGCGGACCACGCGGTCATGATACAGAAAAAAGTTGGCAACCTCGGTGAACTTACGGTCTGAGTTGCGGGAGATTTTCGAATGAGCGCCACCCGAATAGCAAATCGTTACGCGAAGGCCCTTTACCGCCTGATTGGTACGGACCCAAAAAATACTAAAGTCTGTTTGGAGCAGCTACAAACGGCCAGAGCTCTATTTGACATCGAGCCCGCCGCCAAGGTTTTGAGGAGCCCTGTGATGCCACAGGACTTGAAGAAGAAACTTTTTGACGCGGCGCTCACTGCCGCCAATGGATCAGATATCCTGCGCGCGTTTATCGGGGAACTTGTCACCGCGGGCCGGGTCGATATCTATCCGAAGTTCGTGGATTCATTTGCGCTGATTCTCAACGAAGCGGCAGGGGTAACCGATGCCAACGTCATCACTGCAATGACGGTAGACCCGGCGATTATTGCAGATCTGGCTTCATCTCTTGAACGGATTCTGAAGACAAAAATTCAAATGTCCCAGCAAATCGACCCCGAACTGCTGGGTGGATTTGTGGTTCGTTTTGGAAACCGCATGATCGATATGAGTCTAAAAACAAAACTTGACGCGCTCAGCAAGAGCGCAGCCCTATAGCGCACCAGGAGGCAGTGACCGTGACCATTCAGAAGATCAGAGTTGAAGAAGTCAGCAAAATCATCAGTGACCGCATCAAGAATTACGGCGAAGCCATAGAACTTCAAGAAACCGGCACGGTCTTGACGGTAGGCGACGGCATCGCCCGGATCTACGGCCTTGAGGGCGCGATGTCGGGCGAGCTTGTTGAGTTTGCCAACGGGACCAGAGGCCTGGTCTTGAATCTTGAAGAAGACAACGTGGGCGTTGCCATCTTTGGATCCACCAACGGAATCCAAGAGGGCGAAACT
>Ga0247843_1004958_pt1 | contig 19167 bp, 14 predicted proteins | sample LaCruzMarch2017__FD_192420 | JGI IMG/M metagenome (GOLD analysis project Ga0247843, IMG submission 192420) | Freshwater microbial communities from meromictic Lake La Cruz, Castile-La Mancha, Spain - LaCruzMarch2017_8m | ecosystem: Environmental > Aquatic > Freshwater > Lake | place: Spain...
AGGCAGCACCAATATTACCGCAAGGCCGCTATTCGAATGGGCCAACAATGTAAGTTCCAAAATGCGGATGAAAGCGGATGGGAATTTGGGAATTGGGACGACTACGCCAAGCGGGAAGCTGCATGTGGCAGGGACGACCTTTGTTAATACACTGCCTGGTGGCACCGCAGTGGGGCCAGTTGGATTTCTGTCCAGTAACCAACTAATGGATCTGAACTCATCATCTTTGCACTTTAAGCAAAATATTGAAGAGCTACAGTTTGATCAGGAACAATTTCTTTCTATGCAACCAGTCTCATTTCAATGGAAAGACGCCTATGGTGCAGGACAAGACGTTGGATTTATTGCACAACAAGTTGCTGAGGATTTCCTACCTCTTGCTGATATTCGATACAAACATACCTATCTAGAGGATGGATTAGTTTTGAGAGATTCACTTGGCCTTCCAGTAGTAGATTCCACCCAAACAGAACCGTATGGAGTGAAGTATCATAAGCTACCGGTCTATTTATTCATGCTTGCTAAGCAACAGGAATCCACCATTATGGAGTTATCAGAACGAATCAATCAGTTACAGTCAATGGTCGAAAGTTGCTGTGCGCAAACTCAATATCGCATTAGTGATGAACCAATTGAAACGATTCCGTACAGTAATAAACCTCTTGATGAGTTTGTTCTTTTACAGAACGACCCTAATCCATTTGCTGACTACACCGATATTCGCATATCAATGTTGGAATCGACAAAAAACGCCTCACTTTTAATCGTTGATATGAAAGGAACGGTCATGTTGAATCTGAAACTTGAAGGAAAGTCGGAGACGGTACGTGTCTATTCTTCTGATATAGGTAGTGGTGTATTCACTTACTATCTTCTTAGCGAAGGCAACGTGGTGGCCAGCCGAAAGATGGTGTCATCCAAATAACCATTGCCATGAAGCGATTGCTTTTTTGCTTCTTGGCGGGATTATTTCTACCTATTGGTGTAGTTGCGCAATGCCCGGATGAATGGGTGCAACAGATTTCCGGACTACCCAATGGAATGCTTGGTGGTCATCGGCTGACCGTTGTCTTAGATGGGAATGATAACGTTTATGTGTCCAACGTGATTACTAATGCTCAAAGCTTGACGGCCGGAGGTCAGGATTATTCCGACTTCTCAGCGGATGCGTTGAACAATTCAGCCTACGTAGCACGAGTGCTTTCATCTGGGCAATTCTCATGGTTACAGATTATTGAAGGAGAAGGTTTGATGTCAGTTCTCGATATTTCGGCTGACGATGAGGGAAATGTCTATGTGGCAGGCTATACCACGGAGAAGCTGACTATTGGCTCTATTGAGGTCACAGGCCCTGGGCCCAATCAGCCTGGATACTTTATCCTGAAGATCGATTCACTGAGTAACGTGTCTTGGGTAAGGTCAACAGATTGGCCCAACTCCCGTTGCTCTTCAATAGAATGGACGGGTGAAGGCCTTGCATTTGGAATTGCATACTCTGATAGTGTAACGATTGGTTCTGAGATTATCCATGAGGACGCATCCTCATCCGCCAATCACCAAGATGTTGTTTTCGGGGTACTCAATTCAGATGGCAGTTTAGTATCAATGGTGAATATTGGTGGTTCAGGAGATATTGATATTGCTTCATTGAAGTGCAATGAACTTTCCTGCCTAATGCAAGGAAAGTTTAGCGAACAATTTAGCTATTCTGGGATTGAGCATACGACTTCTAGCAATTTGCATTTTTCCCTGTATCAGCTTTCGTTGTCATTAGACGGAACTGTTAATTGGTCAAATACATCGACTAATACTGATCAGCTTACAATTCTATCTCATGACATGGGAATTCTAGTTAATGGGGACGCCTTTTTCACAGGGGGTTACGCATACAGCTCAATTGCAATGGATAATCTGACCGTCAATGCACCTTCACAAGTGCCTGGCACCTTTATCGGAAAGGTGAGCGGTGCGAACGGTACAACAACGTTGCTTGAGGAAATTTCAGCCAACGGTCAAGGCTGGAATAAACCGATGTCAGTGAATGGTGAGCATGTTTTGATTGGAGCGAGCTTTAATGGCAGTCAGTTTATTCTTGATGACTTAACCATCTATAATTCTGAAACAGGTTCATTTGATGGTGTAATTCTATCCTTGGATAAGGATGGAAGAGTACGATGTGGAGTCGGAGTTTACGGTGAAGGAGACAACGAGATAAGAGCAATTGAATATAGTAGTGACAGTCATCTTGTGGTGTTGGTTACTTTCAATGGAACGGTCGAGTTTGGAGGCCAAACATACATGGCCCAAGGCAACTATGACCTCCTAGTCATCAAAACCTGCCTCCCCTGCGACACACTTACCTCCATTGCCGAGACCCCCACTACCAACCCAACCCTCCACATCTACCCCAACCCCGCCAACCAAAGCGTGCGCTTACAATTATCAGGCAATAGCCAGCAAATAAATGCTGTGGAGGTTACAGATATGCTAGGCCATGCAGTGTTGCGCAATAGGCTAGCGCCTACAGGCCAACAGATAGACATCAGCGGCCTTGCCAGTGGCATCTACACCCTTGCCGCTACATTGCAAAGCGGAGAAACCCTGCGGCAAAGGTTGGTGGTGCAGCATTAGTGCCGCCCCCAACTACCAAACCTCATTTCTTCCTCTACCCATTTTCTATAGCTTCGTGCCCAACAGCACTATTAATGGGTTTTTGGAATTTCTTTACCCGCACATCAACTAAACCAAGCCAAGCCGCTACTAGGCAATTGGCATTGCGTCAGCAATCCTTTTTCTTAGACCCAGCCTTGCATCGCCATTATGTAACCCATGGGTGGTGCACGGTTGGCAATGTGGTCACCAATGAAGAAATAGAAGCATTCCTTGCCACCTATCAGGAAATAACGGCTTTGCCAGGGTTCAATTTATCCGACACGTTTTTGAATAGTGGCCGCCTTCATAACCCAGAAATTCGCAGCAAGGTGCATGCCGCTATAAACAAAGGCGCTAGCACCATATTGCCCCGCATGTTTGCTATGGAGCATGTGGATACCCGCACAGGAGGCGCCTTTCAGGTAAAACCACCTTCAGACAAAAGCGAACTGCAAATACATCAAGACAGCTCCGTTATTGACGAAGACAATGATTACTGCCTCTTTGTGTGGATTCCGCTATGCGATGTGACCATGCAAAATGGCCCGCTTCATTTTTTGGAAGGAAGTCACCTTTGGGGCAATACCCAACGCTCGTTAGGAGTGCCTTGGAACTTCGAAAAGCACGATGCTTTGCTGAAAGCCTATATGAAACCCGTAACAGCCAAGCGAGGCGATGTCATCATTTTCGATCCTGCCATGCTGCATAGTTCATCGCCAAACTTTACCGATGCGTTGCGCTGCGCCATTACGCTCACTGTGCTGCGCAAAAACTATCAATTGGTCTACTTCTTTAAGAACGAAAACACGCCTAAGGATAAAATTGAGAAATACCGCATTACAGAAGAGTTTTACAAGGATTACGATTTTGTGGCCCAACCCGATGGCAGTCGTTTTCCTATGACCTTAGAGGCATATAATCCATTTGATTTAACGGCTAAAGAAATGAAAGAATTGGTGCTTTGCCATCTGCCGAAGGCGTAGCATTCATTTGTAGTTTAGACCTTTCGTTTATCCCATGGCCATTCCTAATCATATTCTTCAAAGCGCAAAAGAGAGCATGAAGCTGCCCAAATATCGCATTATGCGCAGTAGGGTAAAGGACTATTTCCTAAAAAACCATGGGTATGTGGTGCTGCCTATGTTAGATTCTGAAGAGGTGCAATTGTTTCAAACCCTGTATGACAAGTGGCATACCGAAACCCCCGAACGTTTCTATAAATCGTATTTCAGCACCGATGCCGCTTACAGAGAAGAGGTAGAAGCGGAAGTAATGCGGGTTTTTGTACCCAAACTAAAGGAGCACTTTCACGATTTTAAAGCATTTGGGGGCATGTTCGTAATCAAACCAAAGGGAGACCCTGGCCATATTCCTGCTCATCAAGATTGGAGCTTTGTGGACGAGAAGCAGCATTGGTCCATCAATTTGTGGTGTCCGCTTGTTGATACCACAGGCGATAATGGCAATATGCAAATGCTGCCGGGCAGTCATCTTTTTATGGAAACGCTGCGTGGCTTTGGCACGCCCGAAGTGTATGCCCATCTCAAAGACGACATTACCCCTCATTTGGTAGATGTTCCTCTAAAAGCAGGTGAATGCGTTTTTTTCTACCATGGTATAGTGCATTGCAGCACCGAAAATTTTAAGGAGACACCTCGCGTTAGCCTTGGTCTTAGTATGGTGCAAAAAGATGCGGCAATGCGCTATGCCTATCTTAAAGAAGGAAATGAGAAAGCAGATTTATATAATGTTACTCCAGAATTCTACATCAACTACACCGCAAATCGCGACCAAATGCCCAAGGGTGTAACTTATAGAGGCACTTCACCTATTCCATTTGCCAGTTTTACAGCCGAAGAATTAGAGGCCAAAGTGGAGCAATTCGACAATTTTCGTTGGCTTAAGGATGCGTTAGGTATAATAGGAATTTAGCGTCTATTTTGCAGTTGGGCACATGCCTACCCATGATTACAACATAGCCACAAGGCATACTAATAGGGGCGAAGCCACAGTTTAAGGAACTTCGAACGCCTTCAATTAATCAAAGGCGATGACCTTTTCGTGCACTTATGCTACTGAATTTTGTTTCCTCTCCTTTCTGTCGCCTAGCTTTTCTAGCAAACCTTTTGTTGGTGACCACCACAAACGCTCAAAACCCATATTTTATTCCAGACATCAATAATCGAGTAACGATATATGATGCCGAGGCGGTGCAGCAATTGCCGCTGCTCAACATAGGAGTAATAACCTTTGATGGAGGGATTGACAGCAATTACATTGGCATAGTTGACCCTAAGAATAATTTCAAACGCTGGTTAGATTATCCTTTTCCTACGGATACCCTTCAAAACTTCAACGACTTATTTTTTATGAGTCCAACAAATAACAGCGATAGCTGGTACACGGCAAAAATCAATTCCGCTTTGGGCGTGCCGCTTGAGCCCACAGACATTGAATCGATGTCTATTTTGGATAGAGAATTGAACTTGACGGCAACCGTAACAATGGCACAGGCCTATACCTACCAGTATCATGGCCGCGATTATAGTGGTCTAATTCGGTTTGATGCCCATGATCGAAATGCTTTTGAACGCAATGGAATTCAATACATTTTGGCAATAGGAACAAGACTCGAATGGTATGATGCTGCCAATAGCTGGGTGGGAGAAGATAGTATGCGCGTTCGGTTTACTTCGTTGCATATTATTGATGCCACTACGGGAGAAGAAAAAGCCAAATGGGATCCCCAATCGCAGGGATTTAGGATGGAGGATTTTGGATTGCCCTACCACTTACGAACCCTTCCCACTGGAATAAAAATGTATTCACATCCCCACATAAATGTGATTAATCCGTATGTGGATTTAGATGGAGGTACAGGGGTGAGCCTTTACGCTTCAGCACGACATCCTGGCACCATTTCTAAACTGAGATGGGATGGAGTAAGCACTACTCTGCAACCTGAATGGATGTTTGGCCAACCAGCTCACGATGCAAGTCCAACTTTTTATTTGCCAACCACCACTACAAATCAATTGGACGCTTGTCATGGCTCTAGTGCATTTGTAAGTGGAGACACTACTTATATCGCCACTTACAATAACAAACCAGATTTTGCTAATGTAGGAGGTCGTCATCAAGTGTATAAGGTGTGCGACAACAAAGCAGAATTGATGTGGCAGAGCCCAGAACTGGGGATAGAAACAATCTGCAAGGGCGATGCGAAATGGAGTGCTGATGGTCGCTTTCTGCTCACCACACATGGCAATTGTCCCGGCACCGCTACTTCAACAGATGAATATGGTAATTTGGTAAGCACAAATACTTTCGAGAAATTCAATATTTGGAATCCTTGGCAAAACACAAAAGTTCTTGGAATGCAGTTTGAAGGCAGCATGTATGTTGCCCTCATGGATTTTGTAACTCCCGAAAAGATGGTCACGTTCGAACCAATTACCTACACCGTTAGCGATTCCATTCGATTTTCTCATACTCATAATGGCTTGGTGTATTGGACAGTGGGTTTAGACAAGTTTTTCAAATCTCAACTTACCCTGTCTCTTGATTACTTGGATAGTTTAGAATTAATATCCGCATGGATTCGCACAGGCCTCACTGGGGCTTGGCGCGTTGAGGAAAAGACTAGCATAATTACCGATGCACCTTTGGCTAGTTCTATTAAATTGAATGTGGCTACCCTACAGCAAATAGGCTCCATTGAAGTGCCTCGTAATTACAAATGGGTGGCGCATTCTATAGTAGGGCAAACATTGTCTATAAACGAGGTATACACGCCAGGAATCTATGTGCTATCGGCCTATAATGAAAGGCAGCAGTTGGTCTATCGCGGCAAACACATCTTTGTGCAGTAAAGTAAAACGATAGAATAGCTTGCGATTCTCTGAAAGGAACTGCGGCCTTAGTAGCACTAGGATTGCAATTATCCGAGTCAATGCTACTTTATCATTCTAACTCCTGCTGCCTTTTGCATTACTTTGTCGCATCATGCACTACGCAGTAAACTGCCACAATATCAGTAAGCTTTTTCGGCTTGCTGGTGCAGTAGTTCCAACCGAAACTTCTACAGGAGTAGTGCATTCCGATCGTATCGAGAATGGATATCTTGTGGCTCTTCGCGATATATCGTTCGAACTTCAAGATGGTGATCGTCTTGGAATTATTGGCAGCAATGGTGCTGGAAAATCCACATTACTACGCATTCTATCGGGTATCATTCGTCCCACAACGGGTACTGTTGAAGTAACAGGACGGGTTACATCGGTGCAAGAGCACAGTTCGCTGCTTTTTCCTGAACTGACAGGCAGAGAAAACATCATGATGATGCACCGCACAATGGGGCTCACAAGCGCTGATGCAAAAGCGAATCTAGGTGTGATTGACACCTTTAGTGGATTGGGAATGATGCTGGACGAGCCTGTGAAGAATTATTCCAGTGGCATGGTTTTACGCCTCACTATGGGCATAATCCATGTTATTCGCCCCGAAATTCTTATTCTTGATGAAGCACTAAGCGCTGGCGATGCCATGTTTAGGCAACAGGCTGCTCAGCAAATGGATTCGCTTACCCAACAAGCGCGCATTATGCTTTTCACCAGTCATCAAATGCAAGATATTTCCACGCATTGCAATAAGTGCATGGTACTTCACCAAGGCAGAATAACCTATTTTGGTAATGTAAACGATGCGGTTACCACCTACTATGGGCAAGCCTATAATATTGCTTTTGGGTCTGATAATCGCATTAGCAATTTGGAAGTAGCCCTAACGCCAAATCGTGGTGAATTTACACCTGACGAAGCCATTGATGTGACCATTTCTTTTACGTTGAATGCCCCAATGGAAAACTTGTTTCCTGTGCTTACCGTGTTTGGTCCTCATGGCCCATTATTGTCAGACTCTCCCATATATCATCCACAACCCGAAGCTGTATACTATCCTATTGGACGCCATACGTGCACGGTTACTTTGCCTCAACACACGTTTAATATGGGTGAGTTTTCGTTGTCGGTAACCTTAGGCGATGGCGAACAGATATTTGTTCAAATAAACAATGCCGCCTCGTTTCGAATATTGCCAGGCATTTGGGAGCAGGGCAAGCCTTGGCAAACCACGGATTTGAACTTTCCATTGCGTCCAAAATTGCTTTGGAAAATAGCAACAGACAGCAAAAATTAGTCAATCATTCTATACAGCGAAAGGCTATCTCTGTAGCTTTGGGCATACAGCTGCTGTTGCACATCCATAGGGAGCTCAACTCGCTCAAAATGATGCGGGTGGTGCAGTACTTTATCAAGGTATTCCTCCAAAATAGGTACCCTGCTAGGATTGTCAAGCAACATGACTGGAGAAGTTTGGGATGCTAAATAATCATAGAACGAGTGAAAATTTCCTACATCGCACCTGCATTTGCTTTCTAAAAATGGCCGATATGTTTTAGATAACGAAAAGGCATAATAGTTATAGAGGAAGAAGTTGGTAAATGGCTTGCCTTGGCTAAAGGTTTGATGTGGGCGATTCATGGTAACAAAAACCGTATTCATTACCAGTGTGTGATTGGGGTAGTGTTGTCCCAGCCATTCGAATGATTGCGTGTAATTATTGTGTTGTTTTTGAGCAGCAAGTACTTTTTGATACGTGTATAATGCTGTAACCGGTAAATAGACCAACAAAAACAAGATGGCTAACCAACTAAATTTCGGGGTATAAAACAGCTTGGGCTTGTGCATAAACACAATAACCATGAGAAACAGAACCTGAAAAGGAACTAAGAATCGGTTCTCCATTTTGATGAAACTTATGCCAAGAACCATGATGTAGAAAACCACAAACAGCGCAAATGTCTTGGTACGATAGCGCTTCAACGAACCACCGCCTAGTAATAAGTACGAAAGAATTAGAAATATATCAGCATAGAGAAAATACATGTTATCGCGCATAGCACGGTAAAATATCCACCAAGCGTATTCCAGTTGCTCAAACCCAGTTCTACTGAAATTGGTAAACGCTCCAATTCGCTCATAAAAATCTACTCCAAGGTTAGCCTCATCTGCCACTATATCTACTTTAATCGCCTTGTATTTCAAGGAATCTAATCCGTCAAGGAGTTTCAAATCCGGAGTAAATGCGCCAGTATGGTGTAGCTTAAACTCGTGGTTATACAGGAATTGCTCATTCAAATCGCCAGAATGATCCTTTATAAACACAATGTTGATATAATTGATGAAGAAAAGGCTAAAGATTGCATAGTAGATAGCCAACGGTTTCAATGAACGCCCATGAACCAACATAACAACTGTGACAAATGCCATTACAAAAAGATGCACACTGCTACGCACCCATAATGCCATTACAAATAGAATTAGATAAGGCCAGTTATTTCGCGGAAACCAAGAGGAATTTTGCTTTTCAGAGCCAATCAGGATATTACTTAGGCCAGCCACACCCAAAAACATGGTAATGCGAACCATGTGATACAATACCACCGATTCTACAAAAAGTGCGGTAAAAAAAATGAGGAGCACTATTCTGTTTGCTAAAGGCAAATCCTTGGTGTGCACAATAATTTGAAGGTAAATAACATAGAATGCTACAAACAGCAAAACATTTAGCATGAATGCCACCCAATGAATGGGCCATAGTTTTCCAAGCGCTGTAAAAAAATTGGCAGCTCCAGTTAAATATTCCGGATATGGATCTGCTGCGGGCAACATATACTCCGTAAGCTCGCCAGATAAAATGGAGTCGTAGATATTCTGATACGAATCTGTCCACCACCCTATGGTGATATACGACAAAGTGAACAGTAAAAGCGTAAGGGCAAACGCTACAGTCTTAGGCTGTTGATTTAGCCAATTTTGCAAAAACATGATTAGTTGATATCGTTCATTTTAGCAACTGCAGCATGTTTCTAAGTGCTGTATTGCTGCAAATTTCTCTTTTAATATTGGATAGACTATCAAATTATCCCCATGTACAAAAACCGCTTCATAAAGACAGCGAATTCCTTAGGGCACGGGCCAAATATGCGTGTCCTTTAGGTGAAAGGTGATTATCCACTGGCAAAAGTGTATGGTCAACCGATAATGTATCAATTCTTGGGTTAAGGAAGTTTACAAGCACTGCTTCTTGGATTCTTGTTTCGAACCCTCTACTACTGTGTACGCTAAGCATCAGCAGCGATACTTCGTGTTCTTTGCACAATTGTGCTACCCGATGGTATAACGCCACGACAACACTGTCAGAATTTTGTTCCAACCCTTCAGACATTTTCATCAGTACAATTTTATGTACCGTAGAAGCTAGTAGTGAATTAGTAATCAGCCCATTTCGGTCTGGCAATTTCTTGTAATCAATCGTTAATCCTGCTGACCCATTGAATACATAGGGCAATTTAACTACTTCTTGCATCTCTGAGCGGTAGGCATCCAACATCCGAGGGCTAAGAATAATACGTCCTTTATCATACTCTGAGCATTGGAATATAACCACTGTGGGCTTGTTCACTTTCCCTTTGGTAGTCAATAAAGCTTCCAATTGTAGAAAGTTTGCTACTGCACTGTACCCGGGAACACTCAAATTGACGATGGAAAACTGAGGCATTACTTGCTGCAAATAATAGGCATAGGTGCATGAGTCGTCCACACCATAACCATAACCATAAGAATCGCCCAGAATCCAAACTTCTGGAAGCGTATCATTTTTAGGTGTGGTCACCACTCTTTTGCCCAAGCGATGAGTTGCAGAAAAACGTAGTCCACAGGCATTTTCAAAATGGAAGGTCCCATCTTTGAGCGTGTAGCCCAAAGCCTTATCTGGACCAACAAATTCACTGGGCGTAACCGATTTGAGTTCAAAACACTTGTGGCCAGAATCCACGAAAGGCATGATTCCTCTGATGGCTAACTCTAACAAAACCAAAACAATCGAGATAATGGCAAAACCAAGAAAGGTCTTTCTGACCCAAGGATTGCGACAATTGAATGACTCCATCATTGACTTGGTAGCAAACAACACTTGCAATGGTGAACGAGGTGCTTTGAAGCAAAACCCAATGGTATTTCCTTTAACAACCCTACGTGGACAATTACAATTAAACTTGGGTACATAAATCTACATTGAAAGAATTCACAACTATTACAGGTTCAAAAGTAGGAACAGTCTAGTGCGAGTTGCTTTAGTTTGATTAAAGGATTACCATCAGAACTCAAGAGAATTACCCTTGTCTTATTGCGTGTTAGAAAGGAATGATGAGACCCTCAGTCAATCCTATAAGACGATTAATGCACTCTTGTTTTTTGGATTCAACCGAAGAATCTACAGGCCCCTTAGCACTAAAATATTGACCTGTTGCACTGGTCAAATCTGGATTTGTGGCCAGCCTTATACCCGTTAGTGCAGCACTTTCTGGACTATTTCCCAAAAGCTTTATAAACTTCCATGCAAATGATTCAAACGTACTTGTTTGTTTTTCACCAATGGCAGTATTTACCAATCCTGGGTGAAATGCATTTACGGTTATGTTCATCTCTTTTAGCGATTCGGCAAAAGCAAAAGTTGCCATCAAATTGCAAAGTTTAGATTGATTGTATGCTTTAGATAAGGTATAGCCATTTGCAAGCATTAGGTCGTTCCAATGTATAGTGCCCCGAGCATGTGCTCGCGAACTTACATTGATAACACGACCTTGTGGACTTTTTGCCAAGGTTGAAACCAACAGTTTAGTAAGTAAAAATGGAGCAATATGATTTACCGCGAGCTGCAATTCAATTCCATCTGCAGTTAGTATTCGTTTACTGCTTACGCAGCCTGCATTGTTTATGAGTACATCAAGCGAGTCGGTTTTCGATTGAATGGTGTTTGCCAAATTGCGCACATTGCTTTGCACAGATAAATCAGTCCACAGCGGCACAATATCAGTATTTGGCTCTTTTAGAATAACCTGAGTATGCATTTGGCGAGCCGCTTCCTCAGTGCGACAAACCGCTAGAATACGGTGCCCTAGTGCAGCTAATTGTGCGGTCAAGCTATAACCAATACCACTTCCTGCACCTGTAATGACAATAGTCTTCCTCTGCTGCACGGATACGATTATCTTGCGCCCTTTTGGTAGTGGGCTCGTTTTCAAAACTACCATTTAAGACAATGGAAATTGAAAAAGCGTAAAGGAATTGTGTATCAAATCACCGCTTTGTTGGGCAAAGGGGTAATTCGACTGCTCGAAATTCTAGTTGGGTTATCTGTTCCGCGAAATGCAGTTTTTGATTCCAGCCAATTTACTTGGGTGGAACAGTTAGAAAAACAATGGCCAGATATTAAACGCGAGTATCTAGCATTGGCCGAAACACCACAGATTCTTCCAGATATACGTGATATTTCTGAAGAGCAGCAGCACGTCATTTCCCCAAATCTGTGGACGTTTTATCCGTTTATACTATACGGAATTCCGTTGCAAGATCAGTTGGAGTCATGTCCAAAAACAGCGCAAGCCATTGCGGGAATACCCAATTGCACTACTGCTTTTTTCTCGGTGCTAAAACCAGGTGCTGAAATTGCACCTCATAGAGGTGCTTACAAGGGATACCTGCGGCTGCATTTGGGAGTGGTTGTTCCATCGCCCGAACAAGCGTGTGGATTACGAATGGAAAATAAAACCTATCACTGGAAAGAAGGAAAATCGCTACTATTTGATGACACCTTCGTGCACGATGCGTTCAACAATGCAGTATCTGAACGTGTGGTTCTTTACATCGACTTTATTCGGCCCATGCCTAAAGTATGGATGCAAATGTCGCAGGGCCTAACCTGGATAATTTCCAAATCGGAATATGTTCAAGGTAGTATTCGAAATTTGAGCTTGCATAAATCGAACTAATCTAATTTGCTCTATCCAAAACCAAGTATTCGGGAAGAGGTATTTGAAGCCAATAGATTTTTAGGGTCGAGAACATTTTTTAGTCTCTTCATGTCATTTACTCCTGCATACATTGCTGCGCACTCATCAGCAGTGACGTATGGAAATTTGGATAAATAAACCTTCCCTTCAAACTGAATTACGATAGCCATCAATTCTCTTTCCATCCGAAAACAAGCACCCGGATTTGGAAAACTAATGCGATCGTAGTTAATGGTGAATGAAAGGCCATTGCCAGAAAACGAGAGCAAGCCGTTGTCTGGCTTATGTTTACGAATAGCACAGATTAGCGGATAGATGTTGTAGCGTTTTAACAGCGCGTGAACCTTAAAAAAAGCAGTGGAAAAATGTATTTCAGAGAAATGCATTTGGACCTCTTGCATGCCGTGGTTGCTAATTCCTTTATTCCAATTAGGCAAGGCTTTAAGCATGGGATATTGATAGCTGGTCATTGGAATTCCACCATTCTGTTTTCTTTGCATTCGCACCGTATGGTAGTGGAAAGCATTAACGAATGCTGCAATTTTTCTGTCGCTATTGGTAAAGCGCAATGCGGACTGAACACCGCGATATAAGTACCAAAAGTGACTGTCTTTTAATCCAAAAATTCGCGATTTAGGCTTAAACGAGTTGGTGATGGAGTCATCATTTTTCGTGGTATCAAAACGAGCGCATTCTACCACCGCTCTTCCAATTGTTGGAGTAGCTCCAAGCACATCAACCCAAGCATAGGCAAAATCCCATTCATCTTCATGTAGGGAATTAAATGCGCGAATTGTTTCATCCAAATTAGTGGTTACCAAACGGTCTACCATTAGATGATTTGATGGTGCAAGAGTGGAATCTACCTCAACAGAAGTGATGATGCCTAACATGCCAAGTCCACCCATTACTCCCCAAAACAACTCGGGATGCTCTCTATCTACGCGGACTATTTCACCATTAGGAGTAAGAAGCTCAAAGGATACAACATTGCTACTAAAGTTCCCATATTTCCAAGAGTCTTTCCCGTTTACATTGCTAGAGATATCTCCCGCAATAGTATTGGTAAGCGATCCGGCAGATCCTGTTAAATAGCGGCCATTTTTTAATAGCATAGCACTTAATAGCCCCGATTGCATACCACATTGTATAACAATTCTACCGTTTTTAGAATCAAAAGATGTAATTGTGTTTAATCCCGAACAATCAATAACGTTGCTATGGCGCGGAATAAATACATCTCCAAAACTGTTGCCCCCACCCTTCATACAAAACGGCTCGCTTTGATGGACAAGTTGCCCCACAATATCGTGCAATTGATCTATTGTGGATGGGCAATACACCTTGCATTCCTTTGAAGCGGTGCGTGTGTAACTGTTTAATACTTTGACGTTGGCAGATTGAGGCATTGCTCTGCAAAGAAACGCTTAAAGAAAGGGAGTAAATTTGACCGCCCTTCGGAATATGTACGACCTTACTATTGTATTTCCTGTTTTCAACAAGCAAAACTCTATTCGGGCAGTTTATGAAATTTCGTGCGACACCATCGCGAAGTCTATTGGAACTAAAAATTATGAACTCATTTTTGTAAATGATGCTTCAACAGATGCTTCTGAATCTGTAGTAAAGAGTTTAGTTGAAGAAAATTCTAAAGTGAAGTTAATCGCTCATGATACCAATAAAGGGCAAGTGAAAGCTCTACAAACTGGACTTTTGGCCAGTAATGGTAAAGTTGTATTCTTCGCAACGTGCGACCTTCAAAACCCACTTGATTCCATAGGACCTATTTATAATGCCATTGCAAATCAGGGCTATGATCTTGGAGTGGCCTATCGCGAAAAGCATATAGACAAAACCTTACAAAGCCAATTATCTAGAGTGTATTTCTACACTCTTCAGTTGCTTTTTCCCAAGTTGCCAAAAGGAGGTTTCGATTATGGCGGTATGCACCATTCCTTGAGCGATCGACTTCGTGCTAGTGATTTTGATCGCATTCTAATTCAATTGGAAGTCTTACGATTATCCAAACGCACTTATTTTCACCCAATTGTGCGCTCTAGCGATTTACTCGACAGTTCTGGATGGACTTTAAGAGAGAAAGTGGACTACGGAATGCGTTTCATGCGTTATCTAAGCCCCAAACATTGGATAGTTGGAGCAACTGGTTTAGGTGCATTAATAACGCTATTGTGGACCCTTTTTCATGTTTGAAGAGTTCATCTTTATTATCAACCACGAATAGTCAATTTTAATAACATAAAAGCATGCTGGTAGCTGGATTAGGTGGAAATTGTAAGGATGCGCTAATCGACATCCTCAATCAGTTTGGTAAAAATGGAGTAACGTTTTATACCGATTTACAAGAAGATTCCAATATCCCTTTTTTTAAAAAACATGGACTCAATTTAGCCGTCGGTCCCGAGGACGCAATGCAGCATTTTAGAACTAAAGGACCTGAGTTTTTCTCCATTATTGGAAATAATTACCATAGAGCAAATCAAGTAGTTTGTTTGGAAGAATTGGGCGGCAAACCAGTATCCTACATTAGCACCACTGCCATGGTTAATAAGGAGTTTTCTATTATTTCAGATCGTAACGTTGTCATTATGCATTTTGCCAACATTAGTGCAGATGCCATCATTGATGAAGGTGCAATAATCTATGCCTACACTGCAATTGCCCATAATGTGCATGTAGGAAAATACACGTTTTTCAGCGCCCATTGTGCTGTAAGCAACGCTACAATTGGCGAATTCACATTTGTTGGTCTTAATGCGATGATAAACCCTGGAGTAACTGTTGGAAATAACTGCATCATTGGCGCAAATGCCTATGTGAATAAGGATGTGCCCAATGGTGCCACTGCCTATGGTGTTCCTGTAAAGATTAAAATGCCAGCCAACGCGCAGGAATAAATCAAACGCATTCACATTGGATTAAACTGGGTTATTATCTTTCAGTAGTAAGCCATGGTTTTCCAAAAGAACCTGAAGTTGCTGAAATTCGCGTTGTTCAGTATTCCCTCTCAACTCTATTCCGTTACCCAAATAGTTCCATATAAATTCTTCTTTAGTGCATAATAACTGATGTTGACGACCGTCAAAAGCTACGGCATAATCGAAAACAGGATTATTAACTAGGATAGAAATATCCGTATAATTAGGATTATTGTGACGCAGGTTAGCAGTGTTGTCTTCAACATTTTTAAGAATAAATTGAGCCTGATTTATCACCGCACAATATCCCTGATTTTCTGTTTGAGACTCACACCATTGTTTTAGGGCGTGCGAAATGAGTAATTCAGATTTCCCGAAATGGCGTTTGGTTCTATAGAGGTTGAATTGTGAATTCTTATCCTCAATCATGGTTGCAATATCCAATAGTGTTCCGTTGCTTTTATCGCACACGATGAATGGGTCATATGGGTCGACAACAAAAAATAGATTGTCTCCGCGGTCATTTTTAATAAAAACAATAGGATAGGAATGCCTTCCAGAAATAGAAGCTTCGGCACCACTAACACCGAGGAGAGAATCTGCCAAGTGCAAGAAAAACTCGGTGCGTTCAGCACAATAGGGTGCACATTTGTTAGCATTTGCCAAATTGAATCGCTCAGCATAAGATAGCTTTTCCCAATTTAGCATATTAGTTTCTGCCAAACCAAGCTTGGGACCCCAAAGGACAAAATTGAACGACCCGTAAATTAAATCAGCTATTAAGTAAAGCTTGGATAAAGTAGAAGAATGGTCTAACGTATTTCTTTTGTCGATACCTATAAATGAAACTTTAAGCGCTTCAATAGATTGCGCATAGGAATAAGGAACATTTATTTCGATGGTGTCAAACGCATTCTCGGTTGGACATTCAATGTTCCACGGGTACTCACTATTCTCATTATTAGAATCACAGTCTCTAAGATTAAACAAGACTTTTAATGCTGCATCAAAGGGGATGGCCGCATCCTGTGAACAAGAGGTTAAAAGAATAATTAAAGTTGTGATATACCAGTTTTTCAAGTACTTGTATGTTGGCCTATTTAGGTTTGTCTAACTATGATACTCGAAACAACCCAATTTAGAATATTAAACAGCGGATTTAGCGTTCAATTAAATGTCCCAAAGGAAAAGTGACTTTTACTTATGTCCGTTTACTGAATCCGTGACCGATGTCGATACCGAATTACACCCAATGAGTCCTCAATCCAATATTGCGTTTTACTTAGTCCTTTCACATCTACAAACAAGGGAGAATTCGGATTAATATCAGTCAACGGTATCTCCAACACGGTATCTGTGGAGTTCAACACGGGCAAAATTCCGGAGATTCCAGGCAATTGATTGCCGCCAAAGAATTGCAGCATTTTTGCTCCATAATAATCTCGTCTATTGAAACGAAGGTTTGCGTTTCCTTTAGATTTTCCCTCACCGTCTTGCACATCAATGCTGATTACCATTTCTGGACATTGCCCTGTTGCGTGTGGAAGTTGCGTGTTTTTCCATCGAATTAGCGCAGTGTTCCCTTTCAATGAAATCTCTTTTGGGGCATAAAAGGTTAACATAGGATTAGCTTCTGCGCGTTCTTTCGAATCGTATTTCCAATAATAATAATGTGTGCCTTTGCCGGTTTTAGCACGTTCTTGATGACATGAAATGCAGTTATCCTTGTCCGAAATTCCTTGATAATAAAGTGAGGTTTCGCTCACTCGATTGTCCGGATGACAAGGCATGCAACTAATATCTGAACTTAATACAATAGATTTTTTAGGGTTGCAGGTTAGTTTTTCATCCAAAGCAAGGGTGGTGTTAAATCCATTTCCAGCCAACACATTCTTGCCATCATAATGGCAGGTGATGCAATCTACACCTGTGGAGAATGACGATTTGTCCACCCTGCTTGAAGGAAGTGGAAAGGGTTGATTTTCTTTCCTTTGTTTTGGATGTGCGCTATCTGCAGAGGTGAAATAACTTTCGAAAAGATTATCTGTCGCATGGCACGAAGTACATGCTTTGTCATTTAATCCGTTGATAAAACTGCTATAAAATTGGTGAGGATAATTAGTGGATTTTAGCTCATTAATGTGAAGCATCAATTTAGAATAAGCATTAGCATGCGGTCCAGCCATTTCATTCTCGTACTGTTTTGGGTGGCAACTTGCACACACAAGCACTTGATCTTGTCTGCTTAACGTGTTGAAGTTCTCCGGCAGTCCTGACACCTCAGAGTTGGGAAAAAGTGGAGAGTACTTGTATAGAGATGAAAGTGCAGATGCTAGCAATGCAAGGATTACTATGATATATACAGCCTTGTTTTTCAAAATAGTTTACATTGCATTTTCCAAAGTTGAATTAAGGATGTTTCAGCAAATTTTAGTTTCCACCCTTTCTGATAGATACGCTCCAATAAAACATCAGAATTCCAATTCTCCTTCAGGGTATCTTCTTTTAGCCAAGTTAAATAAACTTCGCGATAACATAGATTGAAAAGAACAAATGATAAACGATGATGCAGAGACATAGGCAACCTCATCGATCGATTAATGATAGAACGGAAGGAGTAAAAATTACCAATAAACCAACGTGTTCCGTTGTATGTGTCTTCGGCAGAAACTCCTTCGGGCAAAAAAGTGAGATGGTTGCCATCGTAATGCTTTGGGTCTTCAGTAATAAAGCGACCTTTTTTGCGATAGAACATTTGCGACCTTGTGCCTGGATTAAATGTTAGAAATGTGAATTTAGCATATATAACGCCCATTTCTTTAAAAAAGGCAACTGTATTTCGATACGAATCAAATGTGGAGTGCTCCATACCAAGAATGAAACCCGAAGCCACGTTAACACCAGCTTTCTGCGCCTTTCTGATAATGCGTCTGTAGTTTTCAATATGGTTGGTTCTGTCCTTTCCAACCGATTTTAACGCAATCTCATCAATAGTTTCTAATCCGCAATAAACCATTTTACACCGGGCTGCACTTAAGGCTTTTAACACCTCATCATCGTCTAACAGTTCGATGGTCATTTCGGCCATAAAACCTAGTGCTTTCGATTGTTTAATAATCGTACAAACGCCCACCACATGCTCTCGGTCTACCCCGAAATTATAGTCAATAATATTGATGAAGTTGTGCCCGATAGCTGCAACTTCGTTTGCTATTGCTGTTAGTGGCCGTTTATGGTAGTGTTTGCGTTGCATTATAAGTACCATGCAAAAGGTACACGATTCTGTGCAGCCTCTAGTAGTTTCTAGCGGCAAGCCCATAAATTGATTGTAACGTTTCAAATTACCAATTAAATCCCAATTGGGTGCGGACCATTTTTCAGGCAATGTTTTGTTGCCTCCTTCATACACTTGTTGCAATGTTCCTGCCCTCAGGTCTTTCAAAAATTCCTCGGCTACACTATCAAAAAGGCCTTTGACAATAGTGTGTGTATAGTGCAAACATTGGTCGGGAAGTAGTGTAGGATATTCACCCCCCCAAATAATTTTGGTTGATGGGCAAGTCTCAATTAGAAGAGAAGAAATTCTTTGGGCAATATGATGGTTTTGAGAACTCACTTTTATTCCCACCATAACTGGCTGGTTTGAAAGCGCAAATTCTATGGCAG
>Ga0247843_1004959_pt1 | contig 19166 bp, 15 predicted proteins | sample LaCruzMarch2017__FD_192420 | JGI IMG/M metagenome (GOLD analysis project Ga0247843, IMG submission 192420) | Freshwater microbial communities from meromictic Lake La Cruz, Castile-La Mancha, Spain - LaCruzMarch2017_8m | ecosystem: Environmental > Aquatic > Freshwater > Lake | place: Spain...
GCCTCCGCGAGGAGATTGTTCCTGCGGCACGACGCCGACGACGACGATTCGCGCATACACAAACGCCCCACGGCCGACGACGAATTGGCAGGACAGTCGATGTGGGAATTGGTCGATCGGTCGACCATCGCGGTGGGATGTTGTTTGATATTGGTCGTCGTGCTGGCGGCGACCATCCCGGTGGTACTGATATCGAACGACGAGCCGTACACGCAGCCGCCGGAGCCGAGTGCGCCGACTCATTCGCCCACGTCGATGCGCGACGTGGCGCGGGGTGATATCGTGGAACGCATATTGCCCATCATACCCGCATCGTCGTCCGATGGTGGTAATGGAGGAGGAGGGACGGCATTGGACGCGTTAATGGATGCCGCGTCCGCGCATTCGCGTGCATTTAATTGGTTGGTATACGAAGATGGGATGGAATTAAGCGCCGCGTCGGACCACTTGCATCAAAGGTATGTACTAATGGTCATATATTACATAAGCGGGCCGTGGACGCCGATCGATGGCAAAATCGAATGGGGCAGTCCGGTACACGAATGCGAATGGGAGGGCGTGTACTGCAAGGACGTCGAGGAACTCGAGACCGAATTAAATGGTCGCATCGACGAGATGCTGGAGGTCGGACGTGCCGATGGTATAAAAATCGATACCCCGCAAAGGATCATCAATCGGTTGGAATTACGTCAACGATTGGTCACCGGCGTCGTGCCCAGTGAATTTTCATTACTTTACTACTTGCAGCATTTAGATTTGGAAAATAATCAATTGTCCGGCATGCTGCCGGAGCCATTGTACAAGTTGTTTAACCTGCAGACATTATTTTTGGAATCGAATGAATTAACGAACGTCGATGCCATAGGCGAGTATCGACATTTGGAACATTTGGCATTATCGAAGAATGCATTCGTGGGCACCGTACCGACATCCTTGAGTAATTTGAAGAAACTCAAGACATTATATTTACACACGAATGCATTCACCGGTCAGATTATGAACGTCCTCGGGGAATTCACGGGTCTGGAATTATTAGATTTGGCATACAATGGCTTTTCTGGTACGTTGCCGAGCGAATTGGGCTCGATGGCTAATTTAACGAGTTTATTCTTGGGCCAGAATAAGTTCACCGGGACGATCCCCGATGAATTAATGGAATGTACCAATTTGACACAATTGTCATTGGACGGGTCGCCATTAATCACCGGTACGATCCCTAATTTCTTGGGTCAATTGTCCAACTTGCAATTCATCAAGCTGGATACATGTGCCTTCACGGGAACGTTACCGTCGAGTTTGGGCAATTTGGATCGATTAACCTTCCTCGATGTGAATTCGAATGAATTAACCGGTCTAATCCCAGCAACGTTGGGTAAGGCCAGTAGCCTAAAAACGTTAGGACTTGCGAATAATAACTTCGGCGGGAGCATCCCTAGTGATTTAGGCATGCTTACTGCATTGGGTACGTTCGCCACAAAGGTGTCTCTTTTCTCAACTTGAATATTAATTTTGCTTTTACCTTGGGGAGACCGCATTATTGACTCATTTCATATGTATGTCTTCTCTATTGTTGTTTTTAGAGAAACTATACCTCCAGAATACTGATCTGTCGGGTACAATGCCAGAGGAGGTATGTGCCCTTCGCACTCGGGGGAATGATACCATCCTCATGGAGTTAATCGTCCCGTGCAACGTGGAGTGCGATGTGGAAGCCTGCTGCACATCATGTTCGTAAGAAAATTTGTGTAAACCGTGTGGGGTAGGGTTGGGTGGAAAGTACAGGGTCCCATAATATTCGCATCGCGAGCATGATATAATGTTTAGTAGTAGAATGAAAAGAAGGAAGATTGTAAAATAATGTTGTAAAATTGGAAATTGTTAGCATGAAAACTATAAAAGGTGGAAATGTACTTTGGCAGATTTATATGAATAGGTAGTTTTGCCGTCTTGTAATATGATGATTAATTTTTTTGGGAAGGGAACAAGTGAATGTGTGTAACTGAAATAAGAAAGAAAAATCGCTTGCTCATTTTAGCAGTATTAATCTTTCATAGAAACCACACATGACCTTCGGTTCTTTCACTTCTATCCCCATTGTGATTTGCATTTGAACCCTCCCTCCCACCTTGAAGAGTTGCACGAGTAATTATTATTTATACTCTCTCTCTCCTCCTCAATTCACCCAATTAAGTCCATCAGCTCGTGCCTTCGCCTTGGCCTTCTTCCAAGCTGGTGGATTATCATCAATAAAATCATGCAACACTCTAATGCATTTATCGGCAGTATCCTGTACGTTCATATCGGCCGTTATGTCGATGGTAACATCGGCCTGTTCGTACTTTTCTTTACGTTCATTCGTTAATTCGATTAATGTCGTTAATGGATTGGACGATTGGACCAATAATGGTCGATCGGTATTGTGTTTGATGCGTTCGTATATAATCTCGGGCGCGACATTCAAATAAATGACGATGCCGGTTTGTAATTTGCTCCAATTCGAATTGCGCAATATCAGTCCGCCGCCGGTACTAATAACACATCTGACGTGTGCATGTACCGTATCCAACACTTGAGCCTCGGCATCGCGAAAGGCACCCTCGCCCTCGGACTCGAATATTTGCGGTATGGTCATGCCCGCGACGCGTTCGAGTATGGTATCGGTGTCCAGGAAATTGTACGTCCCCATCCGTCGTGCCAATGCATCGCCCACGGCCGACTTGCCCGATCCCATCATCCCGATTAGGTAGAGATTACATCCCTGTAATCGAGGCGAGAGGAGACGCGCCGGATCGACCTTGAGAAGACTGACATCACTGCCACCACCGTCACTCCCACCGTCATTGGAAGGTTGTTCGAGGAGGGATGGGTTCTTAAATGGATTTTCAACGCCCGGATCGTTGATTATGTCCGCTGGGTCCTCCCAATCGAACCCACCGGCGTACAGTCGTCGTGCATAATTCTTCGATATTAATACTGATTTTGTTTTGGATGATGATGATGCTAATTTCGCATCATGTCTAGAAGAAAATAATGATGAGGGTGGACTAAATGAGACTGTTGTCCCCACAAGAAGGAGAGCAAGGACGAGACGATAAAGAACGGTCATGGCATGGAAGGAGTACGACGACGTATGAGGAGGCGGAGGATGGAGGATAGAGGATAGTAGTAGTAAACGTCGACTGAGAGCAGTCTAGATAGTCTGTCCGTCGCATGCCCCCAACACAAGATGAGGCGGGAAGCTGTGGACGCAAAAACAAACCGAGAGATATGAGGCTATTATGGATGGATGCTTCGGGTAGCCGTCACCGAAAGATACACTCCTAGGCGCAAGCAGCAGCAATGAACAAGCCTCAAAGGGTGGTAGGAAGAAGAAGATCGCATCAGTGCATAATTATCGTTGTTATCCTTATTGTCATTGGACAGCTGTTCACTTCGATCCCACTCCTTCAAACCCAATATTTGCCTACTCGTCCAACTACTACGACTACTATTCCTATTCAATTATTTGACGAGTATGCACTACAGCTATACATGCATGAACGTCGACTATCACTCCTACTATCACCACACAATGATACACACGAAGACAATCCAATATTTAACTATTTACAAATATATGATCATTTTCGTAAGGATATGGAATTTACGGTACACGAAGATATGCAATGCAAAGTACTCAACTTAACCACACGTGCCGAGTATCTTAAGATATACACCGATGATCGTCGTGGAGATATATTATCGGGTAACTTCTGGGATACAGTCTGTTGTGGTGCATATGGTTTCTTTGCTACCAATGGTACCAAAAAACATATATCTATGCATCCATTTGATTCAAATTGGGGTGAATTCTCGGAATATATACCTAACCGATCAACCAATTGGGGTGGTGTGAATGAATGTTATGATGAGGAAAGGAAGGAGAATTTATTATGGCGTTATTTGAATCATACCAACCTGTCGGCTGTGTTTACTATACAGGTGAGATACTATATACTTGAGAAGGTCAAAAGTGTGTGTGTCATCGTGTCAAAAGTGTGTTGATTATTTTTACTCTCAGCTCGCTCATGTACACACACACCTCTTTCATTTTGTTTCCTATATCCAGATGCAATTTTTTGACCATCCAAAGGTATTCTCTATACCATTGGGACCACAAGATAAGTATAACATTGCCAACATTCTACGTACTACACCAATGACGAATCGTACAAATCTATTATTTCTTAGTAATTCAGACCATGAACATCGTGTAAACATAACAAACCGTGTAATATCCAACTTTCATGGGACATTGACCAATAGGTATAATGATGGGGTTACAAACTATTATGAACTACTGCAAACGTCGAAATACATTTTATGTCCAAGTGGATTAGGATGGGATACCTACCGAACAGGAGAAGCATTGGTTCTAGGGACGATACCCATACTTGAGACATATCATCGAAAGGATGGGATGTATCGTGCTTATGACAACTTACCGGTATTATGGGTTGATCATTATGATAATGTCACTCCGGAATTACTTGAACGTGAATATCCACGTATATTAGGTAAAGCAAAAGTGTATACATTTGAAAAGTTAACGAATCAATATTGGATTGATCTAGTCAATAGCTATCGTAGTAGTAAGAATTTTTAGGATCAATTATTGATGTTCAATCATAGCTAGCTAGCCCCTCAACTTGACTTGACCTTGTATATGCTGACGCTCATCGGTAGTCCCATACGGCTGACCATTGACATTAAACCCTCTCATTAAATGCTGATTCACCCACCAATCATTCGCTGCGGGTATCGGATCTTTCTCATCTCGATGTCTAACTAGCATGTTTAGTCCATTCATGGTGTGAATGGTCGCACCAGTTTTCATCCCAACATCCTCAGGCTTGCCCACCAATGTTAAGTCAAATTTATTCATTATCATGGACAGTGTTACCGTGGCTTCAAGCATGGCAAACTGATCACCAATACACTTTCTCTTCCCAGCCCCGAATGGAAGGAAGGCATAGTCAGATGCTATCTCATTGGGGTATATCATAACATCTGAGACCTTGTCTGGATTATATCCCTCCCAACCCTTAATACCTGGATTCTTGAACGGTCGTTCCCATCGTGTTGGGTCATACTTTTCCGGATTTTCCCAATGTTCTGGTGCACGGTGTAAGTTCCATGTCGAGATGAATATATCTGTACCCCGTAGTACCTTAATCCCACCACTTAGTCCAGACCCACCCGGGGGTAACGTATCTTCCATCCGTGCACGTCGGATAAGTACTGGCGGCTCCGGGTATAGTCGTAATGCCTCAATTAGTGCATACCGTGTCTTCTTCAACTTCATCAAGTCTTCATAGTCTGGTCGGTCCTTGTTGTGCATAACTGTTCGTATTTCAGCAGTAATTTCATTCATCAATCCTGGCTCACTACTAACTAAACCAAACACTGTCCATGTTAGCATCGCCGCAGTGGTTTCATGTCCAGCAATAAGCATGGTCATTAAATCATCTCGCAAGACCTTACTTGTTAAGTCTTCCCCTCTCATATCGGCAAAGAAACGTAATAGACTAGGATCATCTCCAACATCCCGTTCCTCTAATTCTTCGACACTTGCCTCTCGTCGTGTTTCGATTGCACGATTAATCAACTTTGTGAGTATAGAATCTAACATTCCCATATCCTTACGGAATTCCACTTGTCCACCCATCCACTTTTCAGCATACGGTAGATTCCAGTATGGGATGAAGGAGGAACTACGATGTTCGGCCTCACGTAATACCCGATATACAGCCTTAACAATTGGACTTTCTTTCGTCACGCTACCAAAATCATAATTAAAAACGGCCTTACCGATAATATCAAGCGTCACGGAACAGAACCGTTCTTCCATATCAATGGGCTTATCGGATGATCGTATTGTTAAGTCGGTAACTAGTCGGTCGGCACAATCGCCGAACATGGTTATCATATTATTAAGCCATCGTTTATGGAATCCGGGTACCACCGCACGACGTCGGACCTTCCATATCTTCGGATCGGCGGGTATTAGTCCGTTCCCCATAATCGGTTCTAATATCTCCGCCAACATGCCCTTACAATACTGCTCGGGACTCGAATCGCGTAATATATGTCGTGCCATGACCGGATCCGATATTACCAAAAAGCTCTTAGGGCCAAAGCTTAAATTAAATATAGGACCATGATCTCGATAATACTTGGCCAATAGCAGGAATAATGGCCCGCCCGCCAATGTTTGTAAATCCCCGCCCAACACGCCACGGATGAAGGTTAGATAACTACCTTCGTACTTCTGTATAACGGCATCGGGCACGGCGGCCATGCCCAAGCTCGGACCGAAGCCCAATCCGTTCAATATGTTCTTGGTTATCAATACGGCAACATCGAGTATGTTCACGGGTTTCGGAGGTGGTACCAAATAGTGCGATCCATCATTATTATACGTCACGCCCACCTCCTCCTTGGGCGTGTACGTGACCAGGAAATCGAATATGGACGGCGTGCGTACCCAAGATCCGTCCGAGTCGCGACTGCGTCGTAGTCCCGCGAAGTATCGACGTAATTTTTCGATCTCCCAATCGAATCCATCCTGATTCGATACATCTTCATCCCACGAGGATAGGAGAGCATGTTCGTATGATTGAAAGTCTAATGTTTCTGATTGATATTGCTGTTCCTGCCGATGCTGTTGTTGCTGGTTATTATCACTGTTGTTACTACTGTTGATCTTGAGATTATGACCATCACCAATAATTTTATCAGTAGCAGTAATAGCGTGGTGGTGTTGATCATGTTGTGTTTCGGCTGATGTTGATGCTAATAATTCATCTTCTTTCTTCTTGTCGAGAGTACTCATGAATAATCGTCCGGTATACCTCCTCCTCGTGGGCGGGTGTGCACGAATTGTCAACGACGGTGGTATCAGCCGCGTTGTCGTGGGAGTTGATTGGAAGGAAAACACGACACATTCTTCGGATCCTAGCAGTAGAATAATGCACATGAGCGTGAACATTGGGAAGGAAGTCGGAACAACGATCATCCTCGACAACTTCTTTGATGGGTACATTCCTTTTCTATTGAAAGGTAGAGATTATATATAACGCGCAAAATATGCACAGCTGCGAAGAAGAGTCGTTATTAGCCTGGTTCAATAGTTGCTCACAGTGAAAGGTTCCGGGTGATGGATGGGGTTGAAGGTTGAGGAGAATCACCAAGGCGGGAACTTGCCTCACTGCACCGATCGATCAACACAATCAACACGTTCAGTTGTAGAGAAGAATGACAATGTGGTATTCTAGATTATTTTCTCCCACGGGTGGCATCGTTGGCAGCAGAATGATGACGATGACTAGGACTGCTACAGTTTCTTCGTCCTCCCAATCATCATCCCCACTCGTCCTCTCTTCTATTATTTTTCCTCAATGCATCAACGCTAATAATAGTGGCGGTGGGATCGTCACATTCACTACTACCGCCAACGGCCACGGCACACTCATAATCAACGGTAGAAACAATGTTGGATTATCATCATCCCAACGACAACCAGCAGCAACGACGGTAGTACCAACGATAATACAACCAACTGCTCAACGGCGGTACATGTCGAAATATCTATCCAAGGCCGCCACGAAGCGTTTACCACTCACGACCAAACGTGCCGGCAAGGGATATTACAAGGGCAAGGGATGCACGTCGGAGGGTCGATTGACGTCCAAGGGTAAATTTATCGGTAATCCGTTGAAAAAATTACAATTGATCGTACCGACAATGGCGGATATGGTAGGATTTGGCCTGAAACCGTACATCGCACGTAGCGTGGGTAAAAGTCCACCATCATCATCATCGGGTACTAAGAAGGAGAATGGACAATTAGTCTTGGGGGATGGACAGTAGGTAGATAATGTGTTCATGTTTTTGTTAATTATATATATTGAGGTACAAAGATAAAAGAGGGAGAGTCCATGGTCTTTCTACCTCTCTCTAGAGAGAGGGTGCGCCAAGCTTGCCCTTTTAGCGTGAGTGGGAGGATGGGATTGGACTTGAGTGATCTTGGTTGGGCGGGAAATAACATTAACAAGAAGTAGCGATATATACTTTTTCTCTACTTTATTACACTTATATTTTTATACCGCATGCGTGAATTTGTCATCTTCTAAGCTCTTGTGTTTCTTCTTTGTAGGTAATGCCATCTGAGGACTAATACCTGCACCACCCCCCGGTGAGGGAGGCATCATATCATTCATCATGGGTCGGACTTGTGGAGAGATAGGGTATTGGGGATAATGAATAGGCTGTCCTCTGGAGATTGGGCTGGGATATGTCCATGGTGGTACTGCTGCTGTCATACCATGACTGCCCTGTGCATAGCTGGGTGGATAATGCTGTTGTTGTTGTTGACTGCCTTGTGCTGCATAGCTGGGCGGATAGGTGCCTTGTGCTGCATAGTTGGTAGCCTGATGATGAGGTTCTTGCGGCGGTGGTAACCTACCCATAGTACTGCCCTGAGCATAACTTGTCGGATGCGGTTGATATCGCAGTTGCTGATGTTGCTGCGGGTGCTGGTGATGCTGTATCTGCTGTTGCTGCATCTGCTGTTGCTGCATCCGTAGTCGTTGAGACTCAGCCTCAAGTCTGTCAGCCTCTTGCCTGTGCGCGGAAGCCAGAGATTGCATAGAGCTCATTTCATCCCCAAATCCACTAAACAAAGGACCGTGAGTACTCGCAATTGCCGGATGCTGCATTGGACTGGCCATTGACTGAGGATGATGCTGCTTCTGCTGTTGTTGCTGCTGCTGCGGTGGTGGTGGTAGCTTTCGTTCTTCCTCAGGAGGCAATGGAGGATGATTCCGTTTCAACGGTAAAACAGGCCGTGAGCTACATCTCTTCAACTTGGCTGCGGCCTCCTCCTGCTTCACAACTTGAGCTCTTGCTGCACGGTCTGCTTCTACGTTTTGTTCGTGCAGGTCATGGATCGGAGGGGCTTTCCCCTCAAGTAGGAGTGAGGCCTTCTTCTTCTGTTGGTGCCACTGCTTTGATGCCACCTGTCCTTGACGGGCCCGTGCTGCTAGTTCCGCCTCAGCGATAGGTTCTTGGGGGTCATGGACGCGTGGGATGACTGTCCGTGCCATCGAAAGGAGCATTTCTGCGGCATCACCCACTTCCTCTTGTTTTTGCGGCCCCTTTTTGTTCCTTGATGATGCCCCCTCTGAATCTTGCACGACAATGGCCGATGTGGCCTCATGACGTCTCTCACGACGACTTTGGGAGATGTTTGCTAATTCATTCGGCTCTACCCGTCGCAGTTTAAGTACACTCGAAATTTCATCTGTTCCGGTATCAGCCAGTACTTGATTGGCCCAAAGTGCAGTAGTCAATGACGAATTCGGTTCTTGGAATGATCGTAAGTGAAGGAAACCGTAATAATTCAATTGTCTTGTAAATGTCTTATAATTCGTCGTTTCAAAGTACTTTGGTAATATTTCACCCGTAAAGGCAGAATTCGTTGCATGTAAGATAAGTAGTCCACGTCTCCATTCCACAACTCCTTTCCCTTGCTCGGCCACGAGCATGTCGTGTAGACGTCGAACAAATTTATTGGGTCGAGAATGATTCGTATCCACTTCATCAGAGGGATCTTTCTTCGCGACGACAGGAGGGGGGACGGGGGAGAGTGGAGGAGCATCGGGTGCTGACTCTTTCGTGGCAGCATATTCTTCCGTAAGTACATCCACATCCCCAACGACCAACGGAGGAGCAGGTAATGGAGGAGGCTTACCCGAGACCGTGTTAGGATGATCAAAGGGTGTAAAAATTGTTGACGACGCTTCTTCGACTTGTTGTTGGTCAACGTTGACCAAACCAATCGTTGGGTTATGAATCTGCTTCACGTGTGAATGTGGTGGAGCCATAGTCATGACTGTTTCAGGTTCCCATACCAGCTTACCGTGCTCGTTAGGAGACTGAGGGAAGTGGAGAGGGAAGTTCACGTTTGAAGCAGCAGCCGGAGGGGGAGGGAAGGTCTTGAGGAATGGTTCATCGCCACCCAGCTCGGCACTCTCCCAATTGACGGGAATGTGCAGTGGAGGAAGAAAGGGAATAAGATCTTCCCCACTCACGTCCATCATAGGATTATCGCCTTGAGGTAGAGAAACCCACGCTCGTCCATGAGGACCATCACCTTCTCCATCATCCTTACCACCAGCATTAGTACTACTAGTCTTAGACATGTGACGATCAAGTGCTGATCTGGGCTTGCCACTTTTCCCCCTGGGAGGAATGTCATGCGATCCATGACCCTTACACAATCCCCCCCGCTGGGCATACTTGGTACACCCTCCAGCAAAGGTACACAACTTCTTCTTGGCCCCATGACGCATACACACGCCCCCTCGTAGTGAGTAGTTCGTACACCCACCAACAAAATTACACAGCTTCAATTTGGCCCCATGTCTCATACACACCCCTCCCTTAATCGCACCATTGTTACACCCACTAGGATGAGTACAACGCTTGACCGTCGCGCCATGTGTGATACACACTCCGCCGTTTACGGCCCACTTGGTACAGTTCGTGTGTGAACAGTTCTTAACCTTGGCCCCATGAGCGACACATAGTCCACCTTGGACGGCCCACTTGTTACAACCGTCGGGGTGGGCACATGTCTTGATAGTCGACGTACCGCATCCGGTACATATGCCGGACTCGATGGGCCAGTTCTTGGTACATGTCTTGGAGGTGCATACTTTAACCATGGTTGAGATGGACGGGTTGTTGTACGGGTTGTTGTTGGTGGTGGTGGCGATGAAGAGTGAGGAATAATGGCATGTACGACTACTGATGTCATAACATTTGTCGTCTATATTTTTAGCCATGGCTGGGAATGGGTTTGCTAAAGGGTCATAAAATACTAATTCCTATGTAGATTCTACTCGGGGATTGAGTTTTCAGGCGTCAATGTTATGAAATCAGTAGTATCAAAATCTTCTTGGGAATCGTTGAATCTACTGTTCTACGTTCTGTGTTCTTCTCTGTTCCTGTGTTGGGGTTTGGGGGGGATTCCTCATTTTTTAAGCAGTAACATGCGTTGAATTCATGTCTTCTGTTCATATGCCATTGACCACAATTGAACATCAACAAATTCGATTTCGTAAATGAGGTAAATTCAAGCGTCAAATGGAAATCGTGTAATATTCTCTAGCATATAACTAATATTGAGTCGAGAATGAAGAGGTTGAATTGCAATGTTCTTGCATCATTATCTTCTGCAATTGTATTTTCACACCATCTACATAGCCACAATCAAGCTTAGCAGAATTAGTATTAGTAGTCTTGACAAACATGTCGTCTACGAGGCCAAGTTCTTACCCATCAAACAAATTGCATCCTACCCCCGACAACCACCTCCCTGTTTAGTATATACGTAGTATTGATGAATCAAAATTTACATACCAATTCGGGATAATTGTACAGGTGGAGCTATTAAAAATGGCTGGAAAGAATGAAGAAACTAAATGACAATACAATGCAATTCACAGACTGGGATCGTCATATGGGTGTACAACAACGCTTCTTAACAAAGATGGAAAAACAGGTCAAGCACTTTGTCCAGCATGATTGGAGGATAGTGCATGCTCATGGTTTCAGTTTAGTTGGAGAGAGGTGGTAGAACAGCAGGGTTGTGCCTTTGTCGTAACATCCAACGATGATGTTACGGGATGAGCTATTTTGGACATACAATTAGTCAACATAAGGGTATGATATTGTATAATCAAACTGTGGATGAATTCACTGAATATCTTGAACCAAGAAATTATAACAAGGTTGGTAACTTTCGAACACAACTGGATTATTTCCTATACAAAGGTGACAGTAACAAGTATAAGCAACAACAATAGAAAAAGCAGACGTGCAATTGAGATATTATGTAGACACTTTGAAATTGTTTTACTCTAACCCTAACTGATATAGTGAACTTATATTCAAAATTACTGGGTGGGAAGGTATCTACATCCATTCGACGGAGTAGATAATAATACATTCAAGGGGGAGTTGAACTTTACTGAAAGGGAATTATATAGAATAAAAACATTGACAGAAATGAATGGTGATGTCATGTTTATTGATGCTGTGAAACACCATTATGGATATGTGGATTATTTAGTAGCATAATTGGAAGCTAAATTTCCTTTTTATTCAAAATACTTTGTCTCCCAAACACACAAGATACCGCCAAAATGATTCACTGACTCACCTCTTCTCTCTCTGTTTTACCTCAAGCACCACACTGCCCCTCAGCTACCCACGACAGTTAAGGCAGAACGATGATGGAGGCATTAGCAGTGTTGCTACTGGTAGTATCATCGTCCGCAGTCGCATTTCAATCGATGTCAACGTGCCATTCTACGATTTCTCATCATCAACATCATCAAATAATGTCTACGTCGGCTAGAAAGATTTCATTTCTTCGCTCGTTATCCTCTGCTACTGCCGCAGCAAAAGCAGTCTCAGCCGCAGTGATAAAAGACGCAGAAGCACGCGCAACAGTTGCCATTGAAACATGGTCAATCGAGGTAACGCCGTTTATGGAACCCAGTGATGCAGACATTATTGAAAGTATGTTTATGAAACGTGGTGATGTGGCCGTATTACGAATTGTGGGTGGTCAACGACGTTCTTCTCCGATGGTGGACGTATCTTTAGGATCTTCGTCGATAACAAAAGCAGCATCAACAAAATCGAATGTCAAACTTAATGAGTACTATACTCAGCTCTTGTCACGTGACGAAATAGAAACTCAGTCCGATCCATCCAAAATATATGGACGACGTTCTCGTTTCGTAATAACAAATCCTGATCTTGGATTAGATATTAATACGGCCGAGAATCAATACACCAATATGATATGTATAAGTAATGTTGATGCGAAGTCATGCTCACAAACATTCCCTGATACATTAGCATCAATTGGGGTACATCTTGATAATATTGGAGATATTGTTATTACGAACAACAACAACGATGAGGGTGGGACAGTATATATAATCGTTGATCCAAGTGTCGTCTCACGATGTATACGACTATTATCCAAAGAATTGACAGGGGTGGGGATTAGTCTATCATTGTGTGAACAGAATGAGTGTATGCCGCATGGATCAATTGTACAGGATATGAAGTTGAATAGAACCACGGAACGACAGATTGGTCGGAAGAAGTATGAAGATGGTTATGTTCGATTTTAGATTAATCTTGTTTTCAGCAGTGGTCTTAGACATTCCATTTATTTACTATCAAGTATAGAAACTGAAGTAATAACTTGTATCATAGGGGAATGTCTTGTGTGATGACATCACACATAAATCACAAAATGACACTTCTTAAATACTTAATATTTCAAACTCCATACAAATTATCCTTGATATTTGTAATAGTTTCTATTGCATCCTCAAACCGTTGATCAAGATTAAATTCATTTGCCATAATACCAATACCATTATGAAATCTTGATGATTTAATCGAAGCACACGATCGTCCAACTGGTATAAAAGGATTCATAGTATGTTGAACATACATATCATGTAATTTGATACAACATTTTTGTATATCCAATTCACGTGTATCAAAATTTTTATTCCATGTTGGTGGGATACATATACCATTAAATCCGGTTGATAATTGATAAAAGGATGCATCACCACTTCGGAATAATTGAATTTGTGATTGTTCTTGCTGTTGTTGCTGTTGTTGAGGACTAATACTCACATTACCACCATCCTTCTTCGTCTTCTTCTGCGATTGCAAAATCAAAGTAGTCTTTGTAGAAGTAGTAACTTTCATCAAATATACGTCCTCGGTAACAATCATAAATTTAATCCCAGTATTAGTAACATAACCATGTATATCATACCGTTCATCAATCTGTTTCAAACAGCCAAGGTACATACTACTCTCCTTACTTCCACCTCCGACCACAACCATACCACTAGTAGTAATAGACGGCGGTGATCGCCAGCGTACAGTCCCCCCATCTAATCCATTGGGATAAAATATACGTTCTTCAAAGTAATCTAATGCAGACCAAAGTATTGCTTGTTTGGTCATTGACATTAACCATTTGTCTGGATGTGTTTTCCATGATTCATCAGGTGTAAAGAATCCAGATGGATCAGGATCATAATTATTGGTAGTGCTTTCATCATCATCATCATCATCAAGTTTGTCCCATTTTGAATAATCAATTGTTCCTGATGATGATGATGATGATGATGATGATGCTTTTGCACTTGTCTTATTTTCTTCATCGCTGCTCTTGTCATTGCTGTTGTTACTATTACCCGCATCCGACGATTTGGTTGGTAATGACGCCGTCGTCCTCTTCTTGGTCCTCTTCGGTACGATAGTAGTGGGTTTAATTTTAACACGACCGCCAATAACACTAGTAATCAAATCATCGCTCAAATATAATGGTTCGTTCTCCCGTCCAATCACGGCCACGGCCGATAGCAGACGCAATGGTACCATCCCCCGTCGAGGAGTGGTGGGGTCTAGTTCATCCACGTGAATTTGGAATTTATTACGTTGATACATCCCATCATCGGTTATGGTATAATCATCAGGCTCGTCGTCATCATCGTCATCTTCACTGTCTTTGCTGCCGTCACTAGTGGATAGTGGATCAGCGGTGGTTGCCGGTGCCTCGCTCATATTTACCCCGCCAATCCTCGGAAAGACGCTCATACAATTTCATTTCGGCGGGTTCATTTTGGCGGGTACAACCTTTAACTCTTGGTAGAGTGTTGGTATGGCACGCGCGAGGACTCGAATTCTGCCCGACGGTAGCGTTATCAACGATGACGACGAGTCCAACAATGGTAGTAGTGGTAGTAGTAGCTCCAATGGAGGAGGCGGAGGACGGGGTAGTCGATATTGTCAATTACCGCGACGGATCGATCTATTTGGTTTCAACCTTGATATCAAACACTTTGCCTTAATAATACTATTCGTCGTGGTTACCATGGGAGGTGTTGGACTTGGATTATTCCTTTCGTTGCTAGTATTATATACTTACCATCAACGACGATCATCATCGTCTTCAGGTGGCGGTGGTGGTGGTGGTGGTAATTCAAGGTGGAAAGATGGCAAGGCAGTTGGGACGAATATAAAAGGTGTGGGTGATTTACCAAAACCAAAAAGTGGATGAGGTCCAAACGCGTGTTAGAGAAAAAAGAATTGTGAGAAAAGTGAAACACGCGTATTATATTGGATGTTGCTTTGAAATGTGATATAATTGGGGCCAGGGGGTTGGCTTGACAATGATGCCTATGTAGTAGTGGATCTGTATTTTCTACTTGCGACTCATGAAACTATTCCAAGGATGGCCCAAGGTATTCTTTGGAAATTGTTTATAATATTGCGATTAGATGTAATGACGCGTCGCTTTATGATGGAGATTTTCTTTCGTGAGGAATGCTGATATAATATAACTTTCCACTGTCATATTCATATGGAATTTGTTGTCGTCATGGTGGATGGAGGAGGAGGGGGGGGAGAGAAACTGTCAGCTGTATGATTTAGATTGTAATTGTAGATTTGGATCCTGCACACAACACCGGCACATATATTATTCGTAGATACATCAAACGCAGGCATGAACACTCCTATCTTGTGTAACGATTGAAGGGATAGTGGGATGAGCACTTGGACTTCGTTCGTCTGACCCCCTTCCAAGTAACAGTGCCTCCTCTATGCATCATTTGCGTATTCGGAACGAAAAGGTCTCCCGTGATATCGACTGACATAACACAAGTTTAACAATACTTAGCAACGTGCTCAAGGTGGAATCGAACCACTGGGCCGCTAAGCCCCTACAGGTTTGAAGCCTGCACCCACCACCAGGCAGGATCATGTGCACAAAATAAATGTTGGGGGAGTTTTGAGAAGAGACGATCAGGTAGTGACCCCCGTTGAGTTAAAAAAATTATTCATACCATGATATGAAATAAATATTTTGATGGCATGACTTTGCTATGGCGGCGGCTGTTTGACGGCGCCGTCTCACAATTCAACTCTTGCCGATATTAATGAGTATAATATCGGCCGTCTTTGTTCCAGCAAGCCACCAAAAGTGGGCTATACAAAAGCAAGCGGCTGCCGCGCCGGTATTTCCGTTTCCGGATGACACTCTCTGTCGTTTAAATACGCCCGGGGAATTTCCCCAAGGAGTTTGGACCATTAGACGAAAACAACGCACATGACGCACGTGTGTGTCTATGGCCCAGCCCTCGGCGCTGAGTTTCGTATGGACCACACGAAGAAGTGTAACCATCGTCGACTCATTGCGGGGCACTCCTCGATAGCCATCCACCGTCGCCTCTTCTCGAAAACTGAGAGCTGGGAAGAGGTTTTAGACGACGCGAAATTTTGGTGTGTGCGTTTTAGTCAGTATCCTAGTAACAAGTAAGAGCGGTAACCCGCCACGAGCGAGCATTTAGCGGTGTTGGGAAATCTTGAGCGATATTGCGCGAGAGAAAAAACGCCGGATCACCATTCTTGCCGAAACAGCTCAAATGAAAGAGCCCTCGATGTACATTTGGACTCAGCTAAGACGCATAGTATGAAATGGGCCGAATTCACTTACCTCCTTCTACTAACCCTCACCGCACGCCTCGCTCCGCATCATTTCCGCGCTTTTCGTGTTTCAGCATACGAAATACGATCCTAGTATAATGTTCATCCCCAAGTCCAACCGTATCGCAGTCTTCTCCTATCTCTTCCGCGAGGGCGTCCTCGTCGTGAAGAAGGATACCGTCTCCCCCACCCACCCTCACATCGAGGGATGTACGAACCTCGAGGTTCTGAACTTGGTCAAGAGTCTCAAATCGCGCGGCTTCGTCAAGGTGACATTCAGCTGGCAGCACCATTACGTCTACCTCACGGCCGAGGGCATCGAGTACCTCCGCGGTTATTTGGCACTGCCCGCCGAAATCGTCCCCGCGACGCACAAGAAGGCGCCCGCGAGCAACCCCGCCGGACGCGATCGGGAGGAGGATAAGTTTGGCAGTGGCGGAGAGGGTGGCCGGCCCGCCTTTCGTGGTGGTGGCGATAGGGAGTATCGTCCTCGTGAGGGTGGATTTGGACGTGGTGGTGGCATGTAATAATGTACAAACCAAACACAAACCATTTTGGAATCTCATTTGGGTTTCAGGAATAATGGATGGTAACTCTAGGAGTGGTGGTGGTGATTGATAGGCCCAAATATCATGATTTCCTTTGGTAGATTTTTGCATAATTGATCCTAAATTAAAACTCCTTACTTTACGTGGATATATTCATGTCTGTGAGGATAGACTTTTTTTTGGGTCCGCCCTTGTGCGCGCTACAAAACCGGGCCCAAATAGCCGTCTGAGATTTTTAACAACCCAACCCCTCTGAGATTGATAGCTCTAACATAAATAATTGTCGTTCAATGATCTTGCCCTCGCACCAGTCCATCCAACACATCCCGACCTCGCTATTCCTTGCTTGTTGCGGGTGGATATATTCATGTATGTGTTTAAGAAAATAGACTTTTTTTTTGTTACAGTACTTTTACCCTCGCTAACAATGACCGATTGTTTTTATTGGCCAGGTCTCCGGTATATCCATTTACAATCGCCAATAGTAAATTCACATTCGCCACGAAGAATAATACCGATGCCATCCAAACTTGCATATACGTCTCCCAACCTAACATTTCGAGAGTAAATGCCATTCCCAACCACGTTACTATTGCAATACCCAAGCTGGCCAATGCGATGTACATTCGTTTTGTATTCCAACATATACGTGGAGAACATAATGGTAATAGACATATATACCATGTAAAGTATTGTGCGGTAATAACTTTATTAAATGTAACGAATGTGTACGTTTGTATGAAGATCGCAAATGTTATATCGTACGGTGCTATGCCTAAACTCGCATAGCCAAGTATGATCATCTGCGGTAGTAATGGTAATAACGATAGTATCGCCGACATTATTCGTCCATCATCAAACTCTCCTCCTCCTCCTAATGCGACCATCTCGGCGGCTCGACCACGTGCAAGATAGATCCAATACCAATACATGGAATAATTATGTCGATGATCGATACGTACAAAGTGATAGAGCAATCCCTCGTCTAATGCCATAGGACCATACTGTCGAACTGCCAAGTATGTTAATATACCAACGGTCCCGATGGATACTGCTAGGAAGGTCATTGAACTTGCCGTTAGGAATAGTCGTTTGGACCATAGTATTGCCAACTTTACTATACGTTTAGGATGCGTCCAAGGAAATGAAGAACTCATTCGTTCTTCTTCTTCTTCTTCTTCTTCTTCTTCTCTTGACTTTACTGCCAACGTTGTATTATTATTACCGAACGGCGAACTACCGCACTGTCCATTCGTTGTTACTACTACAATCTGACGTTGTTGCAACAACAACTCTTCTTCTACTTTTGTTTTTTTCGCATCGTACATTCTTCGTTCGTTATTATATGCAAAATTGGCCATGTACGATATGGTATATATCACGGGATACAGTTTCGCATGTATACTAATACCATGGAATAATCCCGCGATCGTAGCACGTATGACAAATTTCCACCATGTAGTAACTTTCGCTTCCTCGTCCTCTATAGTAGTAGTAGTAGAGGTAGACGACGACGACGGCGATGATGTGTCGGCAAAGACGACAGTCGTTAATACCGGCAGTAGTACGACTAAACTCTCGGCCGACCCACGCGTGCATATATTGATCGGTAATGGATTGTACATCCACCATAATGTATCAATCAGTTCAGTCGTCGTTGTTGATGGTCGTTGGGAAGGAGCAGATTGAGAGGAGGGCGACGAGGATGATGTTGTTGTATTTTGTTGTCGTCGTCGTCGTCGTTGTCGTGCTTTACGACGCAGTACAATAACGATATGGCCACAAATGACATCCGCCGTACAGAATAATATCTTGCCAAAGTATCTCGTCGAGAAGATGAGATTGGCAATTCTCCTCCTCCAACTACTACACGACGACGACGAAGGCGGCGATTGATAATATCTTTCATCCTTCATGGGCAATGCCAACAGGCCCGCCAAGAAGGGCGTATAACGATAGGTATGTCTGTTGTATGGA
>Ga0247843_1004960_pt1 | contig 19166 bp, 24 predicted proteins | sample LaCruzMarch2017__FD_192420 | JGI IMG/M metagenome (GOLD analysis project Ga0247843, IMG submission 192420) | Freshwater microbial communities from meromictic Lake La Cruz, Castile-La Mancha, Spain - LaCruzMarch2017_8m | ecosystem: Environmental > Aquatic > Freshwater > Lake | place: Spain...
CGAGAAAAAATATTCTTTTGCAACAAAAATTGTTTCCAGGTGCATAATGATAAGGTGTTGCTTCCATATCATAATCGACTTTTGTATGTCCTAATTCAGGATGTTTATACACACACCAATCCCAAAAACGTGTTCCATTTACATTGATAACTTTTGTTGTCGAAACATTCCAATCATAACCGAGTTGTTGGAAACCTTCATACCAATTATCGCTTAAAATTATGTAATCGTGAAGAAAACATAAATTATCTAACATTGCATGTTTTGATGCTTCATTTTTCTTGAACGTAATTTGTTTATTTTTATAAGTATCGACATAAATAACTTTAATATCTTTTTCATTGAGAAAAAAAGGTGTATTTTTTTCAACTGTAAACAAAATTTCGTAATTTGGAATATTTTGTTTTCTAATTGAATCAATGATAAGTGGAATAAATCGTAAATTACTTATTCCATCTGTACAAATTATAAAACTCCAGCTCATGTTTTATAATTACGATAATATTTTTATAAATTAAATTTTAATTTTAATTTTACGTTGTAAGCGTCGCCAATTCATTTCTAAATATGCTATTATCAACTTGCATTGATGCGATTTCCGTTGTATATGGACTGAAAATAAGAAATTTATTTGAATTTATATTTCCATCTTCATCTGTCCATAATAACGGAGTCATAGATAATGCTTTATTTGCGATACCTGCTTCAATCAACATATTGGTTAATTTATTTGCTTTAACATCCTTTTCTATATTTCCTTCACTATTATAAAATTTGAATACAAGACGACTCAAGTCAGAACAAACATAATTCATATTACCATTTTCATCTTTTAGTAGATTTTTACAAGCAAATTGTGCAACACCTTTTTGCCCTTCAGAAATATAATCTTTTGTTAATTTTTCATCTATCATTTGTTTTATTCTTTCTGGATTATCAAAGAAATTATTATTTACTCTTATTCGATTATCGTTGTTTGTATTTTTTGGTTGTGCAGCCAATTTTTGTACAACTTCACGATCTTGTAAATATATTTTGTTTTCAGTTTCTAATTCTACAATACGAATTTGTAATTTTTTGATTTCTTCATCTTTTTCAATTTGTAATTGTTTTAATTTTTTATTTTCATCTTTTTCATTTAGTAATTTTTTAATTTCTTCATCTTTTTCATTTAGTAATCTGATGTTTTCTATATCTTTTTCAATTTGTAATTTTTTGATTTCTTCATTTTCAATTTGTAATCTTTGTATTTCTTCATTTATTTTTTTCTTACATGTTTTATTATGTATTTTAATTGTTTGATTTGTAAATATTTTATTACAGAATACACAATTAACAAAAGAAGATAAATCAATATTTTCTTTCTGTATTATTTGACATTTTTTATTTGTTTTTTTATGATATCGTAGATTACTTATAGTACTAAATTTTTTATTACAAAATTCACATTCTAATTCTGTTGTCATTTTATTATTATAAATAACTTTTTAAATAAAAATTTTTGATTAACATTTTTTTGATGAATTCATCATTTTTTTGATGAATTCATCATTTTTTTGATGAATTCACCGTTTTTTGTGTATATTTTAAACTGAAAAACAGTTTAAAATATTTTTTTCATTGACAATTGGTTTTCAGTCTTTTTTCCACGTTTTAGAAAATTTTCAAGAATTGTGTGTGTGTGTGGAAAATGTTTTCCAGATCGGCCAAAAACGCCAAAAACTTTTTCCGCCAAAAAAAATTGTCACAAAAATGTTTTTGGCGGAAAAAAATGTCACAGATTTTTTTTCAAATTTTAGAATATAAAAATTTTTTGATATTAAAAATGAATATTATTTTGGATTTTTCATTTTCTAAAAAACAATGATTTTACTTTTTAAAAAAAATCGATCGATCCGATAAAATTGAATTTATATAAAAACAAAAATTACACCACTTTTTTTATAAAATGGGACACTTGTTAATTATAACAAAGAATGTTAGATGATGATGAAATTCACAGAGCTATAATTGAAAAAGAAGCAGATAAGTCTATTCAAGATCAATTTGTCATTCAACATTGCAATAACTTTATAAGTTTTTTAACCAATTCGGTTAAAAAATTGCATTATAATAAAAATGAGATATTCTAAAAAAGATAATTGGTGGTTAACAAAATACGCTAAATGGCCGTATTATATGAAATATGTTTTTCTAATATTTAGAACGCCTTTTAGATTTTCTCTTTCTTTTAGAAGAACGCGACTTTTTTCGTCTACGTTTTCCATCTTTTTTAAAATTATTAGAAATTTTATGCAATTCTGTAATAAGTTCGCGTTCTTGATCATATAACCTAAATATCTCTTTATCTAATCTTTGCCATTCAGATGATGTTGATGAACCGATTGAATTTCTTTCTTGTTCTAAACTTTTGGTTTTTCTTTCTAAATCTTCGATTTCTTTATTCTTTGCGATATATTCTGGATCTTTTAATACGGGATTTGAAAATATTTCAGCCAATTTTTCATTAGTAATCGGTGGTGTTTTTTTATAAGCATTCATAATCATAGGACAACCTTCATTTTTATCAGTTGTATGATAACCATCACACTCTCTACAATACCATTGTTCTGGTTCTTTTACAATTGGATTATTTGCTTGTTCTGGGTTTGTTATATCTTTTTTTGTTATCACGGATGATTCTGAATCTAATAAATTAAAATTATTCATAGGAAATCCTCTTCTCGTTGGCGCATCATTATTCATATGAAATCTTCTTCTCGTTGGTGCATCATCATTATTCATAGGAAATCCTCTTCTCGTTGGTGCATCATTATTCATAGGAAATCCTCTTCTCGTTGGCGCATCATTATTCATAGGAAATCCTCTTCTCGTTGGCGCATCATTATTCATATGAAATCTTCTTCTCGTTGGTGGTGTGTTAAATCCTCTTCTCGTTGGTGCATCATTATTCATAGGAAATCCTCTTCTCGTTGGCGCATCATTATTCATAGGAAATTCTCTTCTCGTTGGTGTATTATTTCTTACTCGTGATTTTCGATTTTTTCTTTTTGAATTATTTCTTTTCATTTATATATATAAAAGAAAATATATAATTTTTTCATCTAAAAACAAAATTCAATAATTTAAAATGCAATCCAGTAAATTAAAAATTCCAAATATATATGCACGTGATGTAGCGACTATTCTCGGTATTAATCCATATCAAACTGCTTATGAATTACTTGAAGATAAAATAGAGAAAAAACATCCATTTTTTGGTAATAAATTTACTGATCATGGTAATCGTTATGAAAGTCAAGCTATAAAATCATTTGAAAAAAATATAGTGGAAGACATTGTTAATGTTGATTCGATTGTATCGAATCTTTATAATATGAAACATCCAGAAATCGATTGGCTTACAGGACGCCTCGATGGTATTATGGAGATAAATCAAGAAGTATATGATGACGAACCAGATATGAAAAAAAGAAAAAGAGTAATTCGTAAAACGCAATGTGTTTTAGAAATCAAATGTCCGTTAAAAGCTGACAGAACGGAACCATTAACTAAAAACAATGTTCCATTACATTATTGGAGTCAATGCCAAGTTTATATGAATATGATTGATTGTGATTATGGATATTATGTCGAATATTATATTAAACCAAATGATGTTGAAGAAAATGCAAAATTATATTACGTAAAAATAAATCGTGATAGACATTGGTGGGATACAATTATTCCAAAAATCAAACTTTTTCGCGAAGAAATGATAAAATATTGTAAGTTAGGAAATTTGGAAACACATCCTGTTCGTATTATGGAGAATCGATGGAAGTCGAATTTTGATATTCACTTATAAATTTTCTCACTGCGTTTCTAAATATTGAATTATTTTCAAAAATCATATATGTTTCTTGTATAGAGGATTTACCATATCGTTTTATGATATCAAAAAGTATGTATTCTTTTTTAATTTGTAGTAATTTGCTTTCATTTTCAGAAATTTCTAAATTAAGGTCAATTACTACATCTTTACCGATTAAAACTTTATTGAATTTTTCGATGATTTCATTTTCTATATTTTTTGTAAAAAATGGAAATGTAATAAAATTAGTTTTGTTTATATAAAATTTAAGATAAACCATATCATCTATTGATTTTACACTAAGGATTTCAAAATCAGTTATATGTATGTAAGTCATTTATAAATAATTATTTATAAATGTTTAAGTAAAAATTTTTAATCTTCTTCCTGATGTTCTTCGATATCACTAATTATTTCTTCACCATTTTCATCATACTCTATATGATATTCATTTTCATTTTCTTCTGGTTCTATATTTAAATTTTCAAATTTTTCAGAAAAGTTTAACAATTTTTTGATAACTTTAATAAAATTATCAAATGATTGTTGGTCAAGCCTTACATTTATATCTAACAAAGTAAAACAACATTCTTTACATGTATAAACTTGTAAAAATAAATTACCATTTGAATTACAACTCAATAAAGAACCGTTTTGTGAATTAAAAGATATACTTTGAGGTCCAAAGTTATTTTCTATTTTATATAAAAATTTTTTTATTTCAGATGAACAAATATTAGAAACACCTGAACAAAAATCAATTTCAATTACACCGTATATCAATTTAATTATAAAATTGCTATGTGCAATATATTCCATGTCAGAAAAAACACGATCTTGTTCAATATCATCTAAATCACAAATAAAATCTATTTCAATACTCATCGTGAAAATTAACGATTTCTAAAAAATTTAAAATCAATTTTTTTTAAAGACTTACTTCTGGTGATGCTTTTATTGGTGATGCTTTTATTGGTGATGCTTTTATTGGTGATGCTTTTATTGGTGATGCTTTTATTGGTGATGCTTTTATTGGTGATGCTTTTATTGGTGATGCTTTTATTGGTGATGCTTTTGCTGGTTTTATTGGTTGTGTTGCTTTTGCTGGTTGTTCTTTATATCGGTTTATAATATCTTCTACTTGTTTTTTAGTGTATTTTGTTCTGGTTTCTTGTGTTTTTTTTATATTTTCTAATAATTTCGCTTGATTAATAAAAGTTTTTTTGTCGAGATTAAATATATTCATTTTTTTTTTAATTTTCTTTTCACGAATTTTTATCGGTGAAACTTTTTTATTTGAATGATGTATTAGTAAATCTTTTGAAAGTTGATTACGAAATAACGGATTTAAAATATTACGTTTATGACTTGTCGGTTTCCGATGTGGGCTTCTTCTTTCACTACGTTTATGACTTGACGGTTTCCGATGCGACCTATCATGTCCTTTATGACTTGTTGGTTTACGTAGTGACCTATCACTACGTTTATGACTTGAATGTTTTAAATTTTGTTTTTGAATTTCTGTAAGGTTAACAAACGCTTTTGTTAAATTTTGTAGTAATGATATTTCTTTAGAACGTTTACTTTTCTTTTTAGATTTTCTTTTAGATGGTTTTTTTGGCATTTTTATTACAATGCAATATTTTATAATCTTTCATTATAAAATTTAAATTTTCAAAATTCAAAAATTTTGTTTACAAACCTTGGGATCTTGAATAAACATCATATTTTTCATATCCGCAAGGTCTTGCTACATTGCTTGATAAATTAGTGTTAAAACCAGCTTCATATTGTTTATCTTTACCGAAATCAACGAATTCTTCCATTACATTGGCGCTAACTCCTTCGGGAGTTTTATAATTTCTGTTATAAGTTCCGGCAGATGTCTGCATTGATATGTAAGTCATATATTGAGGTCTCGACACAGCATTCTCAACACCTACACGGTCTTCGGCGCTATTACAACCTTCTCTCTTAGTTTTAAAAGAGTTTGCACAAGCAAGGCGTCCAGCAGTGTCTAATCCATTCCATACGGGACACACCATATTACGTGGGTTTAAAAAACGGTCGGATTGAATTCTTGCAGAATATCCGGCATCAACTTTACAAGTTCTTAAAGCACTTTCTAAATTTACTATTCCTGACATTTTATTTATTAATAACAAGAGAAAAAATAAAAAAAATAAAAAATGTTTTCTTATAATTTTCTATATAAAGATATTTAAAAATTATTCAAAATCTACTTTTATCTGGTCGTTATATTCTTCTAAATCCGTTTCTTCTGCATAATCGATATTAAGAACATCTAAAATAGTTCTCGTTGATTTTTTAATATAATCGACATCTACATCGAATATCCATTCATGATTAACAATTTTTCTCTTACTTTCAAAACGTTTCAAAACTGCTTTTTCAACTAAATCAGAGTCGTTGCTATAAATTAAATATTCTAATCTACAACCAGGCATTGTGCTACGATGTTGTTGCATTCTTGTAAAAACATCAACACCTTCGAAACCTGGTTTGAATTTAACCGATTTACCATCCAAATCACTAATAATGTAAAATGTTGGTCCTTTTTTGAATTTATGATATTGTTTCTTTTGTTTGAGTTTCCAATTTTCATTTTTCAATTGTTTATTTTCACTTTGTAATTCTAATAATTGTTGATAAGTCTTTTCTTGTCCTATTATCACTTTACCCGTAACGGCTATTTCGTAAACCCAACCAGAAACTTGAACATCAAATAATGGAGAAATCCATTGTGCTATATTAACTGCTATTCTTGGATGGACCCAAGTTCCTCTGAATTCATTCTTCATGTTCGTAATAATGTGAATTAATATGTCAACGGGATGCCCCGTTGACGACGAAAGTGCATTCAAAAATAACTTAGTTTTTTCTAATCTATACCAATCATTAAATTGTTTCCCACCAGCTTTACATAAAGCGGTAGCATTAATAAATCCATCTTCGCGGGATAAAACAGTTATACCATTAAGATTAATTTCACCTCCAATATTATTCATCGCTATTCTGGTTTCTTCTTTCAATTTATCTTCTAAATGTTTATCAATAAGTTCCATAATAACAGGTTTATCTTGTGTTTTATAATATTTGATACCTAATTTTGTAGCAATCATCATAATTTGTTTTTTGTTGTATAAATGACTATCTTCTTTTTTCATAGACGTTAGATTGGTGATAAGTTCATCGAGATTATTTTCAAAATCGATAAGTTTTTCTTCAATAATTGTTTTTTTAGATGATTTACAAACATCACAAACACTAAACTGTTCGACTAAAGTATTTCCGCAATGACCTAAACAAATGAAAGGATTCAACAATGATTTAAAATGTTCAAGTATTTTCACAACAATTTTATCTTTAACTCTATCTTCATGAGACATAGATATTTGATAATGTTTTACGGCTAATTTAAGTAAATCAGCTGACATTCCTTTTATAATGTTAGTTAAAATTGGGATATTTGTTTTTGCTGATTCGATAGCTACAACACATTTTATTTCAAATTCTTCTTGATAATTTATTTTCTTCTTCTTTTTACGACATTGAATACATTCTTTACGATATGATTCAAATTTATCAAGTGACAAATTAAGTTCACAAGTTTTACAATTACGAAAAACGGGAATATCTGATTTTTCTCTTACTACAAGAGATGGATTATTTTTGAATTGTTCAATCGTAATCTGGTTAGCATCAATCATTTTTCGAGCTTTCAAAATTTGATTAAAACACGTTTTACAATTTGCTCGATTATCATAAAATTCTGACTCATCCATAAAATTTTGACAAAAAGCATTACAATATCTTTGTCCTTCTGGTGCATTTTTCAATATATTATTATATTCATTTAAGTCTAAACTTTCATTAACATAATTTCTAAACATAATATATATTCCTTTATGGATAGATATTATTTCTTTAAATCATTTATTTTTTAGAACGTCTTTTAGAATGTCTTTTAGAACGTCTTTTAGAACGTCTTTTAGAACGTCTTTTAGAACGTCTTCTTTTACCATCTACACCTACGATTATTGGCATACCTTCATTGCCATAGACTAATGGTTCATCGTAAACTGGTAACTCATGAAGTTGAGGTGCTGATGGTTCAAAAAGTCCCATCATTTCGTCATCAAGTTCAACTGCGTGTGCTACATGATCATCACGTTCGTCATGATCATAATGATTAAATCCAGTTCTTTTCAACCCAAATTTTTGTTTATTTTTATGTTTTTTTTGCTTGACTTAAATTATATTCTATAATATGAGGATTAATGTCTGCATCTGGTCAGTATATCTTGATGTTCTTTTTTCCAAATCTTCAAAATATCTTTTATCATTTGGTAATTCTTCTGGCACTTCATGATATTTACCATTATAATCTAATGCTAATCTCATTCTTCTTTGAGGAGGTTTTAAATACTTTGATAAAAATGTTGTAGGGTCTTCTTGGAGAAAAAGGTGGGGGGATGGTGGAGAAGGTCTTGGTCTTCTTCTACTACGTATAATTGGAGAACGTCGTTTGTCATCATCACAGAAAAATTTTTCAAGCATGCCATTTTTCCCACGTTTATAACATATTTTCCTAGATTTGTTATTCATTTTTATAATAAAAAAAAAAAAAATTATGTAAGAAAAAAATTATATAAAGAAAAAAAATTAGAATAAATATAATGACAACAAATAACGAAATAAATGAATTACCGACAATGAAAGATGTATTTGATTTGATTGAAACAAAATATCCGAATTGGATTGTTGATTTAGTTGATAAATATTCTGATGATTATCCACATCTTCAAAATAATTGGCAAACACTTGTAAATTATTCAAAAACTAAAATGCAAAAAATTGTTATTGTTGAATCTTTTGATAACGAAGAACAATTATCATTTGCGGAATTATTAACACAAGCAGGTTTCATTGTTCGTACAAAAGTGGAATTAATACCTTGTTCAGTGTGTCGCTGCGCAATTCCATCAGAAACGATATATAATAAAATGAAACAACATAATATGCAATTTAATTTTATATGGAACAATAAATGTAGAAATTGTTAAAAATTTTATTATCTTTTTAATAATAAAATGGAACGAAAATTAAAAAGTGTTAAAAGACGATCAAGTCATAAAATAAAACGAAAATCAAAAAGTATTAAAAGACTATCAACAAGGAGTAAAAGACGACCAAGAAGAAGTAAAGATAACGGATTAAGTAAATTTTTAAAAAATTTTAAAAATCACGAAGATAAAAAAGTGTTTTCATCAGTCCTGAATTCACAACTCTCCCCTCACAGCTTACAGGCTGAAAATATAAAAAAAATATTAAAAATATTAGAAAAAATAGATCCAGTAAAAAATAAACGACAATATACACCTAGGTCTAGGTCTAGGTCTATGTCTAGGTCTAGACCTGACTATCTATCATATTATGCAGCGGAAGATCCTGACGAATATATGGAATTTATTAAACAAATACCAACGACTACTACAATTCCTACATCAGCTAACTTAGTTTGACCAACACATTTAAATCAATTTCAACACGTAACTGAATAAATTTTAAAATTGATTTTTTAATTTATAAAAATATTAAAAAATATAGATACATATTTATGACAACAAAACGAAAACTAACAGATATTGAAATCGAAGATTTACTTGATTTTATTAAACCATCTCCACGTATTCCATATGAAACTGGACTTTCGATAATTAATTCGATAAAAAGTAAATTGATTTATCAATTAAAATCACAGGAAATTTATCCAAATATGATTCCAGAACTTAAAAAAGAATTATGTAAGAATTATTACGACTGCCAGATCAATCCTGGAGAATCCGTTGGGATACTCTGCGCTCAGTCGATAGGGGAGCGAAATACACAGTCCACTTTGAACACCTTAACTTCTAAGACCAGAAAGCAGGGTGAGTTATACAAAAATATAACTAGTCTGTAAATCACAGGCAACACATCCAAATTGCGGGAAAATCTTGTTTTCTTTAGTACTAAAATATCGTTGAAAAATGATATTGGGAATAGGTAATTTCTATTTTAGTAAAAACCTAAAGAAAAATACATCAAGACAATCCGCATCCAATTTCCTAAGTCCGTTACAGATTACCGTCTCACAGGGGCGGAACCCTGTATGTCAGGATATGGAAAAGGTTCAACGACTAAACGTTTGTGGGTTTGAGAAAATTGACAATTTTCTATGATAACTTAAGATATAGTCTAGCCCAATTTGTAAAAATTGGTATCAGCGTTCATCGAGCAGGTCAAAATGAAAAATCCGTAACAGCAGGTGTTCCACGATTTCAAGAACTTTTAAATGCAACAAAAAATCCAAAAATAGTAAATTGCAAAATATACTTTAATCAAGGTAATAAAACCTTGAAAGAGTTGAGAGAAACTATAAACCATAATCTCGTTTGTTTAACATTAAAAGATATAGCACAATCCATTGATATAGAAATGAATAAAGAAAAAGAATTATGGTATGAGCCATTCAAAATTTTATATAATAATGCGTTTGAACTTTACCAGCATTGTATATCTATTAAACTGAACAAGAAAATGATGTTCAAATATAGAATAGAAATTAAAGATGTCGCTGAAATCATAGAATCAACTTATGAGGATTTACATTGTGTATTTTCGTCTCAAGATATTTCACAATTGGATATATTCATAGATACAACTAAAATAAATTTTACAGATAAACAGTTATTGTTTATAACAGAAGAAAATTCAGACGAAATTTATATTGAAGAGTGCGTACAACCGATATTAGAAAAAATGGTGATTTTCGGTATTGAAGGTATTCAAAGTATTTATTTTTCGAAAGACGACACTACAGATGAATGGTATGTAGAAACAGATGGAACCAATTATAGAAAATTACTTGGACATCCTATAATTGATATGACAAGATTGCATTCAAATAATGTATGGGATATATATGAGACATTAGGTATCGAAGCAGCCCGAGAATTTTTGGTATCTGAATTTGAGTTTATTATGGAAGGAATTAATATGTGTCATATAAAGCTACTTGTTGAAAAAATGACATTTACAGGAACCATAAACTCAATTTCCCGATATACATTACGAAAAGATGATTCAGGCGTGCTTTCTAAAAGTTCGTTCGAAGAATCAGTCGATGTGATGGTGAAAGCAGGTTTTTCAGGAGAAACAGAAAAAATAAAAGGAATTTCGGCGAGTATTATATGCGGAAAGAGAGGAAATATAGGGTCTGGATTCATGGATCTAAAAATAGATGTAAAACAGTTGAAAAACGCAAAGCCATTGTTTAAAGATGAAAAAAATGAGGGAGTAGTATTACAAGAGAAAGGAGGAAATGCGAAGTTTAAAAGTTATCAGAATTTCGAGAAAGACGATAAATAGTTTTCATAATAGTATTTTGACTTTTTACCCTGCAGGGTAAAAAGTTTTTTGACTTTTTACCTCCTTATAAATTATATTTTAAAACTTTTTTGTTTTTATAAAAAAAGAAAATAATAACTTAAAGAAATAAAAATATTAATAAAAAGAATGTCTCAAAATATTAATATTATTAAACTTATGGAGGAAAATCCTAATACTAAATTATCTAAGCCTTATCAAGGTAAATTAATTAACAAATTAAAAGATAATTTTTCAACCGAAGAACAGCAATTATTTATAACAAGTTTTTATTGTTATTTAAATTGTAAATCAGATGATTTTGTTATCGATTTAGATGATATTTGGAAATGGCTTGGATTTTTTAAAAAAGTTAAAGCAAAAGAATTATTGGAAAAAAATTTCAAACTTGATATTGATTATAAAACAGATTTTTCTCGAGAAAACTCAACAGGTGGAAGACCGTCAGATAAATTTATGATGAATATTAAAACTTTTAAAAAAATGTGTTTGAAAGCAAATACTTCAAAAGCGAACGAAATTCATGAATATTATATAAAATTAGAAGAAACTCTTCATGAAGTAATTGATGAAGAAAGTAATGAATTAAGATTACAATTAGAAATGAAAGAAGAAATAATTCAAAAAAAAGATGAACTAATTGAAATGAAAGATGAACAATTAGAAAAAAAAGATGAAAGAATTAAAAAGCTTCAGCGTGAAACACAAGTTGTTGATGGACGTAATGTTTGTTATCTTTGCACTTCCGATGAAAAAGAGTCAGAAGGTATTTATACTATTGGTAAATCTATTAATTTGAAAAATAGATTAGAGCATTATAATGATAATAAATTATTTAACTTCAAGATCGTGTATTATATTTCTTGTAAAACAGTTCAAGTTATGAATGCTGTCGAAAAATTACTTTTATCTAAATTAAACAAATACAAAATTATATCAACAAGAGATGTTTTTCAATTACCAGAAGGAAAAGATCTATCTTTTTTTACACAGTATTTTGATTATTTGAAAAAATTTTGTGATGATATTGAAGAAGATTTAGTTTTAGAAGAAAGAACAGAAGAAGAACTTCAAGAATTCAAAGACGAAATTTTCGAAGAAAATAAAGAAGCCAAAACAGAATATAATAAAGAATATAGAACAGAACATCATGAAGAAATTCTTGAAAGAGAGGCAGTTTTTCGCGTTTTAAATAAAGAACAGTTAAGAGAAAGAACATTGGATTATCAATTTAACAATCGCGATGAACTAAATCGAAAACAAAGAGAAAAAGCAGCCGAAATAACTGAAGATGAAAAGGAGAAGAAAAAAGAATATATGAAAATTTACCGCAAAGAAAATGCAGAGCATATTGCAGAATCCAAGAAAAAATATAATGACGGAAGAAAAAAAATTATGGAAGAACGTGTTAATTGTGTATGTGGTTCAATTGTAACAAGACAAAATATGACATATCATTTAGACACAGATAGACATAAAAATTATCTTGAAACAGGTAAAACTGTGAATGAATCGCGTAAAGAAAAATTTGTTGATTGTATATGTGGTATGTCAATATCTAAAAGAGGTATAAAAAGACACGAAGGTTCAAAACTTCATAAAAGTTATGTAGAAGCCGATAAACTAATTGAAGTTTAAAATGATATTAATTTTAATTAAAATCAAATGGAAAGCAATCGACCAACATGGGATGAATATTTCAAAAATATTGCTATTCTTGCATCAAGTAGAAGTAATTGCATACGGAAAAATGTAGGATGTATTATAGTAAAAGATAATAGAATTTTAAGCACTGGATATAACGGAACACCTAAAGGAATCAAAAATTGTTTAGATGGTGGTTGTGAAAGGTGTGCAAATAAAGATAAATTTAAAAGTGGCGAAGGACTTGAATTATGTGTCTGTTTGCATGCAGAAGAGAACGCCTTATTATTTGCATCTTATCAAGAAGTAAAAGGAGCTACGTTATATTGCACGCATTTTCCTTGTTTAAGTTGTGCGAAAAAAATTATCCAATGTGAAATTAAAGACGTCATATATATGAATGAATATTGTTTTCAGATTGAAGACTTGACTAAAAAATTATTCGATGATGTAGGAATCACAGTAAAAAAAATATAATTATATATTATTTTTAATATATAATAAATGCCTCGTAAATCGATAAGTATAAAACATTTGAATAAAAGTAATAAATGTATAAAAAAATCGTCAAAATTAAATAGACAAGGGCCACCATATTCAGCAAAAGATTGCAAGCATTTAGGTCAATTAGGTAATGATAAACAACTTTATTATTCATTACCAAATAAAAATGGTGTCTATCGATGGGTTAAATGGTCAACGGTTAAAAAACAAAATTGGTTTAGTTTAAGTAAAGGTAAATATGTTTTTATCAGAGAATAATTTTTTATTTTCTTTTTGTTGATTTCCTTTTTATTGATTTCCTTTTTATTGATTTTCTTTTTATTGATTTCTTTTTTCCATCTCTTTTATTATGCAAATAATCTTTAAAATCACTAGGATGAACAGGATCAACGTTTGATATCGAAGTTCTACACGATGGACAAGTGTTTGACGTTTCTCTCCATCTACTTATACAATCATTATGAAATGCATGTTTGCAATTTAATCTACTGAAAGCTGTATGATTTTGCCGCAATGATATAAAACAAATAGGACATTGTGTATCGTCAATATATTGATTATATTTTGTCATATCATCTTTAGTAGTTATTACTAATAAGGGGCGAGGTGTCTTCGAATTTAATTTGTTTATATTCAAATCGTCTGATATTTCAGTTAATTTAGTCATGTTATCATTTACATCATATTCTCTTGTGCAAAAAAATAATTCTTTATCAGGTATACCAAGTTCGATTTTTATGTCAGGAATAATAGATTTTAATGTACGTGAATTTTCTAAATGAATAATACCGCGATTTGTTGTTGTAAACGGAAAGCTATCATTATATATTTCAATATGTTCTACAAGATTAAGAAAATCTTTTAATATAAGTTTCATTTATTATAATAATAAAAATTTTTTATTTTCTTTTTAATTTACAACTTTTATGAATTTGCACAGTTTCAATTTTTTTATCATGAGGAACAATTTTAAGAATACATTTTGATTTTTTACCATAGAATGGTTTAACACATCCAGAATGTTTTTTCTTTTTACAAGAAGCTGATTTCTTTGGTTTTTCTTCAATACATTTTGCCCTAAACGTTTCAAATCGCTCCCTTACATCTTCATATGATAAATGCGATTTTTTATTCAACATTGTATTTATAACTTCGTGGAGGTCATAAACATAACGAGAAAATGTTTCGCGATTTTTCATTTTATCCATAGTAAGTGGTAATTTTTTAAGATTTACAGCAAAATTGTCACGGCAATATTTACAAGGTAAGATATGTCTTAAGCTTAATATAAAATCACGGTAATATTTTTTATTTTCTTCAGTTGGTTTAACAGGATAATTAAAACTCATAGTATGAAGAAAAAACCAAAATACAGGACCCCACACAGAAGTAAGCATTCCATCTCCACTATTATAATCTTCGTGTGAAAATACAGCAGAAGATTTATGTCGTCTCGGTGATTTACGTGGTGTTCGTTTCATTTTCTTCTTTATTATAAGGAAGAAATAAAATTGAAATTTTTCTTTAACTTTCGAAACAAAAATTAAGATGAATACAATGTTTAGTCGAGATATTTTAAGTGTTATATATGGTTTCCTTAATAATGATGATTTATTCTTTTATGTTCAAACTTGTCGCGATTTTTTAGAATCTGTTGGTAAAATATATATTACTATTCCTCGTAATTCGTTAATTTTTTCTGATGTAAAATATTTAGAATGGATAGATGAATTCAAAGATTTTAAAATAGACAAATTTGATATGTATAAATTTGGTATTGCTTTTGGAAATTGTGATGTGTTAGATTATATTAGATATAAAATAGGAAATAAATATATGTCAACTGATTTATATAGTTTTGCTTGTATGCATAAAAATAGCATTGATAATTTAAACTGGTTAAAGAAAAATAAATGTTGTTATAATCCAGATACAGAATATTTATCTTCGTTTGAAATAAAATTAACATCAAAAGAATATAAATGGATAAAAGAAGAATTGGTATTTAATGAAGATAATTTTTACAATTTCATAAAAAACAATAGGAATGATTATGAAAGTATTGAATGGATTTTAAAAAGCATACCTATGTTAGAAGAAGATTTTTGTGAAATTGCAGTATCGCTAAATGATATAAATTTATTAAATTGGGGTATAGAAAATATTTTACCGTTAACTGTTCATTCTTGTTCTCGGGCCGCATCTATAGGAAATTTAGAGTTATTAAAATATCTAAAAAATAAAAATTGTCCGTGGAATTGTTGGACAAATACAGAAGCAGCTGCAAATGGACATTTGCATATATTAGATTGGGCATATTCGAATGGATGTCCGTTAGAAGCATTTGCTCTTGTTGATGCGATAGATAATAAACATCTTGATATTGTTAAATGGTTGGTAGAAAATGATTGTCCAATTGATGATTTGGTATTCGAAATGTCCAAAAAAACAGATGATATAAATATAAAAATGTGTATAAGAAATAAAGTTTTTTAAATAACTTTTTTTTTAGTTTTTTTTTTATTTCAATAAATAAAAAATGCATTCAATAACTACAGGATCTAAAGCACAAGTATGGCATGGAACTGCCTTAAAAACAGCTGGTGGACTTAAAAAATCCGATCTTATGATGAATAAACACGATCGTATTGTTTCTAAAAAGAAACATTCTGCTGGTAAAAAGTTGATGAAAATGATGATGAAGAGTCCAAGAATGAGAAAGATTTTCAAGGCCAATCAGAAAAAAATTAAAAGCAGAAGCAAGAAGAGAAGTAAGAGAAAAGATGGAGGTAGTTGCGAAAAAGAGTTGATGTAAATTAAATATTAATTTTTTAACAAAAACAGTTAAAAAATTAAAAAAATTAATAATATAATAAAATGAAAAGATTTTTAAATAAATTTCGACGTAGAACACCCATAAGGTCATCATCAAGAAAGTCATCATCAAGAAAATCAATAAAGTCATCATCAAGAAAATCAAAAATGTCATCATCGAGAAAATCAATAAAGTCATCATCAAGAAAATCAATAAAGTCATCATCAAGAAAATCAAAAATGTCATCATCGAGAAAATCAATAAAGTCATCATCGTCTTTAATTAAATCACCGATACATAGTCAAATGTTCTGGTATGATTGTGAAAATTATGATAATTGTCCTAAAATGATTGAAAAAGTAGAAAAAATAAATAAAAATATTTTAAATACTATGTTTGTTGGATGCTGGGGAGTTTATTGTAAAAAAGGTAGAAGTATCGAACGAAAATACAAAAAAGATAAAAAAAAAGGTATTAAAAAAAAAGAAGAAGATGTTGAATACGGAGGTGGGATTGCAAGTGATTTAATGGGTGAATATTCAAACAATAAAAATATAGATTGTGTAATTCTTGGAGGCGATAATGTTTATTCTATGCTTATTGACTCCAAACCAGAAAATGAAAAAGAGTTAAATGAATATAAAATTAAAAGTCATGATATACTGGGACAACTAAAAGAAGGTTATATTAATTGTTATAGAAAAAAAATAAAAACTAAAAAATTTTTAGTGGGTATCGGAAATCACGATATTATATCTTGTGATATATTAAATGAACAAATGAATTTTTACAAGGTTGATAGTAAATGGAATTTATTCGGTTTGTCTTATATATATTCTTATATTCTTAACGATGATACAAAAATTAATTTAATATTTATCGATACAAATATGTACGATGAATCATCTCAATATTGTCAAGGAACTTATAGTTCTTACCATAAAGATAAACAAGAAGAATGGTTAGGTAAAGTATTAAAAGAAAATAAAAAAAATTGGAATATAGTTATTGGACATATTCCGTTCATATGTAATTTACGAAAATGCAGTGAAGATGATGATATTAATGGTAATATTGAAGATTTAACGAATAATGAATTATTGATTTTATTATCAAAATTTCACAAATATATTGATTTATATATGTGTGCAGATGAACACAACCAACAATATATAGAATATAGGGATGAAGATGGAGTAAGTATAAATCAAGTTATATCGGGAACCGGCGGTTCTCCTTTAGATACTGATTTATCTTGTGCTTTAAAATATAAAGATATAGGTGGATTAATACATGGAACACAATTTTTCAGATCAGGTTTTGGATTTGTTGGTATGGATATTGACCGTGATATAATAAACTTAAATTTTAACGTGGATGATTCAACACGAGGTGAAACATATTTTATAGACTATGTGCATTATGATGATCCGTTAAAATACACAATTGGAAGAAAACGATAATTCACTTTCTTAATTTTCTTAACCTTTTTGGTTAAGAAAATTCTTAATTAATAATTTGTTGTAAAATTTTATTTCCACATTCAATTTTCATTCCATAGCAATTATCGTCTTCAACATCATTATTTTTATGATAAATATAAGTATCGAATGGTAAATGATTTATATCAAAAAAATATTGTCGATGTGGGTATTTTATATTTTTTACGAAATTTCTATATTCTATATTGGAACATTTAAAAAATATTTTTAATTTGTGGTAATTTTTATTGCACTTTAATTCAAAAAATGTATTATTTGATTTGATTGTATTTACAGGACGATTAGTTATATTTTCACAAGATTCCAAACGTGGTTTGGAATTATTTTCTCGCGGAGACTTCGGGATAAAAACGTAATAATACTGCTGTTGTTGAGAAGACATTGTATGTTTTTTTAATGATATACTTAAAAAAAAAATTCAATTTTATTAAGATAAAAAAATGAAATATTTTTTTACATCTAAAACCAAAAATTATATTTATAAATGGGAATATTTAATTTTTATAGTTGGTATAGAAAGCAATTTGCTAAAGATATTTATAAAATTCAAAAAAGTCTAACTGAAATTAATCCAGATATTAAAATTGATAATTTAATGATTGATTGTAACGGTTTATTTCATACAAGTGCTCAAAAAATTTTCAAATATGGAAATTTCAAACCACCATATAAAATCGAAATAAAAGAGAATCGTTTTACACAACAGCAAGTATTTAATGATGTTTGTCAAACAATAGAAAATATATTAATTACTGTAAATCCTGAAAAACGTTTAATTTTATGTGTTGATGGTCCTGCACCTGCAAGCAAGCAATCACAACAACGAAAACGTCGATTCAAAGCAGCAGCTGAAAGAGTAGAAGGAGATAAAAGTTTCGATTCTAATAAAATTAGTCCAGGAACTGAATTTATGGATCATCTATGTAAATATATCGATTGGTTTATTAGAAGTCGATTATCAGAAAATCCATTATGGCAAAATATAGAAGTTGTGTATTCGTCGAGTAGTGTTCCATCAGAAGGAGAACAAAAACTGACAAGCTTTATTAGAAAATATGCAAAAAATAACGAAAGTTTTATTATTCATGGATTAGATGCTGATTTGATTATGCTTTCTTTATTAACACATTTTCCAAAATTTTATGTTTTACGAGATGATACATTTGACCGTAATAATAATTTTCTTCTACTCGATATTGGTTCAGTAAGAAAACAATTGATAGAAATAATGAGATGGGAACCTACGGAAGATTCCGAATATAAATTTAACGAAGAATGGGTTATCAATGATTTTGTATTTTTATGTTTCTTATGCGGAAATGATTTTCTTCCTCATATACCATCTCTTGAAATTATCGAAGGTGGAATAGAAGTCATTTTACAGGTTTGTAAAACA
>Ga0247843_1004962_pt1 | contig 19155 bp, 19 predicted proteins | sample LaCruzMarch2017__FD_192420 | JGI IMG/M metagenome (GOLD analysis project Ga0247843, IMG submission 192420) | Freshwater microbial communities from meromictic Lake La Cruz, Castile-La Mancha, Spain - LaCruzMarch2017_8m | ecosystem: Environmental > Aquatic > Freshwater > Lake | place: Spain...
CTTCTCTCTCCAATTCCTTGCTCAATTTCAACTTTTGTTGTCTAGGCAATTGTTTTACCATTGAAAGAATTTGCTCAAAAGTTATGTCTATTTGTAATGCAGTTTTCATTGTCATAAAATTTCAAGCTTCTAAATTAAATAAAAAAGTTGAATTCTTTGTAATTTTTTGGAGCCTGACCGCTAACGTTTTGCAGATTTGCGATGGGCGTGCGTTTGAACTCAAATGTAACTTAGGGAAACGAAATTTACAACCACTAAAATCCCGTCAAACGGAGACGAATTGCACGCCTATTGCAAATGTGCTGTTATGCGGTCGGCTTTCTTTTCTGTCAAGCGAGTTTAACAAAGTTGTCTTCGAGTTTTACGTTAAAATTAATTTCCGCTTTTAATGCTTTGAAAACTCTTAATATAGTGTCAATTGTCGCACTGTTAGCACTACTTTCTAGTTTAGAAATTTGAGCTTTCTGCACTCCAACAAGTTTGCCAAGTTCTTCTTGTGTCAAGTGGCGTTCTTGTCTTGCCGATTTAATCATTTTTCCCAACACGTCCATACGAAGTTCGTATTCATATTCGTCACGGTCAGTTGTCCCAACTTTTCCGATATACTTGTCTTTCATTTCTGCAAGTGAATAAGTCTTAATTTCTTTAGTCGCCATATTTTCTATTTTTTTGTTTTATTATTAAAATAATTGTCTCTTAGTCTTTCTGCACGTTCAATTTCGTTCGCTGGTACTTTGTCAACCTTCTTTATGAAACCATGAGTCGCGATTACCAGTGTTTCCTTATTGTTCGACTTATCCCAAAATGCAAGTAATCTGATTTGAAGACCACCAAATTTAGTACGTAGTTCCCAAATGTCATTTTGTAGTTTCTTAAACAATTTTGGGTCATTAGTCTGTTCAGCAAGATCAATGTTGTAAAATATTTTTTTTATAGTCTTTTTGTCAAGTCCTGCTAAAAACTCGTTTGCTTCTTCCATAAACCGTGTTTCGAAATATTTCACTTGTCAAATTAATTGCTAAACGTCACAAAGATATATAAAGTTTCTAAATTTAGAAACAAAAAATTTCAGTATTGATGTCGTGGGGTCTTTTTTAAGCTGCCGCATAACGTTTTGCAGATTTGCGATGGGCGGGCTTCTTAGCACAAATGTTGATGCGGAGAACTGAACTTTCGGCTACCTCAAAACTGTCTTTGGAATACGAAACCCCGCCTTTTGGGTAGGTGCTGTTAGCGGCTGGGCAATTGTCTGTCGAAAGTGTAGTTTTCATATTTGTCAGCACCAATTTTTAATTTTTTCAAGTTGAGTTGTTTGCTCGTTGCTCAGTCCTTTTATTGTAATGTTTGTTGTATAATGCTTGTTTGCTTGGTCGGTCAGTTTAATATCTACTTCTCCTTTTACAATTTGTTTAAATGTTATTCGGTCTGGTTTGTATGTGTCAAGATAGTTAAAGTTGTTTTTTGTTGATACAATGTCTGAAGTCAGCAAAATAGGAGCAAAGAAAACTTTGAAAACAAAATCTTGTCTGCGAACAATTGCAAGGTAGTTGTCAAACATATAGAGGTCAGAACGATTGTTTGGATAGATATATGTCTTTAGTCCGCTTGTTTCCGAGTAACGAAGTTTTATGTTTTGGAAAACGGTCGGTTTTAATCCGCTTGCTTGTCCAATGAATTTATCTATTGCTGTCCGTGTCCGCTTGTTGTAAGAAGTCAGAAATATATAAAGCCCCACCAAAACGATGAAAATAAAAGTTGCAAAGAATGTCAAGATACTTACTATGGGCATTTTATTGTCTTTCCTTAATGGTCTATTTTTTTGTCAGTCATTTTAGTTGTTGGTTGGTCGTCAAGCCTTGCCGCTAACGTTTTGGCGCTTGGCGCAGTGGCGGATTTCGGAGCACAAAACTGTCAATACACCACAAATGTTGATGCGAGGTAGAATGTTCAATTAACCACGTCACCCGCCATTGAGCCAAACGCCTGTTAGCGGCTGGTTTACTTCCTGATAATCTTTGTCGTCCGTTGTCCATCATTCAATAGATAAATGCCTGTGTGGTAATTGGAAAGGTCAAGTGAAACCAAAGTGCTACCCGTTACCTCAGTTGTCAGGATTGTCCGTCCTATAATATCAATCAGCGTCAAAGTAATTTTCTGTGAAGTATTATTTCTCACGTTTAAGATGTTGTCAGTAGGGTTTGGGAAGATTGTTATGGTCTGCGTAAGTTCTATCTCATCTGTGCCCGTTGTCAGGCAAGTAAGAGAATGCTGTTTGAAAAAATTCCAAATGTCGGCACTGGCATGAACGTCTTCATTTGTTTCGCCTGCTATCAGTTCATAAAAAGTGTTTTCAACTCCTGGCCAAGTATGCCCACCGCCATTAACACGGTAAAGAATAGTCTGCACACCGCAGTTACAATTGCTGTATTCAAATTTTGTAATTGTAGAGTTGTCCGTGAGGTTTGTGTCTGGAAGGTTTTGGCTAATCGGAATTATGTTGCAACCATTTTTCAATGCCCAAAAATTCATCAGTGTGTCTGTTGGGAAATAGGTAAGCGGCCAACCATTGTTTGTAAATGTGGCACCATTGTAAGGAACCAACAGGTCGGAAGTGCCATTAATTACCATTATTGAAATTGGTCGGGTAGGATTGCATGAAATCATTTGCAGAGAGTCGAGGTTGGAACATAGCGGTGCTACTGCTGCAATACGGTTACTTAATTCACAAGCCAACCGTTGGCTCATAAAGCCTCCCTGTGAAAGTCCGGTTGAATAAATTCTGTTCGTATCAACATTGAATTGCGTTATCAAAGTGTCGAGTAGTTTGTTGAAAAACAGAATGTCGTCAATGCCTAAGGTGTCTGATGGTGAACCTACACCTGCTGCCCAACTGCAACAATTTGTTCCAACTTGTGTCCCCTGCGGATAAACCACAATGAAGTTAGCCGTGTCAGCAACATTATTCATTTGTGTAAAACCAACCGTTCCTAGTGCGTTTCCTCCGCCTCCATGGAGTGTTAGAACAACAGGCCAAGGTGTTGTTCCGTTATACGCTACTGGTAAGTATGCTCCGTAATATCTATACTGAGTTTGATGATAAATGCTGTCAATTACCCAAGTCTGTCCACTTGCAGTTACCCATGCTGAAAGGGCAAAAATCAATATTGTTAATTGTCGTTTCATTGTCTGTTTATCTATTGGTTGGTGTGTTGTCAAAACTTGCCGCTAACGGTCGCGGGTATGAGCAGTGGCGGACTTCGGAGCTGCGTCCCTATCCCACGAGGCAGAAACTACCTGCGAGACGAGGTGCTTGATGCGCTACAACCCCCGCCATTGCTTATGACCCGTTGTTGTGTGCTTTATTTTTTTACTCCAAAATAGACTTTTCGATAATTAGTTGCTAAAGGATGTTTAGATAATATTGGAGGAAAAAGAACATTCTTCTTTACAATCTTTTTATCTATAATTTTTTCATCTAATACATGAACATCAAAACCTTTATCTGCTATCATTTGCTTAAAATCGCTACCATAAATTCGCCAATGATCCCATTGTCCAAATAATCTTTCTCTTTCTTTTGGGTCAGTAATTGTCAAATCTTCAATTGTGTTTTCCAACCCGTCTTTTTGTGGTACTGTGAAAATGCAATATCCTCCTTTTTTTAATATCCTATTAGCCTCTTTTATTGCGTCTAAATGATTAGGAATATGTTCAAGAACATCAAAAGCTATAACACAATCATACTCATTATCCTTTATGTCTTTCATATTGGTCATATCCATGTTAAAGTTAATATCAGAATAGCTATACCCTTCAGCTAATAAATCAGCTGTTTCATAAAATTTTGCGTATGATTTAATTATTTTAACTAATCCTTTATCAGGAGCAAAATGCAATATTCTTTTATTTTTAAGAATAGTATTGATGTTAAACTCTTTTAAGTTTTGTAGTATCCCAATAAACAACCTTTGACGCACTTGTGAATAGCAATTAGGGCAAATGCTGTTTGGGTGCCATCCGTCACTTATAAAGTGGAAATCTTGCCATCCACAAATATTGCACTCAACTCTTGCTTCAAAAATTTTAAAGTAAACACTTTTAAAAATTCTGAGAACTTTATTCAGAACTCTACGCATTAATTTTTTTAAAAAATCCATATTTTAAGTTTTTAAGTGTAAGAATTAAAATAACTAATTCCATTATTAACTTCTCTTTTTATCATTTCCTAATATTGCACACAACGGTTTGCGGCTACAAGAAGTTGGCGCCTTTCAGCACGAATATAGTTGCGAAGAACCAAATCTCCATTAACCACAAATGTGTCTGCGGAGCACTGAACCGCCACTTTTGCCAAACCGCTGTTACCTGCTGGCATTTCTTCTGTTTAATATTTGTCAATTTGCTTTTGAAGTCTATCAACTTCATTTTCCCATGACCTGATTATTGAAAGTTGTTCTTCGATTTCTTGCTGTTTTTCAGATGCTGTTCTTAATAGCTGAAATTTCTGTATTTCGTCAAGACTAATTTTAGCTGCTCGCAAATTTGTTACGGCTTGGTCATGTTCGTATTTCAAATTTTCAAGTTCTGCTTGTCTTTGTGCAGCATTTGCTGCTCTTTCTTGTCTTTGTTGTTCCGCAAGTCTTGCAGCTTCAATTTGTTCTTGCTGGTGGATTTTAGCTCTTTGTTCTTCTAATTGTCGATGTATTTCTGCTTGTTTGGCTTGCTGATTTGTATATAAAAAAGTCCCAAGTCCACAAACTACTAGAACTGCAACGACTATAATAATTAAGGTCGTATTTTTTTTCTTAGGTTTATTGTCAATTATAGTTTTAGTTTCCTCTTTTGGCTTTTTGTCTGCAAGAGGCGGAGGCGTCACAGGCTTGTTTGTCTGGATTGGCGGAGGAATACTTTTAAAAATTTCTTTGAGGTCGTCAACCTCAACTGCTTTTTTCCAATTGTCTGCACCCTCGAACCAAATCATTGTGTCACGAGTAATTTTTAGGTCTTTTAATTCGTCAATTGAAAACGGTCCTTGTTGTTGGTCGTCTTTGTGAATGTAGAATTTTTGCATTGTTTTATTTTTAGTTGTAAATGTTTTTTGTCGCTATGAATGTCTGTCTATGCTTGCAGGTAACGTTTGGCAGCTACAAGAAGTTGGCGATTTTTACTACAAATGTTGAAGCGGAGAACCAAACTTTGATTAACCACAAATGTATCTGCGGAGCACTGAAACGCCAATTTCTTGTAGGTGCTGTTATGTGAGGTTATTTTATCTGTCGACAGATTGTCTTAAGTTTTCCTGCATTAATGATTTTGTTAAGTTCACTTATTTTGTCTTTAAATGCAGTGCGATTACCACAATTACAAAGTTCAGTTAAAGGGTCTTTGTCGATAATTAGATCATAGAGTTCTTTCAAGCTTGGTGCGCTGTCCAGTTTAGAATATTCTTCATATGTCATTTTAAGAAACACAACATTTGAACCTATTCCTCTATTGTCCAATAAATATCCGTCTTTTAATGAAGTTGGTAACGCTAACGCGTCACCAACTTTTAAATCTTTAGGATGTGGGTATGATATAATTTCCGTCTTGTCGTCAGACAACAAAACTGGGACTAAATTATTGTAATTTGATTTTGTCTTGTAAACCAAAGTAGGAGGTGCAGATATGTTACTGTAGTCAGGTTTAAATGTTGATTTATTTTGACCTTTGCAAGCAGTTAAGGCTAAGATAATAATTAGTATTTTTTTCATTTTTGTACGATTACCTTTCTATTAATTGCTCCTTGGCCAGTTTCTATATGAACTACATATATTCCGTCATTCAAATTGTTTAATTGTAAATTTTCATTAGTAATGTTATCATTTCTAAATACTTCTTTTCCTTGTATATCGAATAAAGAAATGCTATTTACTAAACCTTTAAAATTCTTTAAGTCGATAAATAACTGGTCGGTTGTAGGGTTTGGATAAATATTAATAGATTCTGATAAAGAAATATTATTTATACCAGTTGTTAGTTTTGTAATAGTAACAGTCCATTGTTTTGTGCTTGCGTCTTGGGCAGTAACAGTATAAGTTACAGGATTAGTGAAATTTCTTGGAGCACCCGAATTAGGATTTACACTTGCAAAATTTGAAACAGAAATAATTGGACTTAAAGATGTAACGTCAGTTGTATTAGATACATTTAAACTGATAGTTCCATTTGCACTATTTATGATAGCTTGTCCTACTACGCCATTTGTTGTAAATGCTGTAATTTCTTTTTCAGAACTTAAAATTGCGCTTCTTGTAATATTAGCATCTAATAAATATGTACCAGTGCTACCTGTAAAATAAGGTGAAACCTTAAAGTAAATTGTACCACCACCATTAACAATAATATTATTTGAAACTATATCATCAAATGCGTCAGACCATGTTGTTCCGTCTGTTGAATAAGATAGTAAACCATCAACTGTATAAATTTGTGTATTGCCACTGTTATATGAGTCGTGAATCCTGCTTTCTATCGAATAATTAAAGCCAGATGGAAGACTTATTTTATAAAAATCATAATCAGTACCTAAATGAATATTTGAACCTGTTGAGGTTTTTGTTGCTGTGCTACCACTAAAACTTATTGGCAAATTGGATGCAGTATTTTGAGTGTTATTAGGTTCATAAGTATCGGGTGTTAAGCTTGGGTCAATGACTTGTACATTAATTGGATTCGAAAATGAACCATTGCCTAAGAACTCCCAACTACCACCTGATGGTTTGCTCCAAACGAAAAACTGATATGTACCCGCTGTATCGTCAATTCCCCCAGTTATTGTATAGGTTAATCCATTTGTAAAATGAGTGTTTGTAGGTAGCGAAAGCCCCGTTTTAAGAGATAGTTCTCTTATCCATGTTCCATCAGATTTATGTATGTCAACGGATATTTCTCCATTAAAAGTAGATGTTGCAAAATTTGCTACATCAAAATTTACCGTGAATGTTTGATTTCGTGTTATTATATTCGGAGTTGTCGTGATTGCTGCATATAATTTTAGTGGATTTGCGTCATTACCTTTAACTTCAACTGATTTAAAATTTTGGTAACTTCCATTTGCAAAGGCAATCCATTGTTGTGTTCCTGTTGGTTTATAATAAATACCTATAGTATAATTACCCGGTGTTAGTGACAAAATGCTACTTGTTGAAAATACAATTGGATTAGAGAAGTAGGAATTAAAATTTAATGTGTAGCCTGTTTTAGTTTCTATATATGATACAAACTGGTTACTAGAATTGAAAATAGCAGCAGTAAAATCGCCAGTAAAATTATTGGAAGAACTAGTGCCAAAATTTGCAAAGTTTGCTGTTACACTAAAACCATTTCCATACAAAATTGGATTGGGATTTACTGAAATTGCTGAATATAATCTCATATCATAGGTTTGGGTTCCTACAGGTGGTTTAATACCAATTATTACTCTTTGGTTTGTATTAAAGCCTCCAGTCCCCCCTCCAGTTCCTAAACCACCTGGATTTAGCGCATTAACAGCAAAATATCCATCAGAACTTCCATCCCAACCCCAATTGAAATGGAAAAAATCATTATTGTCATACCCATCACAAACAAATGAATGTCCACCTCCGCTGCCTGTGCCAGCATATTGCATTGGACGACCAGCATCTAATTCTGATTTTAGTAAACTTTTCCATTGCGCATCTGTATAATTTGTTTTATATTTTCCTTCAACTGATGTTGAGTATCCAAAATAATTTTTTAATGCATCAACTACGTCAAGTGTTTGAGCACCGCTTCCTCCATTTGCAGCTACATCGTAATTCATGTCTACACTTACTCCGCAATGATACATTAAAGTTGCTACTGCACTATTTGTGCTTGTTACGCGATTTGGCATGGAAGACCAATTGTAAGTTGTACTGCCAAAATTTGCAGATAATGTGCCATACTTACTATGATTGTAAGAATGAGAACTTGTTCCTGTTGCTGGATAATTCCAAAATTTCATTACCTGGGCCATAGCAGTAGCAACACATCCTGAAACTGTTCTTTCGTTTGCACTGTTATCGTAAGGACAAAGAGCATTATAATATGGCGATTGGTCCCATTTGGTTTGAATAAGTGGACTAACAGAACCCTTTTTACCTAATGAGTTATTTGTAACTTTTCCGCTTGCTAATTGTTTCCAATCTTTAGAGAAGTCATTTGTTGAACTTACATTATTTTGAATAATGTATCTAATTTGATTTTTATAAGATTCCAACCATTTTTGTGCATTTATTGGAATATTATTAGGATTAAAATCGACCTCGTCTGAATAGCCTAAAATTGGTGAAACGTTGTCGTCTGCTGAAACAATAACATAACCGTCACCATTTGTAACATTAAAAATATAAAAGTAATTAATGGATTTAATTGTCGCCAAAGGATTACTTAATTTAGAAGTAGAAGTAAAAGAAAGTTCTAGACTAATTCCATTTTTAAATAAAGTTGATGTTGTTTTACTTGTTAAGAAATTTTGTCCAACAAGTTTTGCAGTTTTTTCGTCTACGGGTTTACTGAAGGCTAGTCCGCATAGCGAAAGAAATAATAGTAGTGTAATTGTCTTTTTCATTTTTTTGTCGTTTAAGTTTATTTGTTTTATAGCTGTTTTTCTTTCTGTTGCGAATTTAATACAATCTCACATAACGTTTTCGGGCTTGGCGAAGGTGGCGATTTTCACCACAAATGTTGATGCGGAAAACCAAACTTTGATGAACCACAAATGTGTCTGCTGAGCACTGAACCGCCACTTTTGCCAAACCCGTGTTATAGGGCGTTGTTTTTTTCGGTCGTGTTTGTCTGTCCGCTATGGTCTGTCGTTGTGCGTTGGCTTGGTTGCTCTTTTGCATTTTTTGCGTTGGGATTGTGTATTGGCAAAAATGCAAATGTGCAACCAATAGCGTTGGCGATATGTCAAACGTATTGTTCAATTTTATTCGTTTTCTATTAGTTTCATAGTTCTTAAAAGTTGTGCAGTTTGTTCAATGTCAAAATATCTGTCCTTTACAAGTTTGATTTTATAGTTGTCTGGTAAATATGTCCCCCATTTAGAAAAATCTAATAGGGCAGGATTTGTCTGCAAAAGGGTTGATATGTGTGTATCAATGTCTGACAGCGGAAATGATAAATAACTCCATTTTGATATCAACTCTTGTTTAGGCACTTCAATGTCAAATGAACTACTGCTGTCGTCAAGCGTATTTTTAATCCCTGCAATATTTAAAAGCAATTGAATAGTTCTGTTTATTCTTGTCCCAGTGAATGTAAAGAGTTGTAAGTGTTTTTCTGCTGTTAGTAAAGGTCTGTCGGATTGTAAGTCCTTAATGTTGAAAACAGAGAAGTCTTTTCGAAGTATTTCTGTTTCATCACAACTTGGTTGGTCCAGAAAATCGTAGTCCGTTTTAGAATAGAGAACTTCAAACATTTTCTCTCTTATTCTTTGATGTATAGTAGCTCCACCTCCAAAAAACATTGGTTTTTTTCCGTCCTTTGTTGGTATTACTTCTATTTTTTTCGCCTTGTGGTCAACAAATTTTATTTTCCAAATTTTAGCAGAAAGCAAAATATTTTCATCCTCAATAATTTGTGGTGAAAATGGTATCTCACCTATTGTATTGCCAGCATTTACAACTTTAAAGTTTTCTTCTGTTTTAAATACGCTATAAAAGTCACGGCTATTTACTACCTTTTCGCCTTCCACACCAATTATAACTTCGTGTTGTAATTTTTCAAGAAAATCAATTTCAATTAAATGTTTAAGTATTTCGTCAATTTCTGAAAGTTCAATTTGCTTAAATGCTGCATTTTCTTGGAGTTGATTTATTAATTCTGTTAATCTTATGCCTGAATGTCCTTTGGTTATTGATAATGCTTGATGAACTAAAATGTCATATGGTTTCTCATTTTTTTGAGGTGGTTCGATAAAACCTTCCTTGTATAATAACCAACAAGCTATTGATTGAAGTAAACTCCACTCATTTGTGGCATACAAATACAAATTACTACTTTCTCCTTCCGTTCTGCCGCTTCTGCCAACTCGTTGAATTAATGAAGCTATACTATGTGTTGCATCAATTTGAACAACTTCATCAACAGTTCCAATGTCAATACCGAGTTCTAATGTTGATGTGCAGGAAATACAGAAGTTTTGTCGATTGTTATTTTTTGCAAAGTATTCAACATACTCTCTTACTTCTCTGTCTACAGATGAATGATGTGAAAAATAATTGGGATGTCCTTTTACTCTGTCCGATATTTTTCTAAGTTTTACTGCTACTTCTTCGGCTCGTCCTCTACTGTTAGGGAAAATTAGAACTTTATTGTCTTTGGTCTCAATGTATAAATCTTTTAAAAGCTCCAATGGTAACTCTTCGTTTTTGTTTTTGAAGTAACGAAATAGTGCATTTATTTCTTTAGCTGTTCTGTCTAAAAGAACCTTTGTTTTTAATTCATCACCTGTGAACTTTTTGGCTTCATCATAATCCCCAATTGTTGCCGAAAGTCCAACAATACTGAATGATTTAGAATTAACTTTTTGTAGTCTTGACAAAATTGATTTTAATTGAATACCTCTGTCCGTTCCAATAAATGAGTGTATCTCATCAATTACTACATACTTTAGATTTGAAAATAATTGCTTTACATTGTAAGGTTTGTTTACAAACATTGCCTCCAATGATTCGGGTGTAATTAGAACAATTCCGTTTGGCTGTTTAATTAGTCTTTCTTTGAGTGTTTTATTTGCTTCACCGTGCCACTTAGTGACTGTTACATCAAGATTTTTACAAAGTTCTTCAATACGATAAAATTGGTCATTAATCAAAGCAATTAACGGTGAAATGTAAAGAACTTGAACACCTGAATCATTGAAATTAACTTTTGAAAGAATTGGTAAAAATGCGGCTTCTGTTTTTCCTGATGCAGTCCGTGATGCCAAAATAAAATTGTCGTCCGATGCTAAAATTTTGGCAATAGCTGCTGTTTGAATTGGTCGCAATTGCTCCCAACCCTTATCACGAATGAATTTTCGTATTGGTTCTGAAAGTAAATCAAATGACATTATAATTCTTCAATGCTGTCTAAAGAAACTTCATTAGGTCTTTCATCCGAAATTTCAAGTTCACCAAATAGCTTGTTTTTATCTACTGTTGGATTTTGTCTAATGATGTTTAGAATATTCAAAAAGTCTCGAATTACTTCTCTTGGGGTTAAAAATTCTGATGCACCAGGCTTGTTAAATAGCTCCTCCATAAACTGGTGAATCTCGTTATCACTTATTGAAATTTCAGTTTTATAATTGTAATCAAAGATTGCTTTCAATTTCTTCAACAGTACAAATATTTCGTTGTGGTCAAGTGGCATTAAACGAATTACTGGCTGTGCAAAATCTCTTATTTCTGCTGTTTCAAATTTATTTGTAAGAAGCCTTGACTTTAAAGCATTATAACTAAAAAGTCCTCTGCGTTCGTTTTCTAAAACTTCTTTTGTACCTGCAAAATTAAAAAACAGATTTGCTACTTTACCTTGGAAACAATCGTTGTAAATGGTTAATATTTTCTCGTAATTTTTCTCCCTCATTACAGAAGTTGAAATCTTGTAAAGATTTATAGCTTCGTCAAGATTTACCATAAATCCGCTGTAACCCATACTTACAAAGAGTTTACAGAAGTTTTTTAGCATATCGTAGTAATTCAAATCATTAATTACTTCTCTAACTCCTAAATCTTGCTTTGCCTCCGTTTTGGTTCTGTATTCTCCTTTTAGCCATTTTAAAGCATTCCTTCTTAATTGTTCATCATCTTTTATGTAGCCTTCGTAGTATTTCATTACAACCATTCCAAAGTCGAAACCACCTACATCAGTGATTTCATTAATAGTTTTCATTATGTTGTTTTGAATGAGATTCAAGTATTGCTCATTGCGAATATCTGTCAATGAAATTTTATTTTCTTCGGCAGTTTTAGTTACAATTTGCTCAATCCACTTTTCCAACAAAGTTGGTAATGCCCCGCCTTCTGGCTTAGTTTGAATGGAAACATTATCCATAATGGCAGAATAGAGAGCAACTCCTTTTCCATCATTTGAATACAAACGATTGTCAGGGGTAAAGTCGGCATTTGCTACCACAAATTTCTGCTTCAAAGCAACAGTGTTGAGTAAATGAAGCATAAATGATTTGCCTGAACCGAAGTCGCCAATCCAGAATTTTACCATACTATGCCCATTCTTTACATCTTCTAATGCGGCAACAACGGCATTTATTTCTTCCGAACGCCCAACGGTAATGTGTTGAACTCCGATTTTTGGAACTACGCCACCAATTAAGGAATTGATAATTGATGTGGCTTCTTTAGGTTTAATGTTATCTATCATTGTACAGAAATTCTTTGAAAATAGTTTGTGTTAATTGTGTAATAATCGTCTTCTTCCTCAATCAATACATCATCTAAAAAATCATAGCAAGTTTCATTAATGCTTTCGATTAATTGATTTTTAAAGATGCCTTTTGATTTAGCAAATATTTCAAGTTCGCTTTGTGGAATTGAAAAATTACTCTTTGAGAAAAGTTCCAAAGCGGATATGTGTATTGGCGAGAATGTCAAGTCCCTAACAAATGCAGAATGAGAGGTCTCTTCACTTTTCTGCGTAATTTCGATTTTTATTTCTTCATTGTTTATTTCTTGCGACTTTATAGAATTGTTCTCATCCTCAAAATCGTCTTTTAAATATTCATTAAGTAGTTCAACAGTTCCAGAGTGTTGTTGCTGAACTTCTTTTATTGAAGTTGTATCAAGTTTTATTTTCTTTCGCTTCACCTCATAAACTTTTGAAACATTTTTTAATGCTTTTTCTAAATCTTTGTCTTTGATTAACTCGCTAACAATTATTTCAAAATCGTGCAACTGTTCATTAGTTTTGAATAAACTTTTCTGAATAGTTTTTGTGAGTTGTTTATTATCGAAAGTGGCAGATTTTAAATCGTGAAATAAGTAATGAACATAAAGTGAAAGAGCTGATTCCTTATCATATTTTGCAATAAATTTTGATGCTTCAAAAAAAATATTTTCAATTGATGGATTCTTTTTATTTAGTTTACCAAGGGCGACAATTGAATCAATAAACTCTTTAGGCTTTTCATTATATCGTGTTGTTAACTCCTCGAACTTTATTTTCCACCGATTTGTATTTTGTGAATACAATTCAATGTCTGTGGCTTCGTCTGGCACCGAAACTTTAGAAATAAGTACGGGTAGCAATCCTGATACTTTGTAAATTATTTTAGTTTCAAATTCCGTCTTTGCTTCTGCTGTTGTGTAATAGGTGTCAGTGTTTATTTTTCTCTTATGTCCATAATATTCACGAAGGGCATTTTCACAATGTTTAAAAATATGAGAGTAAAATTCATTGGTTGTTGTTTCAATACAATACTTGTAATTCTGACTTCCATTCTTGTATTTAAAATGTTTTCTTGCAATTACATCTGCAACCGCTAAGAATTGAGCATCAATTGTTGTTCCTTCCGCAATGTAACTGGCTTTTAACTCTTCAATGACAGTAATATAGAGTTTTAAAATTTCAACACAACAATATTCAACACTGCAAAAGTTATTGCTCGGATACCATAGTTTGTTTAGGAGTTTAACTTCTTCGTCATTCAGTTTTAGTTTGGTTTTGTATTTACTCCCTAATCTCCAATAGTCGTAATCTGTATTGTAGTTTTGATAACTGTATCTGTCTTCTGCTCTAAGTCTTGAAACGCCATCACTGTCGCCATTTGCCTCCATTTTTTGAATTAGGAATGATACACCATAGGATTTTGTTTTTGGATAACATTGTCCTAAAATTTTAAGTTGGCTTTCAAGTTTAGATATGTTTTTATGATTGTCAAATTCAATAAGCAAGTCAAATAATAGAATGAAAGCATAATTCGTGTTTCCTTCTAAATCAAAATACTCTCCATTTAAAAAGCTGTTTTTGAAAATAGCGTAGAACTTCTTTTGTTCACTTGATGCACTATTGATTTCAGAATAAGAATAAACATAGTGGTGTGCCCAGTAGGGCACACCACTACTGTATTTTTTCAAATTACTATTTGAGTTTATTCTATAGGATTGGTCTGTGACATCAATAATTGAGTCGTCATTGTATTTGCTTGTTGAGCTTGATGTCGTCACTGTAACTTTGATGTTTTTGATAAGACTTTGCACTAATTCATCTCGAATTTCCTTTTCAGATTTTTGTTTGTTGTTGGGATTTGTATAGGTCGTGTTTTGTTGGGTCGGTTTTTTCTTGCTCGAAGCGGCATAGATTATAAAAATTATTATTGCGATTATTATTATAGCTGTCATTATGCTTCAAAGTGTTAGTTGTCAAAAGTATTAAAATTTGCAGTCATTTGTCGTTTTGCTGGTGCGTTGGGGCAAAAGCAAATGTGGTGCAACTGTGTGTCGGCTTGTGTGTTGGGTTGCACCTCTTTTGATTTTGTCGAAGCGTTGGCTTTTCCTTTCATTTTCTGTCTGTCGTTTTACAATGCCCTATAACGTTTTCGGGCTTGGCGAAGGTGGCGATTTTCACCACAAATGTTGATGCGGAGAACCAAACTTTGATTAACCACAAACGTGTCTGCGGAGCACTGAACCGCCACTTTTGCCAAACCCGTGTTAGCGTTTCGTTGGTTTTTCTAAACACTAATTGTCGATACTATATTCTGAAAACTTATCTGTGTTTACATCATATTTTAGCACCATTTCTGGCTTATCGTCTTCAGTTAGTATAATAACAACATCACTTCTGCTAGCTAAATCTTTCATTATTGAATACAATTCAACTTCCATTTGCGGGAAACCAGTTGCCCCTAAAAGTATTGTTTTCCAATCTCCACCATTTAAAAATATCTTTCTCATATTTATTCTTTTTTCAATTCTCTAATATATATATATACCATTTTTAGGTTGTCTGCATTATCAAAATTTGCTAACAGCTCAAGACCTTGTGTGAAACCAACTGAATTTTGCTTTATCTGTTCAACAGTTTCAACAATAATTTTTACATTACTTGTTGAGTCCTTGGTTTCTTTAGTGGTGATGACCATATCCATAGAAATTGTAGCACCATTCAAAAAAGCACTTGCTTGAGATTGTGCTTTGATCTGTGCTACTCTGTTCATTATTGACACACTTGTATATTTGGCCTTCTCAAGACTAATAACTGAAATAAGATATTGGTGGTCGTAGTCATCAATAATTTTCACTCCTTCAAATGGTTTATAAGTGTGCATACGTTTAATAAAATTAGCAAACGCAGTTTTGTCTTCATTGAAGGATTGCGATTTCGAAACTATTGAAATCAAAATTAAAAATAAAGAAATAGGATATTTCATTTAAAATATTTTTCCCATGATTCAGGGACGTTATACAAAATAGATAGCTTCTTCCAACTATTATTTACCTCAGGAATTAACTTGGTGACCTTCACACTTTCTTTTTCAGAAAAAATTTCCAGTTTTTTGTATTTGATATTTACAATAAAACTTCCACCTGTTAGCCCAACAATACATTGAGAGTTCCAGCATTTCAAATACTCATCATGATTTTGAATTAACCGTTGGTTACCAATGTTATTAAAATCAGACTGCACAATGTCCAACCAATTCTCATTAATTAAATTGATTCTTATTTGGTTAATATCTTGGTCGTTTAATTGTTCAACTCCATACAAATTCCCTATATAATAAATTTGGTTATCATTCGGGTTATACATAAAAAGGACAACTCTTTCTTCAACTTCCGGTCGCAGTGTTCTTCTAAAATTATCAATATACCCCAGCTTCATTTCTTTTAAAATAGGACTATTCATCCATTCTTCAAGCCCAAAATAATAGCCCCTTTTTGCCAATTTATTAGAAGGCACCCCAATGCCTGCCTGAGCTAAACCAGATACGGCAATGTAATGATTATTGTTATAAACTAGTTTTGATGCTTTCATTTGCAATTATTTATTCTGTTTTCCGTGAAATCTTGTAACTTTTAATCAGTTCTAACTCTTTTAAATTTAGAATATGTGAGCATCGAATATTTATTAGTTCATTAGAGTTATTAATAACTGAGTTGAAAGAAATAACTGGTCCATAAGTACTAAATGGTATACTTTTAACGAATTTTCGATCAAGTAAAAAATTGAATTCTGTACCCTTTAAATTCAGATATTCTAAATCAAGTTGAGAAATACTATAATCATAAATACTCATCTTACGAGAATACGGTACAAATTCTTTTCCTCTTCTCTTTTTTATAAATTTATCCGCAATTTGCATATGATTATAGGAATAGTAAGGCAAGTTGTCAAAATTAGTTTCATTGTCCTGCCTATTAAATACAGAGTGCAAGAATACTTGCCTAGATGGGGGGCCCCCAGTCTTTAATGTCCAATGAGCTAAGGCTATAGTAAAGTTATCATAAATTTCTAATTTCGTATTTGGGTGATTTTCCCAAACCAACCAACGATTTGAACCAATGTCTCCGTTACCATCTAAATATTTCATATTATTTATTTGAATACTATCAAGGCTTAATACCTTCACACCATTGTCAATATTGAAATTAAGAACTGAGTGATTAAAGTAGTTAATTAGCTCAAGCAGCTCTATTACAGTAGAATCAGATCGAAGAATGTAACAATTTTGAATTTTATCATCTATTGAAATCGTAAAAGGGAAAACTTCTCTCCCATCTTTAATTGTAAGTTTAGATGTACCAAAATTACTGAATGTTTCAGTTATCTCAGATTTAACATTGTAATCTAAAGCATTCAATGTTTTGTAAATAATTCTTGGGATAGAATTAAAATTCATATTTGTTTTGATAACAATTGTCAATGGAACTTCCCATAGATTTTTCTCATCCCTATTAGAGGAATATTGAGAAGGCGTGAACTTTATAGGGTCCTTGACACTTATAGTCCAATCAAACGACTTATCTGCAATTTGTTTCACAATCTCACTCATGTTTCTTACTGCTTTAATTTCATTTTGTTTATACAATTCGTCTTTTTTAATATTGATTGCAAAAAGCGCCCCTTTTAACTCTGCCTCAAACCCTTTATTTTCAGAATAACTGATTAATTTATTTATCGAAACTATAGCGCTTAAACTAATCCACCAGCTATTATCTGACAATTGTAGTTCTGAAATAATCTCATACTTATGAATATTACCATTTGCTACCGATACAATTTCATCTTTAATTAAGTTGTCATTTAGTACTTCTGTTTTAGATGAAATAAAAGTACCAAAAGCCTCTTCAATAGCGGTGCGCAAAGCATTTTGTTTGGCTTCGTCTCGCGTTTTACCTTGCCCGCTTGCTACGAGGGTTACAGTTTTATCATCTTGTGCATAAGCATTGATACTCAATGCAAGTGTCACGATTAAAATTAATTGCTTCATATTTTATTTGATTAAGGATTTAAATTTATTTTTGGCTTCTTCAGCAGTCTTACCTGAAAGATTATTTTGGGAAGAAAAGGTTTCGATTACGTTACACCAATAATCATTGCTACATGTTTTAGTGTTGCTAGGTTTTTTCTTCGTGAGATTTAATGCAAACTTTGCTTTAGCAGCAATGCAAGGTGAAATTTGGGTTTTTGTTCCTTTAAAATAGTCCATAATTATCTCCAATAAATGTTATTATAAGTTACGGTTTTAGGTTGATTTCGGGCTTGCTCCATAGCTACTTCCCTGTATGAGTTTACCCTGATTTTATCTAACTCGAAATTTCGAGATGATTGTTTTTCCTGTGAAATTGCATCACGCTGCGATTGATTCTCCCTATAGGTATCATCTCGCTTTCCTTTTTCCTCTGCTATTCTTACTTGTTCTTTTTGCATTGCAATTTTATCGGCATATTGTTTCATTTTAAACTGCCATCTTGCTTTTTCATCAGCTTTAAGTTTTGCATCGATTACTTTTATAAAAGCAGTAACATCGGTTTGGCAATTTGCCATAGGGTTTATTGTACTCAAAATATCCCCAGCCTTTTCTGCTCCATTTGGTGTTTGTGCAGCTGTCCAAGTTACTTTGGCTTCATTAAACTTTACTTTACAATCGGCATCTATTTTTTGTTGGTAAATTTGGGTAAGAGTATCAAGGCATTTAAAATAGCAATCTTTACAAATATCGGGTACGAGTGATAATTGGAAAATTGCTTCATCATACTTTTCCTGCTTTACCAATGTTTGAGCATCTTTGATCATGAAATCACAGTTGGTGCTGTAATAATTAATTATTTTTGTTTTTCCTTCTTCTAAAAAAGCTAGCACTTCTTTATTTTTGGGGTTAATTGTTTTTAAGGCATCAATAAATGCTTTGTTCTCATTTGTGCCAACTCCTTTCAAACTTAATGTGGTATTAGAGAATATGGTATTAGTAACAGCGTCACCAATAAAGAGCGTAACATCTAAATTTTGGGCAACCATTTGTGGAGGTCCTGCAATGATGTCTTTTGTGCCTACATTTACATTTGCAGTAATAATAAATCGAGGGTTTGCTTGGCTTCCACCCATTCCGTTATTACTTGTAATTTGATTTAGCTTGGTTATTAGCAAGTTTTTTGCTTCTGTTGGTATTGCTATGTTATCAGACAAATAAGTATTTAAAACAATTCTTCCAAAGTCATCTAACTTTACTTGCGCATTACTCGTAATTGCAACTAAAGCTAAAGTAAGTACTGCTATAATTTTTTTCATAATTTTTTATTTTTCACCCAAAACAAGGATTGCTTCTCCTAGTCCACGGGTCATTAGTTTAACTTCAAAATTAAATGGTGCTGCTTTTAAATATTTTTGCAAGCCCTTGGCAAATTGACGTGCATCAATGGCATTGTTATTTGAATCGTTTAAAGGTATCCGAACTTGGTCGCAACGTATTATATTTTCAGTTGCATCAGCCATACTAAACTTACCTTTTACAGTATTTTTTTGTAACCATTCATTTACATAATCTGTAATTTCTTTCCCATCAATTTCGGTTTCCATATTTTTATCCCAGCTGTTCCATTTTTTTACTGTAAGCAAAATTTCTCTTCCATTATTAAACATATCATCAAAATGCGATTGCAGTTG
>Ga0247843_1004963_pt1 | contig 19155 bp, 18 predicted proteins | sample LaCruzMarch2017__FD_192420 | JGI IMG/M metagenome (GOLD analysis project Ga0247843, IMG submission 192420) | Freshwater microbial communities from meromictic Lake La Cruz, Castile-La Mancha, Spain - LaCruzMarch2017_8m | ecosystem: Environmental > Aquatic > Freshwater > Lake | place: Spain...
AATTTCTGTCCATAGTGGCTTCGCTCTCTTCGCCCCCAAACGGTCTCGTGAACGGAATAATACCTCCTTTGACACTGTGGCTAGGTACCATACTCCATCTTTAATTTCCTGTTCCAACTGGTGATGATGTGTATTTGCGGATTACAAAGATTAGCTGGGAGGATTGCTCACAGAGTAAAAGCCAACCTGAACACTTCCACCGGAACTTACCTGGCCAGGTAGCCATCGTGTAGTCTGAATGAAAAACTTAAAGTCAAATCCACTAAGCGGTCGTTCTAAGCGACTATCACGCATGGCCTCCTGTGCCTGTACTGGACTTCCACCCCAATACAATCCATCTGACTTACTGAGAGGTATTGATCCATTCACGTACGGACACGCATGGATCATGTCTATGGCGCTTATCCCACCACCCCTTTTCGATGGTTCTCCGCTTAAACTACCCCCCGGGGAGGATCCAGCCCACCACAATGGTTGTATCATAAAGGCTGATAGTGGATGGGACATGGGCGGGGACAATGGGGGTCCATTGTCATCATCCTCATCGTCATTACCAATTGTCTTCTTCGTCGTCGTTGTTGACTCGAACACATTCGATGGTAAATCTCCCATTAGATTACCCGTCCGTCGATTCATTAATACTGCCTGACTGCCACGTACGGAGTCTCTGTTAATTAGCAATACCACAGGAAGTAAATCCGCTCGTCTGTCTGGACCAAGATCTGGTGATGGAGGGAGGGTAATACCAAACTTTGCAAGCAGTGATGGACTTATCCCATTACTGTTCGATGATTTGGACGACGATGTCCCAGCAGTGAAGGTTGGGAATGGATCATCGAAGAGACCTCCGAGAAACTTCTTCTTCTCGCCACCGCCGTTGCCACGACTATCACCATCTTTCTTTGCAAGATCGGAACAGAATCGTGCCGGATTTGCAATCAGAACTATCCCACCCTCGAGCAGATCATCAATGTTAAATTGTTCGTTGGTCATGTCGTCACCAAGTGGAATTGGTCGAGCCCAGTTTTCGTCCTCCCATGTTTGTACACCCCGAATGCCAATCGTCCCTTCGTCTCCACCTTTTGCATCCCTCGCATTCTCGCGTGCTCTAGCCTGTGCAAAACCAATAAGATCGTCAATATTGGAGATAGTACTTCCCTCTAGGTCCGGCAAAGCCGATCCAGTGTCTGAATCTTCATATTCTCCGTCATCTTCCTCCTCCTCCTCGTCGTCATCATCCTCTTCGTCGGATACCTTGTTCCGTGATAGATCATTCATTCTTGCACGCAAATCTCGCATCATATCACCGTCCCCACCACTACTACCTGCCGACGACACATATTCAGCGTCCATGACATTGTTGTCGTTGCTATTCGAATCGATATTATTGTTGCTCTCTGATGACGATGATGAAGATCCGCCCCCTAGCTCACCAAAGTTTTCAAAGTCATCATAAAAATCGCCACTAAACCCACCACCGCCATTGGTGGAGGATAGTATAATATGCAGAGAAGACCGAGTAGCAACAGCATAGTCACCAATAATTCCAAAGAACGACTCTACATTTTCATGAAATTTCGGCTTCAGCGATTGCTCATCTCGACGACGACGATGTCGGTGCATGGCGAAAGCAATGGATGTACATGAGGACGAACTGGAGCAATTATTACGCGAAGCGGACCTCAACGAGCGACGATCTCGATAATAAGACGTGTCAAGGACTGATGATGAAGGTAAGCGACGAATGACATCTACGACTGCTTCGTTCGACACGATGACGGCCACGCCGAGGATGATTTGAAGTTTCATCTATCAGATCGTCTCTGTCTAAATCAAGAGCCCCCGCCCCGCCAAGCAATCATCGCTCATTTTGTGACGACACGGCTCGCCGCTCGCCTCGATATGATGTTGAAATCAATCATCATTGTTATCTTGAGCCTATCGGTATCTGCTTGGACTCCTCCGAATCCATCTAGAGCCACATTACCTCGGCTCGGCGATGGAGAACATAACCGCGAAGATGTTGCGTTGCCACGAACGAAAGCCTTCATCGTTTTGTCGGTCATAACAACATTACCAATAGTCATAACTCCAGAAACTGCATCGGCCGCCACTGCATTTACAAGTACCAGTTTACCATCTGCGCTCGCTGCCTATGTACACTACGTGTCCATGCTCGGTACGATCGGTTGCATAACTGCTGAAAGACTTACAATCAAGCCTAATATGTCAGTCGACGACGAGGATTTCGTAACAAGGGCTGATATTGGACTTAACATCTTCGGAGCATTGCTAATCTACTCGGGCTATTTGCGTGCGGTCGAATATGAAAAAGGATTTGACTTTTATGCAAATGAACCAATATTCTGGCTTAAGATTGCACTCGTGGGTGTGTACTGGGCATCAACATTATTCAATGCAACAACCCTAGTGAAACGAGGAAATACAAGACGTAATAATGGGGCTGTACCGCCCATGGATGAGATACTAAGCAAACGTATGCTTCAGATTAATAATGCAGAGCTTGTGGCTATTGCGTTTATCCCGCTCACAGCAACTTTCATGGCTCGTGGAGTTGGCTACAACGATGCATTTCCTTGGCAGGTAGAAGCTGCATTATCTGTAATGATATTTTTTGGATTGTCATTCAAATATATCAAGGAGGCATTGACATTTGAATAATTCCTATGATTTGTAAACACTAGACCAACACAAGAGCGCTTTCTTTGAGACACAAAATCTAAAATCCAGATACAGTAAATATTTACTTTTGGGGAGGGGATTTGGGAAGGGCTGTGGTACGATACGGGGGTCATCCCACTTGCTGGAAGTTATTGGAATAAGATTGCAATTAATTATGGTTATTATATACTTATACAACTTAAAATACACTCACTAATTCAACTAAATATAACTTCATGTGCTAAAATAATGAACTTAGACAACCACCGAAAGTGCACGGAGAAAACTCCACGGGCGAATCTCGTTCATTACTTTTCACCTCTCTACTCTTTGTTTTCTTTGGCGAGACTGTTGTCTCAGTCGGTCTGGAATGCTCGTCTGATCGAGCATCTAAAACAATACTTTCTTCTTCTACAAATATCATTTGTTCAACGTATGGTCTCCACTCGACACCACACCCACTAGCTGATGACGATATTGATGATGGAGAACTCACATCTCCATACAGGTCGTACTCTATTCTCAGCTCAGGAGTTGACAATATTTCATATGCACGGCTAACCGCCTGGAATTTTTTCCTAGCCGCATCGGGAACATTTTCCACCTCACAACCACCTTTTGAGATGACGCCATTTAGTAACAGTGCCTTCTTTCCGTGCGTAAGATATGCCTTCCGCACTTCGGCGTCTCCTGCGTATGGTTGGACGCCTAATACCTGGTACAATGTCATATTCGATCCAAATACCTCATCGACGATCCTAAGATCTAGCGATTGACGTTTGCCGAACTTGCCAGTACGTAAAGCAGACGGAGGTGACGATACTCCGCCACGCAGGCCATTGATCGACTTATTTCTCTTAGTCGCCGATGACTTTAAGGTTACCATTATTCCAACGTGATGACTCGAGGGGACGTATCTCCTCGTCACACTCAATGTCTATATTCTGACTTATTCGGTTTAATGAGATCTTGCAGCGTCGTAGTAGTACAGAATGGTGCGTGGATGAACGCCATGTGGATGAAAATTTTAAAACTCGAACGGAGAGTAAGGTACTACGTAACTGTCAATTAACGTTATCGTATTTACGTACCAAACAATCGTAAAGTTTTGAGAGGGGTCATTTTTATGGTCATATTTCTCCGATACGACAGGTGCCAAGTCAAAAATAATGATCAATAGAGTCATCAAGCTACAAAGGCAGGAACCAGGAACGATTCAAACACGCACGGGGCCCCGTTCCAAGAGGTCAATGTTGGTGGAGATGATTCATAGACGAAGTAGCAACAGCGAGGAGAATATTGGTGGCGTTAAGATGATCAATTCCGTTCCGATGTCGTCCGCGTCACGAGGTCATGGCCGCCATGAATTTAGCAGACTAAGATCCTCACCCGAATCAGTTGGTGGAAAGTCAATGAATTCCCCCGCATCGGTTGGCATCCGCATGAGAAAAAATTCTCAGTACATGGCAGTGGTGGCATTCCTGGCCGCGTTGGTTATGGTGGGCATGATAGCGACTGAACGTGACTATATGTCACAACCCATAACTCGTCGCATTCTCACGGATGTGCACGTCGATCATGACACGGCCATCTACGTTGCTACTGCGGACTTTCTTGACGATTTTGACCAACGTCGTCGTCGGGCCGCGGATCTCCCAAATGGTACCATCTTTACCGAACCTGCACATACGAGAATGTGTCGTACCATTATCGACAGACTTGATCAATTTGATGCAGGCGTTACGACCTTCCCGCAGGTCATTTTTACAGAGTCTGAGTACGTATGCCGTGATCCTGATTCACCCTACACCTCGATGATGAGCATGTTTGCTGCACAATTGCTACACACGGCCAATAACGAAATCGGGCTAAATGTTGACTATACACATCGGTGTGCAAAATGGGGTGAGTTATATTGTGCTTACTAATTTATTGATTCCATATTCAGGCTCGTTTGCTTACAAATCTCGACCCCCCACCCACCCTCATCAACTTGAATACAGAGAAATTTTGCTCGGGAAATCTAACAACCATACAGTTTCACCTTCCCGATCCACTAAGTACGAATGCCTACGCCTTCCAACCAGGGTGTATAGATGCACCCGTGCTCCGAACTTTATGTTCGGGATGTCTTGCGAGTGACGACCCTACCAATCCAGACTGTCTTCTCTTCCCTGATGGATATTTGACGACGCAGACGAGCTCATGTAACTTAGGCTGCTACTTTCGTCAAGTCTTGCCATGGATACGGAACAACATACGAATTGTTGCCCAAGACTGGCTTAGTACGGTCGAGGAACGTGCCCTAACGTTCTGGACTCGCAATGCCGCAGAATTCAGCCAGCGCGAGAAGGACGATATGGAAGTATCGGTTATAAGTCTCTCGTGTGTGAACGACGGATGTGATATGTCCCAATCGTCATGCACCTGTGAGTTCTCACCACTCCCCAACTGGGTGTACACCATGCACATCCCACGTAGTTCGACGAACGTGGCAATAATAATTTCTCCGACATGCTTCAAGTTCGGTGAGGGGTGTGAGTTACACGCACAGGAATTGTATCACTTCCTCCATCAACTCTATCCCCGAGCAGATATCACAAGCAACGTCATCACGTCAACATCAAGTTGGTACATGAGGATGATTACGGCTGATCATCTCATTTGTCCCCCGGGAGTCGGATGTCTACTCCCAGCCATCACCAGGGATGCCTACACCTATATATACGACGAGACAGCGAACCAGACCACCAAGACTTGGCTTTCATGCTCACCCCAAGATTATCTCAGTAGACTTAAAATTCACGAATTCCCACCAACCTTTGTTCAGGATGATTGTCGTCATCTGCGTGGACGCGTTGGTGCATGGACAAGCGACATGTCTTTGGCTAACAGTATGCAGTACACGAATCCTGTGGATGGCTACCTTGGCTGTGCAGATGAGAATTTCTCACCCAGTGCGCTGTTACCGTTCAGGAAACCTACGACTTATCGATGGGACGAACATATTTGGGCGACTTGTCCGATAAATTTTGTTACCAAGGTGAGTGCTTGACGTATTTTCATTTCTAGGAATAATGAAATAACTTGTTTCAAATATACTGACTATTTACTGTTGATGCACCCTATCATTTACTCGTCTCCTCCAGGGACTTCTATGTGGTCAAATGAACAGAATAGGACTCACTCGCATTCTCTTCGTGGGGGATCATACGACAATGACCCAGGCCATAAGCCTCGCGAGTATTCTGGGTGCAAACAGTGACATAAGTTTGGATCCGAATGATGTGCCCAACTTCTCCAAGACTATATCATGCTCACCCGGTTATAACTCGACGTTTGAGCTTTCTTATGTAAGGAACGATCGTCTTGAAGAGAAACCTACCACACCCACTCCAGGATCTCCCAACTGTGGCCCTACCAATGAGCAGTACTGTTATCCATGGTCGAGTGATTATTCAAGTGGGGGGAAGACGCTGTTGATTGTTAATACTGGCTACCATTGGGGGGAAGACTGGGAGGGGTATATTGCAAACTTTCAAAACTTTGTGGGGAAGATTGATCGGATTGCTACTGCAAATACGGCTAAGGTGAGTCTTCGTTTTTGTTCGTCGTTTCGTGATCCACTTAATCAAGTAACGGGTCGTTCTAATCAAGATCCATCTTTATATTTCATTTCAGGCCGATGATGTCATCATGTTCCGAACCTCGGTTCCTGGCCACAAGGAGTGTGATTTACACATTGATCCTTACTCCGGTTATGCAGAGTACTGCCCTAAAATCGTGAATGGGGCGTTTTGGCATTTTTGGGGCGAGCTTCCACCATATAATGATTATGTTATCCGCATTATCAATGAGTGGAATCTGTTGAATACCGATAAGAAAGGACCGGACATCGAGTTACTGGATCCTTGGATGATGACTGTGCTCCGACCTGACGGACACCTTTCGGGATCAGATGCAGGACCTAATTGTGCCATGGATCCCCATGAATGCTTGTTGTACAGTTTACCGGGGCCAGTAGATTGGTGGAATCATCTCCTTTTAGCGCAATTAAAGGACATTGGAACTCATTTACAAAATAGCAATGAGATGCAGGCATGGAGATAGTGTAGTGTAATAGTATCAGTTGATAAGTACGAGTATTGTAAATAATAGTACCATCTTTGCAGTTGAAGTCTCCTTTCTGTGCCTAGCGTAGCTGCGTGAGCGGTGAGTGTAGGAAAGATTCAAAACTGCCACTGTATCCTGAGTTCCATGTTCTCTGTTTCTTTCATCCATCTAATATTCCACTTTGGATATGCAATGCATATTCAATCCTGAAGTAATCGAGCCATAAATTCATCACTCATCCCTTCCCATAAAATCTTTCAGCTGTAGTTCTCTATTTCATTCGCTTAATATTACACTCTAGTATGCATATCCTGAAGGAATGGAGTCGTATATTCAACTCTTCCCCCCACTGCCATTGTCGGTATCAACACGACCGCCAGATCTCGGGGCTCTCACCTCAAACATTCCTCGCAACCCCTCGAAGTAATCCGACCCCTGCTTCGATTCACGGCCGAATAACATCAAGCCGAGGTAAAGACCAGCACCAAAAAGAGCAGGAGTTCTCAGCCTCATCCACACAGTATTCGTCGGTTGATTCATTGTATTGCTGGCAGAGGTCTTGGTGTGCAAGGTGCAACTTCGAAACCAGAGAAAGAAAATGACGAGCAAAAAAATCGGCCTGGCTCCACACAGCTCCACACAAAGCAACACCACCACTCCGCTCCACGCACGTCTCGACGGCGTTATTAATAACAGCAGCGCCGGATAGACCGCAATCCATCCGCTAATTTATTTTGATTCTATCCGCTTAAAACCGAGGGACCCAACCCTCCTGCCTCTCATTGCTCTATCGCGTTTGCCCGACCACCATGTCCACGAATTCCTTTCCCGGTGATACGGAGCTGATCAAGCCCCTCCTACTGGGGGCTTCTGCCATTGTTATCATCCTCGTTGCATACTTTTCAAACGATGGGGGGAGTGGTGCGACGAAGAAGAAGAAGGTATCCATCGTAACTTCTTCATCCACGACCGCAACTACGACGACGTCTTCGAAAAAGGGGGCATCGAAAAAGAAAAAGCCAGTTACTACTACGACGGCGACATCGTCGAAATCCCCACCTCCTCCGGTGGCGACTGCCTCTCCCCCTCCTCCACCCAAGGTTGAGAAGAAGGTGACGACCGTGGTGGAGAAGAAGGTGGTTGTAATTCAGGAACCCAACCCTGAATTGGAATCGTCTGAACAACTTCTAGCCGACGAATCGAAAAAGGCGAAGAAGAAAAAGCCAAAGAAAAAAGCAGGCAATGCTATTGCTTCCTCTCCATCGTCGGTGCTCAAACCGTCATCATTTACCAACGGTAGTACTGGTGGTGGTACAAAGGAGGAAAATGACGATTCGGACGAGGATGAAGATGATGTTGAGCTATGGCGCATCTCATCGGCTGCTGCATCAAAGAAGGCTGGTGCAATCGATGCCGCGAAACGAGCGGCTTCGAACAAAGAGAGGGATCGTATCCGTGCATTGAGGCGAGTGGAGGAGAAGGCACGAGCAGAGGCACGTGCAATTGAAGAGGAGGAGGCTGCCAAGGTGGCATTGGAGGCGGAGAAAAAGGCCGCATTGAACGAGGCAAAGAAGAGGGTATTAGAGGAGGCAAAGCTTGCGATGAAAAAGGATGACAGTAGTAGCAATGGTGCTGCCACATCCATTGGCAATGGCAGCACTACCAATGGTGGCAGCAGCAATAAAACTGTGGCTAATAATGCCGCTAAGGCTGCGCCTATCACGAATGGTGCAGCCGCTGTTGCTGCTGCAGTGGACCCCCCCGCCGAAAAGAAGAAGCGTAAGCGGAGCAAGAAGAAAGGAGCCGGAGCGGCTGTGCCCGAATCGCGGCCGGCCCTTGTCAAACCTGCACCATCTGTGGAAATTTGGGAGGTTGTGCCTGTTGTTGAGGAATGGCAGGAGGTGGGGACAAAGAAGGCCAAAGGAAAGACTGACGTCGCTGCCCCTGTTTCCACGAGCATCCCGTCCGGTGGAGATGCTGCCGCGGGTGTTGGCGTGGAGGAATCTTCCCCAGCACCCTTAGAGGTCGAGGAAACGTCCGTGACACTCCCGACTGGTGATGATCCACTTATCTTTATTGGAAAAGGGGGTGCCACGATACAAAAACTCCAGGAGTCAACGGGTGCTAAGTTCCATCTGAACCGTGGAACAAATATGTTGACCATCTCCGGTCTAGAGGATGCTGTACAGCTTGGACTTGCAGCCGCACGATCGATTTTGGCAGCAGAGGCCGAAAAGAAGGCGTCCGAGGTTGAAGAGAGTGTTACCTGGGGATTCGATGCCATCAAGGCAGTTATTGGTCGTGGAGGGGCCAATATCCGTGCCGCGCAGGAGGCGACGGGAGCTCGTATCGATGCCGATGTCGATTCTGGGACGCTCGTGATTGTGGGTAGCGCTGATCAAGTTGCGATTGCGCTTACCATGTGTAAGAATGCGGCATTTGGTGAAGTAAATGAAGTTATCGAGCTTAGTTCACGAAATGCCGTAAACCTCATCTTTGGTCAAAACTTCCAGACCATACGCTCGCTGCAAGACTCGACGGGGTGTAAGCTGGACATTGCACGAGGTAGCACAACACTCAAATTGTCTGGATCGAGTGATGCGGTTGCGAAAGCGAAGGCGAACATCCAAGCATTACTAGACACGAATCGTGGTTTTGAGATGACAATTGAGGTGTCAAAGGTGGGTGCTGTGTATGGTAAAGGTGGCGAGACTTTGCGTTCGATTGAGAATAAAACTGGTACGCAAATTGACGTTGTACGGGGACCGACGCATGCCACTATTAGCGTGATGGGGACGGCAGAGGCCAGTGGTCGGGCACGTAACATGCTTCAGCGTGCCATTGATGGAGATGTCGAGTTGAAGCCTGGTGAGGTCGCCGAGGAAGTAAAATTGGGATTGGCAACGGCCGCTGTCATCGGGCGGGGTGGTTCCAACGTTGCTCTGCTCGAGAAGAAGCATGGTGTGAAGGTGAATGTCCGATCGGAGCTGCAGAAGGCACGAGTTGTGGGCAAGCCGAATAATGTTGCTGAAGCGGTTAAGGAAATTGATGCAATCGTGAAGCCCATTATGAAAAGGGCGGAAGATCAGAAAAAGGTTGACGATGCGGTGAAGGCCGGTGACTCCGAATGGCAAATCAAAAGCCAACAAGCCGATGACGCCGAAGGTTGGTGAGGATAGGATTGGGGAATGTGGGGATTGGAGTTCAATGACAAGATAAAAACAAATATGACGAGATATTATTATTAGCAAATGTGACAAACTACTGAAATGAAAATAGAGGAATTAAAAAAGAATGATTGTGTGCACTTTCTTTACATTATAGTCTCAATTAGGTAGATGTATCAGAGGCAGCGGATCTGTCGCAGCTAATATCGACCGTTACATAAAATCGATTTTAGGGCTGTTACAGGGGAGGGTTAGGGTAGGGTTAGGGTGTTACAGGGGGAGGGTAGGGTGTTACGGTTAGGATATAATCGATTTTAGGGCACATAAAATCGATTTTATGTAACGGTCGATATTAGCTGCGGCAGATCATTGAGAGGCTGTACTGTGGACACACAACACCGGACGATGTAGGCTAATGGAATCATCTCATGGGAACCTAATCCATTGCAGGGATAAACTAAACATCAATCGCCTTTGTTGAGATAAAGGCTTGTCGACAGCAGGGGCAGTCCAATTGGTAATTCAATAACTGTGCCTCGGTGGGCTCGTCCGTGAAACGTTGGTTCTTCGACTTGGTCCGTCCTAGTGACACAAGCCACTCTACGACACAATCCTCATGGAAGGTGTGCGTACAATCTTGATTGGACGACCAGGAAACTCTCTCGTTGGGTTCATATTCAGCAAGACAAATGGCACAGTAGATATGACAGTTTCTTCGTATCATTTTACTTGCCACGGGAGGGATTGACAATTCTACTTCCTTCATTGGTTCATCTATTACATCAACTTCCTTCGCTGATTTTCCTTTACCAACAAATAATCTAAGCATACTGCTAATCAGTTTTTTCTCTTTTTCTACCTCGATCTCAGAGGGTTTCATTTCCTTCTCGACGTCATCGTTGTACAGTTGAACACATCCAAAGTTATACCCCGCTAATGGAAGCGAAATGTGGGTATACTTACCCTCCTCTTCATTTTTATCTTCTTCCTTATTCTCTTCCTCATCGCCCCCCTCAAGTTCTGGTGGATCCACGACTCGGACAATTCCCGTCTCTTCATCCGTAGCGACATTATTTACTGTATCGTCATTATGTGCAGTTACGGAGTCATTTGTTTCTGCATCAGCAGGATCTCTATCCTGAGGTGAAGCGATATTGGTCGATGAAGAGGACGATGATGCCATCGTTAGTGACGGTATTGTGGATGATTCGACATCAATATTGGAATGGCTAGTCAAAAAGTGTTGTTTGCCAAGTGTCTACATACATGCAAGACGAGTGGTGTATAAATAAACGCGAAAATGTATTGATCAGCAACCTGCATAATATATAAAAGTAGATGTTACACCAACATCAAAAACTTACCAATGTGAATGGATGCATACGATAGGTAATATGCGATGCACGAAGACTGTCAATCTCTCTTTTACGACTGCTCGATAGGAGTTCATAAATAATACCACCACTGATGTGAGGAATGAAAAACGTTGGATGTGGGATAGAAGACCGAACGCACAAATAATAAGATGGGATAAACTATTAAAATATTCGTTCGACTCGTTAACTCTCCCTCCACGACTATTTTGTCCTCGTGATAAACAACTTACCCATTTTCATTATTTAATCCACGACCAACAATATTCTCATCTTCCACTACATATCGACAACATGGAAATCCCAGTCGATGAAAAAAAAGTTGTATATATCTTTTAAAGGGGATACAAATAAATAGCAATATAAATGTACCCCATATAATAAATACTGTTAGTCGTGGATCAAACCATGTATAATTCTCAGGCATGATTAGAAGTGTAGTGTGGAGAAGAGCTAAATGACAATGACACAAGATCTTCATTCATGCCCCGCCCGGGTGACTCATTTGAAGTCATTCAAGAGGGGCTTGCCACAGGGCTTGCTTGGGTCATTTTGATTTTGCCGATGATACCGCACCTACCGGACGCGTCCTTATCAATGCTCTCACTCGATCTCTTTTAGCATGGTGACAAGAAGATTATGATGTCCGAGTCCAAGGTATTCGGAGGCAGACCTGGCGACGGCTACTCACCAGCGATCAACAACAACGACGTGCTGCTACCGCCCTCCTCCTCCACAGATGATGACCAGGAAGTCGATTCACCAATTGTTGCCAGCGAAAGTGACCTTGTGGAACTGTTCAATTCGAATACCGTGCCGCACAATAGAAATAATGATGATGATGATGATGATTCATCACTTGGAGAGGATCTAATTGATTTAGAGGGTTGGAATAATAGACGAAGGTATGATGACACTGATGAGGATGATGATGATAATGATAACAACATTGATGTGTACGGCGTCGTCAAAAAAAAGATAGGCCACCTTCCTATAGACGATTTTGAATACAACGATCATGATGATGATATTGGTGTGTACGGTGTCGTGAAGAAGATTTTTGCAATTGACGATCACAACAACAACAATGATGATGATGATGATGATGATAATAATATACGAAATTCTAGAAATAATCAGAGACATGGTCTGTTCGGTAGATGGGGTAATAATACTTGTCAAGGCAAAGAGAATAACAACACCGTCAGCACGTCAACACCGTACTCTAGGTTAGGGGACACCCTGAACTATGGAGTTGATTCTGCCGCTGATGACGACAATAACCACAACAACGTCGACGATGGCGATTTCATTGGTGATAATGATGATGATGATGTTATCAATGACGAAGACGAGGAGGAACAACAAATGGATAATCATCTACGTCCAGGGGATCATATATTTATTTGGCAAACATATGGTATTAATTTACGTGCCTATCAACGTCATGCTGTTGTATATAGTGTCGACAAAATGAGTAGTACACAATTGGAGGAAGAGGCTGGTGTTCATTCGGATCAACTGTATGATGGATGTACTGCGGCTGAGGGTGCTGGGGATGTATTATCGTTTGATCTGGATTCATTGTATGATCCTCCAGAAGACAATGATAGTAATGTCATCGTCATGGTCATATCTTTCTACCATCGAAGTAATGTACCACCAGGAAGAACTAATAATACACGTGGTAGTAACAAGCGTAAGGGATGTAAATGTGAGGTGTTACTTGACTTTATTGGACCTGATGGCCTTACACGGAAGAAGCCCATACATAAGGTCCGTTATGGACGTGCTGTAAAGCATGGTCTGCTGTCATCAAAAGCGGGAGTTGGGACGGCATTAAAGAGAGATCAAACAGGTCTTATACTTGCACGATTACGGTACCTCCTTGACCATCCTGATGACCTCCCGGCTCACAATGCACTCAGTGCCAATGGCGAGTGTGCAAGTCTTTGGTCTGTTACTGGACGTTGGTGCTCACTTCAGGGTGCTTCTATACTAGCAGTCACATCAGTGGGACAGGCAGGTGGAGCACTCGTAGCCGGTGGTATCCTTAGTCAACTTACTGTATTGTTACCCATGCCTGGTCTATGGGGTGCGGCTGGTTGGTGGTGGTATGTCCCAGCCACAGTTGCATATCCATTTCTCGTACCCATGCTCGTTACACTTGGGATGGCAAGTCTGTTACCCTTAGAAATATTACGACGTAATCGTAAAAAGTGGAGGGCGATAACCGATGGGATGAATCATGACTTTTGGAGTTTGGCATCTGACATTATCAAGGAGGAATACTTTGGTGCCATGGCCACGGCGGAACGAGAGGCTGAAATGAGGAGTTTCTTTGGAGTGAGAGAGGGTGACACTAGCGGTATTGTCGATGATGCTCGGTATATGCCACTTGGGGTGCTAGGGGGGTCAGACGGGGATGATGACAATTATAACAACCGCAAGTACGACGAGTATGATGATGATGCTGATGATGACGATGAAGAAACTGAAGCACTTGCAATACAACGGATGGAAAAGAAATGTCGGGATATGAATGTTAATCTATCTGGCAGGCCACCTTCCAGTAGACCGGATAGTGGTGCATGGGGAAGCTTTGTTGGTAGCTTTAGAAAGAAGGAGTCTGTAAGTGCACGGCAGCTAGATGATACTTTCACAGAGACTGAGATTTTGAATACGAAGAACTAAATGTGAAACTAGATTATGTGATATAGATAGATATGGTTTTTAGAATTGGAGTACATACCATAAAGTAGTAGGCAAGCAGCAACTTCGTCGGCGGAGGGTGACAAAGAGAAAAAAGAGCAATACTGCACACTGCACATTATCAGCCCACCGGTGAACCTCGTTCAACAGAAGATACATCATGTGATTGCTTCAAATGAAAATGCCACAAGATGTTTATTATATATGATTGTACTCTTATTACAGATTCTCCATTGGGATTCTAGTAGTATGATTTTATCCCGCGCTACTTTAATTTATTCATAGGATCGGGGTAACTCAAATACACGTAAGTTTTCTGGTTTCACCAACGCTGACTTCACGCCCTTCTTTTCAAAATACACCTCGACTCGAAGCCCAGTATTTGTATCTTGAAAGTTCCTCATCTCTCCTAATTCTCTGTTCAGGTGCAATGCAGTTACCAATCCATGACAAATCACTGCACAGCTTGGTAACACGAGAACTGTTTGCAATACAATACATCCTTTCATTGTCTCTGTTTCGTGGCATTGTGATGGGACCTGTGAAAACACAAATTTCTCCATTATTAATGGTTTTCTAACAGGCAACACAATAACAATGAGAAATCCCTTTGCTCTTTTGCTTGGGCCCGCAGAGCAGTCGCGTAAACCAGCGGCAAACCGTCCTCGTCAGCCTTCTCCCAAAGAAGGGCATTTTGATTTCTTCATTTTGGCGGGTTCATGAGGTAGAGTTTGGGGAGATCCAACCATGGCGGATGACTTTGGCAACGATAGTGGCGGTGACAACAACTCTGATGCTGGCTCATCCAACAGTGGTGCCTCGACTTCATCATCGTCACGTGCCGAGCTGTTACGTCATGAGCGAACGAAGAGACATCGTCAACGATTACAACGTGCGAAGCAGTACAATGAGCAGAATCGTGGCGATTTGCAACAACAGCAGGACCAACAGCAGCAGCAGCAGCAGCAGCTACACGACTCTCTTCACAGGCGGAGTACGTCGGAATCATCATCGGGGTCTGCTGCGTCAATGTCGTCATCCTTGGCACGACGTGGCGAGACCCGAGGCCGAGGAGCGGCAGCACAACATAGCAATTCCAATACCTCTGCTGTCCCTGTAGCGACGGTGGCCCCGCAACAACAACAACAACAACAACAGCAGCATCGCAAGGTCGAATCGCCAAGGACTTTACCAAGAATTTTATCGCCCAGGAGTAGTGCAAAAGAATCCCCACCTCCCCCACCCAAGACGACTCCATCATCGATCCACATCACATCATCTGCAAAACAGCAGCAGCAACAGCAGCAACAACAGTATTCACCATCATCGTCCACAGGTTACAGCATGACCAAGCAGCAGCCGTCAAATCCATTATCATCATCAGTGGCATACCCCCCATCGTCATCGGTACCGTCATCATCAACAGCAGCAACAACACACAAGACGACGGCAACAATCGGTGGGGGAGGACAGGTATTAGTCTCAGTTGAATCACCCTTACCACCACTCATCCAACGTTCACTCGGCGACAGGTCCTATGATAAACGCAAGAATGCAGCATTGGAAATTGAACAATTAGTCAAATCATTGACCGATGCTAATAATACACCCATGATATCATCAATTATTGCGGTACTAGCGAAAGACTTTTGCACCAGTATGAATGCTAATTATCGCAAGGGGGGATTGATTGGTATTGCAGCAACGGCTATTGGGTTGATGGGGAATAATACACGTAGTCATTTAGAGGGCCTTCTCTTTCCCGTACTGCATTGTTTTGATGATCCCGAGTCTAGAGTACGGTATTATGCATGCGAAAGCTTGTATAACATTGCCAAGGTGGCAAGGGGGAACATATTACGTTACTTTAATCAAATATTTGATGGGCTGACGAAGTTATTTGCCGATGTAGATGTAGATGTTAAAAATGGTGCTAATTTATTGGATCGATTAGTTAAGGATATAGTTACCGAGAGTGAAACATTCCACGTCGAGCACTTTTTACCACTATTGACAACATATATCCGACGAACGAATCCATACATTCGACAATTATTAGTTGGATGGATAACAGTATTAGACTCAGTACCGGATATATGTATGATTGACTACTTGCCCAACTTCTTAGATGGGTTGTTTAATATGCTGAGTGATTCCAATCGTGAAATACGTCAAGCGGCAGATAGTGCATTATCTGATTTTGTAAAGGAGGTACGGAATGCCGTGGTAATAGAATTTGGACCGATCGTTCCAATATTGGTCAATCAAAGTTTATCAAAGGATAGATTAAATCGATTAACGGCTATAACATGGATTGAGGAAATAGTCAATCATCAATATTCGGGTGGGGACGAATTATTACCACATCAATCTGAAATATTAGGTGCGATATTGTATTGTATCTCAGATTCCGAAGAACAGATTTGTCTCGTGGCGGAACGTACAAATGCTGATCTATTATTATTGGTAAAGACAACCGAGGCCGACTTTCAATTAGCACCATTGCTGGAAACATTAACCGATAAGATTACACCCAAGGAAGATGTCCCAACGACGATGGCATGTTTACGTTGGATAAATATGTTGTTGGAGAAACGAAGGAAGGATATGACTGAATTCGTGCCCATGCTACTACCAGTATTATTAATGGCACTTTCAGATGCGAGTGATGCAGATGCAGTCGTCCTATTTACATTACAGGTCTTGGCACGAATATCACTGGGTGATGGTGGTGGTCCATTAATTGATGATAAACAACAAAGTCAATACAATTTTGACGAAATGCAGCATGACAACAACAACAACAACAACAAAATGCACGGAGGAATACTCCGGGGTCAGAAGGATGAAAAACATTTCAAGTTGGTAATTAATGCCATTCTACAATTATTTGCATCGGATAGGATTTTACTTGAGAATCGTGGATCGCTCGTTGTACGGAAATTATGCGTTTTACTTGATGCCGAGAGTGTATATATGTTAATGGCACGGGTCCTCTCATCGTCATTCGAATTGCCTGGTGGTATAACAACGAATAGTGTCGAATCAAAAGAGAAGATTGCCGTTTCTGACAAACCATCCGGTGTCGTCGAGGGTGATGCCGAGACGACTACTACAACGAAATTTTCGATCGAGTTTGTATCACGTATGGTACAAACACTCAATCTTATTCTATTAACGGCTAACGAGTTACATGGTCTCCGGGTACTGCTTGCTAATGCATTTGATCTTAATGATGATAGCATGTTCGACAAGCCAGTTGATGAGTATAGCGGACCAATGAATATATTCGAATCCCTCTTTCGTTGTTGGTGTCATTCACCTGTGGCAACATTTTCACTTTGTCTACTGGCACGTGCATATGGTGTTTCGTTTGCATTGGTACAAAAGTTTTCTGAGTTAGAGGTTACTGTTGGTAAGAGCTTTACTACCATGTATTTATATGTCATTTTGTTGCGTATCATGAGGACTGATATTTGTTATTTTTGTCATGATAGGATTTCTGATGCAAATTGATAAGCTCGTACAGCTACTTGAAAGTCCCGTATTCGTTCATCTACGCTTGCAAATGTTAGATGTGGAGTCTCAGCATCATGCTCCATTATTGAAAAGTTGTTATGGCTTACTGATGCTACTACCACAAAGTGATGCATTTCGTAGCCTGAATGATAGACTTACTTCTGTTTGCAATTTGCGAGACAACCTTGGCATCCCTCCAACAATATCCTCGTCGAATGCACGTCAGGGTCCGTTAACAAAGCGACAGCGGGATCTTCTTCATCACTTTGACAAGGTTATTGATTTCCATCGTAAAATGCGGGGGAGAGATGTGCAACAGGACCTAATGCACAACAATGCAAATAGACGAAATGCTACCGTCCCTGTTGGCGCTATCAAGCAGTCAAACCGAGTAACTTCTAGTGCTGCTGCAACGAAGGTTGTACCCGGATCTGTGGCTAATCGCGGACGAATCATTCAGGAAGTATAGATGAATATCAGCCTTACGAAAATAAATATTTATATAGTTATTAATTCACCGAGTCGTCCGCAAATTCACCATCCATCGTTGAAGATCCGTCTAATCTTGACAGTAGATCTAAATCTAATTTACCTTGTTCTATCATCCACTTGAGCAAGTCAAATCCACTTTTGATCCCACTCAATCCTTCGTCATAAGAGTATTGATGATTATTATGTGACACTGAGGACGGCGTGGGGAGTTCTATTGGTTCATCCTTTTGATTTGCAGGAAAGTAGTACACAGACGGAAGATCCCATGCGTTAACTTTGCTATGTGGGACATCATTCTTTGTGACGTCGATTTTCATTACACTAATTACGCTACTCCAATTCATAACCTGAACTAAGCTCGATAGTTCATTCCAAAAGATAGAGAAGCGTTTGCAATGTCCACAAGTATTCGCTTGCATGAGCAGCATAGTGTGTTCTTCATGTCGATCCATTACCAAGGATTCAAATGTATTACCTGTTAAAATGGTTACATTTGGCTGATTTATATTCTTACGACGCATGGCTTGTTGTGTAGTAGACGTAGGGGTAGTATCAGATCGAACGAATGGCTTGCCAATAGTGTCATTGAAAAATGATTCGACAAAGTCAGTCATAGCATTTTTGTTTGTTTTGCTACGAGATGGAAGTATGTCATCTGAACACAAGTAGTATCTACTTGCCTGCATACCCGATCGACCTGAGCTGTCGGTGATCATCATAATTGGTAATATACTTTGGCTTTCGACATTAAAAGGTATGTTACATCGACCATTACTATTTCTTGCATTGTCATCATTGCGTCCACCGCCCTCGAATGAAGCACCGCCAAACAGCGCCTCGTCCAAAGGTGTCCAAATATCTATACCAAATGCCGTCATGATACGGGTTTCTGAACTTGGAACAATTAAGAAGACTACATCTTCATCTGGTAGGTCTTTGCGATGACGACGTGCAGTTTCGTAAAACATACGTATGGCCAGCCGTTGATTGTATAGCAGTGTTCGAGTTACGTTCGTGTAGTGCACAGATGCTGGCCAGGATGATGTGCGATTATTCATCAATATGTCGTTGGTATCATCCAACCGAGGAGGAACCAT